>Ga0164243_10002239_pt1 | contig 32188 bp, 20 predicted proteins | sample OricompcompostOP_FD_108781 | JGI IMG/M metagenome (GOLD analysis project Ga0164243, IMG submission 108781) | Organic Plus compost microbial communities from Emeryville, California, USA - Original compost - Organic plus compost (OP) | ecosystem: Engineered > Solid waste > Mixed feedstock >... | reverse complement strand
CGGCTCGATGACCTGGATCCGGCGCAGGACGCAGTGCTCCGGCGCGATGACGATCTCGCCGCCGGACGCCACGTCACCGACCTTCTTGAGCTTGTTGCCGTTGATGTCGACGAACCAGGCTTCCAGCTTGTAGTAACCGGTGTTGGTGAACCTGATCGCCTTCACCAGCGGCACATCGCTGACCCGGTGCACGATCACCGCCCCGGTCGTGGTGCGGCCGTCGACCCCGTGGGCGACCACGTCGTACGAGGCGCCGTCGGTGCTGCCCGCCGGGATCGACAGTGTCCAGGGCGCCGGGGTGGGCTGCGTCTTGTCGGCGACCGTGGTGGTGCCGCGCTTGACCACGACCCGTACCGCGCCGACGGTCTTCACCGTCAGGGTCACCGACTGCGGGACGCACGCCTGCACCCGCTGCGGGTTGGCCGACAGTTCCGCGAAGACCGGCTTGCCGGTCGTCCACGCCTCGACCGACGAGAACGGGGAGTCCTCGCGGCCCGGCTCCGTCGCGTACACGCCGAGGACGTACTCGGTGTTCGCCGTCAGGCCGGTGAACGTGTACGTCATCGTGCCGGTGCCCGGGTTGGCCGGAACGGTGGTCCAGACCTGTGCCCCGCCGACCGCGTTGTGGGAGATCCGGTACCCGGTCTCCGTCACGGCGTTGTCGGTCCACCGCACCGTGACAGTCGTGTCGGTGCGGCCGACGACCGTGAGACCGGTCGGCATCGGCAGCCGCGCCAGCAGGGTCGTCGCGCAGAGCTCGCTCGACGCCTCGCTGGGCCGGTCGTTGACGGCGGTGACGCGGTAGCAGTACCGGGTGTCCGGAGTGCGGCCCGAGTCGATGAGGCGGGTGTTGACGGTCCGCGCGACCACCGTCTCCCACGGTCCACCCGCGGTGGACCGCTCCACGCGGTACGACTGTGCGGCCGGCACCCCGGCCCACGAGAGGTCCACCTTGGTCGAGGTGAGCGTGGTGTCCTCCACCAGATCCGCGAGCACCGGGGCGATGACCGGTGCGCCGACCGTGTACTGCTTGCAGCCCAACTGCTGGGCGTCCACCGTGCCGGCGCCGAGGTTGCGCGCCTCGACGCAGACCTCGTGGGTGCCCGGCGTCAGGTCCGCGATGCCCGGAACGGTGCGGTCGTAGCCGTGGTGGTAGCCGTACTCGGGCAGGTTCTGGCCGACCTCCTCGCGCCACTGGTCGGCCGGGAAGGTGGCCTTGAGCTCCCGGTCGACGAACACGTCGAGGGTGACCGGTGTCGTCTTGGCGTCGTCGTCCACGACCCAGCCCACCAGGTGCAGGTCCGCCCCGCCGCGGCCGAGGTGGTCGAAGGCCCCCCACGGCGTGTGCCGAACCGTGTACGACTTGCAGCCCAGCCCGGCGTGCGTGCCGGCACCCACGTTGACCATGCCGAGGCAGATCTGGTGCTCGCCGTCGCGCGGGTTCTCCGCGAAGACGTGCTCGAAGCCGTGGTTGGCGCCGTAGCCCGGCTCACCGACGTCGGTGCGGGGCTTGTCGGCGGCGACGGTGCCGAGGAACACGCGGTTCTCGTCGTACGCCTCGATGAAGACGGTCCCGGTCGTGTCGGGGTCGAGAGCCCAGCCCTTGACGCGGACCTTGTCACCCTCCCGGGTGATCGACTCCCACGCGCCGTACGGGTCCACCGCGATCGTCCGGCTGACGCAACCCAGGACGGTGTTCGCGCCTTCGCCGATGTTGCGGGCCCGGACGCAGACCCGCGTGCCGGCGCGCGCGGGCACGACCCCGTCGAACCGGCTGCCGGCGGTCGTCCGGACCGTGCCGACCGCGACGCTGTCGATGAGGACGTCGACCGTGACCGCGCTGCCGGGGCTGCTCGGGTCGACCGCCGTGCCGGCCACCCGCACGCCGTCGGCCTGCCGGGTCACCGTGTCGAGGCTTCCGGTCGGGTCGCCGGACCCGCCCGGCTCCGGGTCCTCCGCGCATGCCGGGCTGGGATCGCGGTGGGCAGTTCGGCGCACCGTACGCCGGGGCGACCCCGACGACCGCGGTGGCGGTCGCGACGAGCACGCCGAGCACGATGGAGAGGACGGTTCCTGGTCTGTGCCGCACGTGGGCTTCCTTCCATGGATGATCGTCCCGGAAGGAGACCAACCGCCGGGCCCATGTCACCAGGGACCGTGGTCCCGCCCACCCGGGATCAGGACGGTCGTGAACCCGACTGCACTCGCGGCGGAGGTCCACGGGCGGCACGACGTGCGACGATCGAGCGGTGAACGGGCTCGCCGTCGGCCGTGACGCGCTGTGTGACGAGGCGTGGCGGCACCTCGCGGCGCGCGGTGTCGTGGTGCTGGAGGGTCCGGCCGGGATCGGCAAGACGACCGTCTGGCGCGCGCTGGTGGAGCGGGCCACCACGGCCGGATGGCGGGTGGTCTCCTGCGCGCCGGCCGAGCCCGAGGCCGGGCTGCCGCTGGCCGCGCTCGCGGAGGTGCTGGCCCCGCTCGCCGCCGGCGTGGACGCCCTTCCCCCGCCCCAGCGGCGGGCAGCGCGGATGGTGCTGCTCGCGGGCGACGAGCAGGAGGGCGGCGCCGACGAGCGCGCGGTGGCCGCCGCGACCCGCTCGCTGCTCGACGGCGCCGTCGCGGGCGGCACGCCGGTGCTGCTCGCGGTCGACGACGCCGGCTGGGCCGATCCGCCCAGCGAGCGGGCTCTCGCGTACGCGGTGCGCCGCCTCGCCGGCCGCCTCGCCGTCCTGGTGACCGTGCGCGACGGCGGCGCGCGTGTGCTCGACCTCGACCGGCTGCCCGTCGAGGCCGCGCGGATGGCGGTCGGCCCGCTCGGCGTCGGCGCGCTGCACCACATCCTGCGGGCCCGGGGCGGCGCGCGGTTGAGCCGGCCGCTGCTCAGCCGGATCGCCCAGCAGTCGGGCGGCAACCCGCTGCACGCGATCGCGCTCGCCCGCGCCGTCTCACGGCTGCCGCGGCTGCCGTCGCCGGGTGAGGATCTGCCGGTGGCCTCCTCCATGCAGCAGCTGATCGCCGACGGACTCGCCACGCTGCCCGCCGCGACGCGGCAGGCCGTCCGGCTGGCCGCGCTGCTCACGGTCCCGCTCGTCGACGACCTGGTGGCGGCCGGCGTCGCGGCGGAGGACTTCGACGCCGCCGAGGAGGCGGGCCTGCTCGCCGTCGACCGGGACACGGTCACCTTCGCCCATCCGGTGTACGCCACGGCGGTGCGTGCCGGCATCCCGCCCGGCGTCCGGCGCCGGCTGCACCAGCGGCTCGCCGGCGTGGTGGCCGACCGGGACGAGCGCGCGCGGCAGCTCGCCCACGGCACCACCGCGCCGGACGAGGGGGTCGCCGCGGAGCTGGCGGCCGCCGCCGACCGGCACGCGCGGCGCGGCGCACACGAGGCGGCGGCGGCGCTCTACCTGCGCTCCGCCGCGCTGACGCCGCGGCCGGCCGGGCCGGACGCGGCCCGCCGCAGCCTGGCCGCCGCGCGCTGCCACTTCGCCAGCGGCGACTACGCCGCCGCCTCGGCGATCACCGAGACCCTCGGTCGTGACGGGCCCGGCGAGCTCCGGTCCGAGGCGCTGCTCCTCGCGGCCGTCGTGGCGTGGAGCGCCGACGACAGCGGCTTCGACACGGCCGCCGCGCTGGCGTCGCGCGCGCTGGCGCTGGCCGAGCCCGGCAGCCCGCTGGCCGGACGCATCCACGCGCACCTCGGCCTCTTCGTGGACCGGCCGCGCGCCGCCGCGGACCACGCGCGCGCGGCGATCGCCCTCCTCGCCGCCGACGACGATCGCGCGCTGCGCGCCGCCGCCCTGATGCAGCTTGTCCTCCACGAGGTACGGGCCGGCGGGCCGCTGCGGCACGACCTGCTCGACGAGGCCATCGCGCTGGAGTCCGGGGAGCCGTCGTGGCTGTCTGGCACGGTGCCGCCGGTGCTCTGGAAGGCCACCGACGACCACGGCCGGGCCCGGGACCGGCTGATGTGGATGCTCGACCGCGCCGCCGCGCACGGCGACGAGCCGCACCAGCACGAGCTGCTCTGCCACCTCGCGGAGACCGAGATCCTGGCCGGCCGGTTCGCCGACGCGGCGGGGTATGTGTCGGCCGCGCGGGACCTCGGCGAGCAGTTGGGCACCGGGCTGGTGAGCGAGGGGTGGCTGGCCGGCCTGCTCGCGGCGCACGAGGGGCGGCTGGCCGACGCCGCCGTGGTCGCCGAGTCGGGGCTGCGGCGCGCCGGAGAGCTGGACGACGCCTGGCAGCGGCGCATCCACCTCCAGCTCGCCGGCTTCGTGGCGCTGTCCGGCGGCCGGATGGCGCAGGCCGCGGCGGCGTACCGGGATCTGGCCGCCACGGTGGACGCGCTCGACCTCGTGGAGCCGCTGGCGCAGCGGTTCGAGCCGGACTGGGTCGAGGCGTGCGTGGCCACCGGCGACCTGGCGACCGCCCAAAGGGTGCTGGACCGGCTCGCCGAGCGGCACCGCCGGCTGCCCCGGCCGTGGACGGCGCTGGGCCTGGCGCGCGGCCGCGCGCTGGTGGACGCGGCCGCCGGACGCGACCCGGCCGCCGCCCTCGCGGCGCTCGACGCCGCCCGCCGCGGCCTGCCGCCGGACGTGCTGCCACTCGACCGGGCCCGCTGCCTGCTGGTCGCCGGGGTCGTGCACCGCCGGGCCCGGCGCAGGCGGGCCGCCCGGGAAGCGCTGACCCGGGCCGCCGACGAGTTCGAAGCGATCGGGGCCGGCGCCTTCGCCGCCCGTGCCCGCGCCGAGCGGGACCGCGCCGGCGGGTCGCCCATGCCCGCGGCCGCGTCCCACCTCACCCCCACCGAGGAGCGGGTCGCCCGCCTCGCGGCAGCGGGACTCACCAACCGGGTGATCGCGGACCGGCTCTTCATCAGCCCGAAGACGGTCGAGGCCAACCTCGCCCGGGTGTACCGCAAGCTCGGCATCGGGACGCGGGCCGAGCTCGGCGCGGCGATGGCGGCGCGGTCGGCATAGGGAAACACCCGATTCCGCGCGCGGCCCGCGCACCTAGCGTCGAGTCGTGGCCCTCTTCGCCCTGGAGCGGTACGACACCACGGACGGCGCGCGTGTCCCCGTACCCCCGCCGGGTCTGACGACCGCGTCGACCCGACTCGTCGCGGCCGTGCACCTGCACGTCGACGACGTCGTCCTCGCGCTGGTCGAGGGTGACGACGCCGAATCCGTCGCGGCGGCGGCAGCGGCGGCGGGCTGGACGGTCGACCGGATCAGCCCGGCGACCTGGCTGGTCACCAGCGCCGCGACGAAGGAGGACACGGCATGCGACGCCTGATCGCACCCACACTCGCCCTGGCGTTCCTGGTCCCGGTCGCCGCCTGCGGTGGCGGCGCGGCTCCCACCCCGGCCCCGCCGCCACCGCCGGCCCCGGCCACCGCGGACGCGGCCGAGGAGGCGCCGTCGCCGACCGCGGCCGCGGCCGCCGACGTGGACCCGTGCGCCCTCGTGACCAAGGCGGAGGCGGAGAAGCTCGCCGGCACCCCGCTCGAGGACGGGGTGCCGGTGCGCGAGACGTGCACGTACTCCGGGCCGGTCACCGGGCCGACCGCGCAGGTGGAGGTTTACGTCGGCGACGGCGCCAAGAAGATGCTCGACATCGACCGCGACCTCGGGCACGCGTTCGAGGAGGTCTCCGGCGCGGGCGACGAGGCGTACGTCGAGGACGGCGCGGTTTTCGTCAACAAGGGCGGCACCTGGGTGGCGATCCGGCTTGTCCGCCTCGATGACCCGGCGAAGTACCGCGAGCCGCTGGCGGACGTGGCCCGCACGGTGGCCGGGCGGCTATGAGAGCGCGGTGGCTGCCGCCGCTGGCGGTCCTGCTGGTCGCCAGCGGCTGCACCGGGCCGTCGGCGCCGCCGGCTGGTCCGGCCGGTGCGCCGCCCGATCCGCGGTACGGCGCCGCGCCGGAGCGGCACCCCGACGTCACGTACCAGCCGGACGTGGTGTTCGTCGTGGGCGGGGCCCGAGTGGTGCGCGGAGTCGGCCCGGACGGGTTGACGTGGCGCATCGATCCCGAGGCCGACGGAGCGGACGACCTCGCCCGCGGCAAGGTGATGTTCCTGACGGGACGGAGCGTGGGGCGGGTCCTCGACACCCGGACCGAGGGCTCCGACCTGGTCGTGACGCTCGGACCGGTGGCGATCACCGAGGTGATCCGCGACGGCGTGTTCTCCACCGAGGCGCCGGTCGCCCTCTCCGGCGCCACCGCCTCGGAGGCGGGCCAGCCGCCGTGGGCGGAGGTCGACGCGGAGCCCGAGGCCGGCAAGCTCGGCCGCGCCGTGCCGGGGCGGCGCGGGCAGCTCGCGGCCGGGCTGAGCGTCGAGCCGGTCTGCTGTGCCAACGGCGTCGGGGCCAGCTTCGGGTACGACTCCGGCGGCATCCGGGTCCGCGGCGAGGTGACCGTGCGGATGTCCGCGCCGAAGGCGCGGTTCCATCTCGCGATCAGCGGCGCCACGGTGACGGAGGCGGAGCTGTCGATCAGTGGCGGCGCCGGGCTGCGGGTCGCGCTGGCCGGGGCGACGAGGCTGGCGCCGGGGAACAACCTCAACAAGCACTTCGCGGTGCCCGTGCGGTTCTCCGTCCCCATCGGACAGATCCTCGGCGTGCCGTTCGAGGCGACCGTCGACCAGCTCGTCGGCATCCAGACCGCGTTCGGAGCGCGGGACGGCAACATCGAAGCGTCGGGCGACTGGTCGTTCGGCGGCGCGCTGGGGTTCCGCTACCAGAACGGCGCGTTCACCGTCGAGGCGCCGCGCACGCTGAGCGTGTCGAAGAGCCTCACCGACTCGATCCACGGGATCTCCATCGGCGTCAACGGACTCATCGTCGACTACCAGGCGAAGTTCCACGTCGGCATCGGCGTGCTGGGGTTCACCGCGGGCCTCTACGTCGGGTTCGCCGCCACGACCGCCGTGACGATCGGCTCCGCGGCCGGCGCGCCGATCAAGCTGTGCCGTGGCGCGCAGCTCTCGCTCTGGGTGTCGTACGGCGTCGGCTACCGCATTCCGGCGAGCTTCGCCACGGCCATCAACGCCTTCCTGCGGCTCGTGAACGCCACACCGATCCCGCGCCAGGGCGGGATCGGGGACGTGAAGAACGTGCTCAACCGCTCGGTCATCGACCCCGACGAGCCGATCTGCCGGCGCTGACGCGTGGCACAAGGAAGGGCCCCTTATTAACGCTGAGCGTTAATAAGGGGCCCCTCCTTCGTGGATCAGTTGCGCTCGACCACCTTCAGCTTGAAGTCGTCGTACGACGCGGCGTGGTTCCGGTCGCCCCCGTAGACGGCCCGTGCCTGGTGGACACCGGGGTTCGGCAGCATCTTGACCGTGCAGGTCGCGACGCCGTCGCGGACCTTCGCCTCGCAGAGCACGTCCTCGCCGATCATGAACTGCACCGGCCCGGTGGCCTTGACGGGCCGGACGGTCGCGGTCAGCCGCAGCGTCTTGCCCCACGGGATCGTCACGTTGTCGGCCCGGATCGTGGTGGGCTTGAGTTCCACCGTCGGCGCCTTGGTGACCTTGACCACCCGGTTGGCGACCGCCTGGTTGCCGTTGGTGTCGGCGACCAGGTACGTCAGGGCGTAGCTGCCCGGCTTGGCGGTGTCCACAGTGCCCACCACCTGGATCCGGTCGGTGACGTCGCCGTCGGTGTTGTCCACCGCCTTGACGCCGGCCAGCGGGTCGAACTCCGTACCCTGCTTGACCGAGGTCGACGCCGGGACCGTCAGCACCGGCGGCGTGACGTCCGTGCCGGCCGCCGTGGCGGTGAAGACGCCGCCGAACTGGTCGACCGAGCCGACCTGCTCGCCGTCACCGGTGCGGCTCGTGGTGGTCCAGGCGTAGATCTCGCCGCCGGTCAGGCCCTTCCACTCCACGGTGGCCGGCCAGCCCGAGCGGGCCGTGTCCGTGCCGATCACCGTGTCGGTCGGCGTGACCAGCACGAGGCCGTCCGTGCTGAAGCTCGTCTTCCGCGAGGAGAGGTCGATCGGCAGCACCATGTTGTCCTCGGCGCCGTTGTAGCGCTTGCGGTCGTCGTACTCCGTGGCGCCGAAGTTGTCGAACATCGGCGAGTAGGTGTCGACGCTCATCTGCGCCTTGTCGACGTCGATCTGCAGCAGCCGCAGGAAGCTCGCGCCGAACTGCAGCAGGTCGTCCTTCCGGTGGTCGACCGTGCCGTCGCCGTCGAGGTCGAGGTTGCCGTTGGCGTCGACCTTCTCCGGCCACAGCTCGCCCGCGGTCATCTTGTAGAACTGGTAGTCCGCGAGCAGCTCGACGACGTTGTGCGCGACGGTGACGCCGACGCCGGTCTTGAGGTTGGTGCCCACGCCGTGCTCGTGGCCGGCGAGGACGAGGAACACGTTGGGGTTGGCGGCCACGATGCTGGAGAACGCCCGCGAGCCGTCGGTGGAGAAGGTGGCGCCGCGGCCGTCCGGCGTGGCCGACGGCGCGAGGTACGCGTGCGTCAGCAGGATGCCGTTGCGGTCGTGGTAGCGCCGGAAGATGGAGCTGGCCCAGTCCGCCTCGGCCTGGGTGACGCCGTACGAGAGGCCCACGGCGACGAAGTCCAGCCCGCCCGCGGTGAACAGCACGTAGTTGTTCTGGTTGTCCCGGCCGCGGGTGACCACGGCGCCGGTGGCGTCGGTCTCCTCGTCCCAGGCGTGGTACGACGCCTTGTACTCCGCCGGCCACAGCTTGGCACCCTCGTAGTAGCGCTCCGGGCCGTAGTACCGGTTGAACCGCGAGGTCGGGCCGGTCTCGGCACCGCCCTGGTTGTCGTGGTTGCCGGCGACCACCTGGTTGACGAGGCCCGCCTCGTCCAGCGTGCGCTGGGCCTCGGCGGTGAACTCGAACTCCCGGGTGACCTGCTCGTCCAGGCCCGGCCTAAGCAGGTTGCCGTTGGCGTCGGTGGCCAGCGGGTCGGTGTAGTCGTTCTCGGTGATGTCGCCGGTGTGCGCGGTGTAGGCGATCTTGCGGCTGGCGGCGTTGTCCGCCAACCACCGGGTGGTGTCCCGGTAGGACTTCGCCCAGAGCGCCTGCTCCTCCATCGTCATCTTGTCGCTGGGCTCGACCACGCCGTCGAAGTCGTCGTACGTGCCGCCGGCCGCGCCTTCGGCGAGGTACTGCGTGTCGGTGAAGTGGGCCAGCGCGAAGTCGTAGTCCGACGGGTCCTCGAAGCGGTCCCGGTTGCCGGGCTGGCCGGCGGTGGCGTCGCGCGGCGCCAGGTCGTCGGCGAACGGGTCCTGGCCGGTGACGAGGACGTGCACGACGCCGTTGTCGACCAGCTCCGGCCGGACGACGGCCTTCAGCGCGGTCTCGCCCTCGGCCTGGCCGCGGGCGGTGGCCAACTCGACCCACGCCTTCGTGGTGGGGTTCCACGCGTGCAGCGCGACCGCGCGCTGGGGGTCGACCACGCCGTTCCAGAGGATCTGGCGGCGCTCGCTCGAATCCGGCACGGGGATGTCGTAGCGCTGGAACGGGATGTCGCCCGTGGACGGGCTGTCGACCAGCGTGCCGTCGGGGCGGGGTGCGCTGCCGATCTGGCCGCCCTCGGCGTACGAGAAGTCGAGCGCGGACGGCATCACCGGGACGACACCCTGGATGCCGCCGGCCGGGATGCTCGGCGTGGCCCGCTTGAAGGTGGTCGTGACGTCGCCGCCGTCCGGGTTGTGGGCGATGGCCGAGAGCGTCACCCGGCCGCTGCCCTGCCCGGTCTCCGTGCCGCCGCTGGTGGGGATGGCGTCGGAGGTGAACGTGACCGTCCGGCTCACCGGCTTGCCGAAGACGTCGGTCGCCGAGATCTGCAGGGTGTGGGTGCCGGACTTCAGGCCCGGCCCGATCTCCTCGCCGACCCGGACGGGCTCGCCGTCGAGCAGGTACCGCCAGCCGGTCGCGTTGCCCTGGTTGGTGACGGCGACCTGGAGCTCGGTCGGGCGGCTCAGGTGGTCGCCCTGTCCGGGGACGGTCGACGTGATCGCCACGCCCGCGTCCCGCACGTCGCCGAGCGCGGCGATGTTGAGCGCCTTGACCTCGTCGAGGGAGAGCACCTTGGAGTAGATGCGGGCGTTGCGCACCGAGGCGGGGGCCCAGAACTGGTTGACCGCGTCGGCGCCGATGTAGAACGCGTTGCGGGCGGCCCCGCCGGGAAGCCCCAGCGTGCCGGCGGCCGGTGCCTCGGCGGCCAGGACGCCGTCGACGTACAGCCGGACCGTCTGGCCGTCCCACGTGCCGACCGCGTGGTACCAGCGGCCCGAGACGATCGCCGTCTGCGCCGACTTGTAGCCGCCGTTGACGTACGCCGTGAACGTCAGCTTGTCGCCGTAGATGACGATCGAGTAGCCGCCGCTCTCCTTGTCGGAGCAGACCGAGTGCTCGCCGCTGTTGGGCAGCGTGCCGTTCGACTTCAGCGTGCACTCGATGGAAACCCGGCTGCTGATCTTGCTCCACTGGTCGCCGAAGGCGTACGAGTAGGCGTCGTTGGCGCCGTCGAAGGAGGCGACCGGCGCCTTCACCGCGGTGTCCTGGACGATCACCGGTTCGCCGTGGACGGTGACCGCGAGGTTCTGCGCGTCGTCCTTCGGGGTGCCGTCGGCGAAGTCGACGTCGAGGATGTCGGCCACCGGTACGGGCGGCGCGGTGTCGTACGCCGCGGCCAGCTCGGCCACCTGCGCGGCGGTCAGCGGCGCGCTCCACACCTTGCTCGCCGCGAACGAGGCCGGCGGGGCGACCTGGCCGATGCCGTTCGGGGCCGCGTCGGCGCCGATCACGAACCGGCGCGCGGTGGCGGCCGGAAGGGTGAGCGTGCCGGTGGCCGCGGTGGAACCCGCCAGCTGCCCGTTGAGGTACAGGTTCAGGGACTGGCCGTCCCAGACCGAGACGGCGTGGTACCACCGGTTGCCGGTGACCGGGGTCAGCACGGACTTGTAGCCGCCGCCGATGTGCGCCATCGTGCCGAGGTTGCCGCCGTTGACGTACACCGAGAAGCCGCCGGCCTCCTTGTCGGAGCAGAGGTCCTTCTCACCGCTGACCGGCATGGTGGTGTCGACCCGGAAGACGCACTCGATGGCGAAGCCGCCGCCGAACCTGCCCCACTGGTCGGTGAAGTCGAACGACACCGCGTCGTCGACACCGTCCACCTTGAGAACGTCGTGGCCGAACGCCGCGTCGGTGCCGTAGCTCGGGGAGCCCCAGGTGGTGGCCGGGAGGTTCTGGGCCCGGTCGGTGGCCGCGCCGTCGGTGAAGACGACGTCGAGCACGTCGGCGTCCGGAACCGTGGCCGCCGGGGCCGCTTGGGCGGTCACCAGCAGCACGCCGCCGGCCACCGCGAGCCCGAGGGCGGCCGCGGTCAGGCGGCGCCACCTCCGGGCGATCGGATGGAGTCGTCTCGTCACGACATCTCCTTTTGTTCGGGTTTTTCTGGTGGTGTGGGAGGTCAGGTTCCGGGCAGGCCGGCGACGGCGGCGGCGGAGATGCCGACGCCGACGAGGGTGATCCCGCAGGCGGCCAGCACGGGGCCCACCCGCGTGGCCGCGTGCAGCAGGCGGCGCGAGCCGGCGGCACGCACGACGAGGGAGCGGCCGGTGAGCGCCATGAGGCCGACGGTGAAGAGCACGGCGGCCAGGCCCAGGCCGAAACAGACCACCAGCACCAGGGCGAAGCCGGCCCGGCCGGCGAAGATGCCGGTGACGAGCACGAGGAAGGCGGCCGGGGACGGCGTCAAGCCACCGGACACGCCCAGCAGGAGGAGACCGGGGCGGGTCGCGTGGTCGTGGTCGTGATGGTGGTGATGGTGGTCGTGGCGGCGCCGGCGCAGGTGCCGGCGGAGCAGCCAGAGCCCCACCGCCACGACGGTCAGGCCCGCCGCGAGTTGGAGGCCCGTGGTCAGCCGTTCGAGGCTGACCAGGTCGGAGAGGGAGAAGAAAGTCCAGGCCACCGCGATGGCCAGCACGGACACCGTGTGCATCGCGGCCACCGCGAAACCCAGCCAGGCCGCGTCGCGCATCCGGCCGCGAGTGCCGACCAGGTACGCCGCCGCGAGGCTCTTGCCGTGGCCCGGCGCCAGCCCGTGGGCGGCCCCGGCCAGGAACGCGAGCACCAGCGCGACCGGCACGAATCCCGGCGACCGCACCGCCTCGACCAGGCGGTCGCCCAGGTCGGCCGCTCCCCAGACGTCCATGGTCAGGCCTTTCCGCGCCGGCGGAGCCAGACCGTCCCGGCCACCACCGCCACCAACAGGACTCCCCCGACGACCGCGAGCTGGCGGGCACTGTCCGCCGAGGACACGGCGACCGCCTGGGTGGACACCGGCCGGGCACCGGCGTCCGTGGCCGCGCCGGGCGTGATGCTCCAGTCCGCGGACTCGTGCGCGGCGTCGTACACCGCCTTCTGCCCGTCGGGACCCCGGGCCAGCGTGCGGTACGCCTCGTGCAGGTCGGTGAGCATCCGGGACGTCACCGTCACCGTGCCCACCGGTTCGGGGCAGGCGAACCGCACGTCGGCGCCGTCGGACGCCAGGTCGCCGGGGATCGTGACCGTGCCGGGACAGGGCCGCCCGTGCTGCGTGACGGTGATCCGTTCGGTCAGGTACCGGGTGAAGTCGGGTGCCTTGGCCAGCGCGTCGCCGTCGGCGGGCTCGTAGACGACGGCGCCGTCCAGCATCACCCGGTCCTCGCCGAGCACGCCGAGGGCGACGCCGAGCACGGTCAGGTCGTCGGTGCCGCCGACCAGCCAGCGGACCCGCACGCCGCGCTCGCCGTCACCGGCCACCTCGATCTGCTGTGGAGCGCCGAAGGGGTGTGCGGCAGCCGGCGAGGGAAGGAGCACCAGCGCGAACACCACAAGGGAGCAGCGCCAGCCGTGGCGGAGGGCACGGCGCAGGACCACAACAGACTCGCAATCGCTCGGGGGACCTGGCGACGACGACTGTTTCGGCCGCGGATGACCAACAAGATCACAAAAGCCGAGCGAACGCTTACGAAGAGATTGCTAGATCGAAACGTATGGCCGGAGAGGCCGAGGTGAGGACCTCCCTACCCCGATGCGGCGGCCCGCCGGATCGATGTCGGGGCCCGCCGGACCATAGCGTCGTCGCATGCGGACCACGCGACTTCTCGTCACTCTCCTGTCGATGCTCGTGGCGACGGTGGCCGTCGGCTCGCCGGCCCGGGCCGACATTTCGGACTGGGTGGACACCACGGTGGACGACGTCGTCCGGCGGCAGTTGGCGGAGCAGCAGATCCCCGGCGCGGCGGTGGTCGTCGTCGCGGACGGCCGGCAGGTGTTCGCCAAGGGGTACGGCGTGGCCGACCGGTCCACCGGCGCGGTGGTGGACGCCGGGCGGACCCGCTTCTTCATGGGCTCGGTCGCGAAGCTGTTCACCGCCGAGGCGGTGCTGCGGCTCGCCGAGGCGGGCCGGTTGGACCTGGACGCCGACGTCAACACGTACCTCACCGACCTGGCGGTCGAGGACAGCTACCCGGGCCGCCCGGTGACGCTGCGGCACCTGCTCACGCACACCTCCGGGTTCGCGGACACGCCGCTCGGCGTCGCGGTGGCCGACCCCGCCGACGCGCCGCCGCTCGGTGCGTGGCTGCGCGCGCACCAGCCGCCCCGGGTCCGCCCGCCGGGCACCCTGCCGGCATATGACAACTACGGCTTCGCGCTCGCCGGCCACGTCGTCGAGACCGTCGCCGGGATGCCCTTCGCCGACTACGTCGACGCGCATGTCCTGGGCCCGCTCGGCATGACCGCGACGACGTTCGCCCAGCCGCCCTCCGCCGACGCGCGGGCCGACCTGGCCCGGGGCTACCGCGCGGACGGTGTCGAAGCCCGCGGCCAGTACGGCGCGATGGGCCCCACCGGGGCCGGCGCGATCACCACCGCCACCGACATGGGCCGCTACCTGCTCGCCGCCCTGCGGCCCGGCAACCCGCTCACCGCGCCACAGTCCACTCCGGACCCGAGGATGCCGGGCATGGGATTCGGCTTCGAGCAGCACCGCCGCGGCGGCCTCCGGCTGGTCACGAAGGACGGCGACGTTCCGGGCTTCCACAGCAACCTGGCGCTGCTGCCGCAGGCCGGCGTCGGGGTCTTCGTGTCGTACAACGGGGACGGCCGGGACGGCGCGGCCGCCGCCGCGGGGCGGGAACTCGTGGAGCGGGTCGTCGAGCGGGTCGCGCCGGCCGGCGCGCCGCCGGCCACCACGCCGGGGACCGGGCTCGACGCGTACGAAGGCGACTACCGGACGACCCGGTACAGCCGGACGGACTTCACCAAGCTCACGACCCTGACCGGCGCCGTGAGCGTCCGCGTCGACGGCGACGGGCTGGTCACGACCGGGCTGTCGGCCACCGAGCGGCGCTGGCGACAGGTCGAGCCGGGCCTGTTCACCGACGGCCGGGAGACCATCGCCTTCCGCGACGGCGTGCTGTTCGCGAGCGCCAACCCGAGCGTCGCCTACGAGCGGCTGCCGTGGTACGGACGCCCCGCCGCGCACCTGGCGGTCGCCGCGGCCGCGCTGCTGGTGCTCGTGGTTTCGCTCGTGTGGTGGCCGGTCGCCGCCCTCGTCCGCCGGCGGAGCCGGTCGGGTCGCCTGCCGCGGTTGGCGGTGCTCGCCGGCTGGACCACGGCCGGGCTCCTGGTGGCGTTCGCCGTCCTGCTCGGCGCGATCCTCGGCGACGGTGCCGCGCTGGACGAGCGCGTCTTCCTCGGCGACTCGCCGCTGCTCGCCGCCGCCCTCGTCCTGCCGGCGGTCGCGGTGCTGACCACCGCCGCCATGCTGGCGGCCACGGTGGCCGCCTGGTTGCGCGGGTGGTGGCGGCGGGCCGGCCGGATCGGCTACACGGCGGCCACCGCGGCGGCCGTCGCGCTGCTCGGCGTCGCGGCGACCTACCAGCTGGTCGGTTGACCCGCGCGCGCCGCCACCCGGCTCAGGCGTCGCCCGACTGGCCGAAGTCGACGTCCCTGGTGGTGACGGTGCCGGCGGTGCGGCCCGGAGCGCGCTCGTACGTCCAGTAGAGGTTGGTGTGCGCGATGACCTGGTCGGGCGGCGGGGCACCCCACTGGCTCTGGTCCTCCGTCGTGTGCGCGTCGCTGACCAGGGTGGCGTCGTAGCCGCGGACGAGCGCGCCGTGCAGCGTCGCCCGGACGCAGGCGTCGGTCTGCGCGCCGGCGACCAGGAGCCGCCCGACGCCGAGCCCCGCGAGCACGGTCTCCAGCGTGGTCTCCTCGAAGGAGTCGCCGTAGTGCTTCTCGACCAGCGGCTCGGCGTCGGCGCGGGTCAACTCCGGGACGATCTGCCACTCCGCGCTGCCGCGCGCGAGGCCGTCGTCGGAGTGCTGGACCCAGACGACCGGGACGCCCGCCCCGCGGGCCTTGTCGACCAGCTCACGGACGTTGGCGACGACCGCGTCGCGCCGGTAGGCGCCGGCGACCACGCCGGTCTGCGCGTCGACGACCAGAAGCGCGGTGTTCGGCCGGTCTATCAGCGTGGACACCCTTGTCCCCCTTCGTCCGACAACGCGCGCCATTCTAGGCTCTCGGTCACCGGATCGCGTGACAAGCCAGGTTCGCGGCCGCCTCCGTACGGTCGGACCGAGGAGGCGAGGCACCGTGGTCGACTTCGAGATCCGCCGCAACGACAGGTGCACGCCCGACGCGCGACGGGCGGCCGTGCTGGCCCGGCCCGGCTTCGGGCAGGTCTTCACCGACCACATGGTCACCGTGCGGTGGACGGTGGACCGTGGCTGGCACGACGGCCGGCTGGAGCCGTACGGGTCGTTCACGCTGCCGCCGTCCACCTCGGTGTTCCACTATGGACAGGCGATCTTCGAGGGCATGAAGGCGTACCGCCAGGACGGCGGCGCGATCGCGCTGTTCCGGCCGACGGCCAACGCCGAGCGGTTCAACCGGTCGGCCCGGCGGCTGGCGATGCCCGAGCTGCCGGTCGGCACCTTCGTGCAGGCGGTGGAGCTGCTCGTCACCCAGGATCGGGACTGGGTGCCGGAGGGCGAGGGCATGAGCCTCTACCTGCGGCCGTTCATGATCGCCACACAGCCGACGCTGGGCTTCACGCAGCCGTCGAGCAGCTACGTCTTCTGCGTCATCGCCTCGCCGGCGGCGCCGTACTTCGGTCCCGCCGGCCCGACCGCGCTGACCGTCTGGATCTCCGAGGACTACGTGCGCGCGGCACCGGGTGGCACCGGCGCCGCCAAGGCGGCCGGGAACTACGCGGCCGCCCTCATCGCCAGCCGGCAGGCCACCGAGGAGGGCTGTGACCAGGTGGTCTGGCTCGACGCGGCGGAGCGGGCCTGGGTCGAGGAGATGGGTGGGATGAACCTCTTCTTCGTGTACGGAGGGGACCGCCCCCGGCTCGTGACACCGGCGCTGACCGGAGCGCTGCTTCCCGGCGTCACCCGCGACTCGCTGCTGACGCTCGCCCGCGAACTCGGCATGACGGCCGAGGAGGGCCGGATCTCCACGGCACAGTGGCGCGCGGACTGCGAATCCGGCGCGATGACCGAGGTGTTCGCCTGCGGCACCGCCGCCGTGGTCTGCCCGGTCGGCGCGGTGAAGTCCCGCGCCGGCGGCTGGCGCGTCGGCGACGGCCGCCCGGGGCCGGTGACCCGCCGGCTGCGCGAGGCCCTGCTCTCCGTCCAGTACGGCCGCGGACCGGACCCGTTCCGCTGGGTCCACAAGGTCTGTTGAGGCCCGCAAGTCCCGGGAAGCGGGGACGGTAACGGTTTCGGATTCTGGTAGGTTGCCGCCATGACAGATGCCAACGAGCAGGGCATTCCGGAACCCCCCATCGCCGGGGACGAGACCGCGACGCTGCTCGGCTCGCTGGAGCGCCAGCGGGCCACGTTCGCCTGGAAGTGCGGCGGGCTGGACGAGAAGGCTCTGCGGGCCACGGTCGGCGCTTCGGCGATCACGCTGGGCGGCCTGGTCAAGCACCTCGCGTTCATCGAGGACTTCAAGTTCTCCACGATGCTGCTCGGCCGGGACCTGGCCGCGCCGTGGAAGGACGTCGACTGGGAGAACGACGGCGACTGGCCGTGGCACTCGGCGGCCGACGACAGCCCGGCGGTGCTCTACGGGCTCTGGCACGACGCCGTGACCCGCTCCCGCGCCGCGGTGGCCGAGGCGCTGGCCAAGGGCGGCCTCGACGTCCGCGTGGAGTACGGCTACGACGAGGACGAGCCCGACCAGGCCATCAGCCTGCGCCGCCTGCTGGTCGACACCATCGAGGAGTACGCCCGGCACGTCGGTCACGCCGACCTCATCCGCGAGTCCGTGGACGGGCTGGTCGGCGAGGACCCACCGGGAGCGGTGTACCCGTACCCGACCCACGAAGGAAGGGCCCCTTCCTAACGTTTCACGTATAGGAAGGGGCCCTTCTTCACGACCGAAGGAGTGCCGGCCGTGCGGATGAGCAGCCGGATCGTCGACCAGATCGACTCGCCGATCACCGCGGCGTACGCGCTGGACAGCCTGCGCGAGACCGGCCGGGACCTGCTCGACCTCGCGCAGGCCGCCCCGCGCTACCCCGCGGCTCCGGAGGTCGTCGAGCACGTGGTCCGCGTCGCCCGCGGCGACGCGGGTGGCACCTACACCGAGGTTCCGGGCCTGCCGAAGCTGCGGCAGGCGTTCGCCGAGGAGGTCAGCCGCGACTACCACGGTGCGGTCGGCAGCGAGCACGTCGTCGTGACCGCCGGCTGCAACCAGGCGTTCAGCCTGGTCGCCGCGGCCCTCGCGGAGCCCGGCGACGAGGTGGTGCTGCCGCTGCCGTACTACTTCAACCACGACATGTGGTTGCGGATGAACCAGATCACGCCGGTGTACCTGGAACCCGGGCCGGACCTCGTGCCGCGCGCCGCGGACGCGGAGCACCTGATCACGGCCCGCACGCGCGCGATCGTTCTGGTCACCCCGGGCAACCCTAGCGGGGTCACGGTCGACCCGGCCGGCATCGCCGCGTTCGCGCGGCTGGCCCGCCGGCACGACATCGCCCTGATCCTCGACGAGACGTACCGCTCCTTCCGCGGCACCGACGAGCCGGCACACGACCTGTTCGCCGAACCCGGCTGGGAGCGGACGGTGGTGAGCCTGCACTCGTTCTCCAAGGATCTCGCGATCCCCGGGTACCGGGTCGGCGCCGTGGTCGCCGCGCCGGAGCTGAACCGCGAGGTGTGCAAGCTGCTGGACTGCGTCGCGATCTGCGCACCGCGGATCGGGCAGGAGGCGGCGTGGGCGGGCCTCGTCCACGCGGGCCCCTGGCGCGCCGAGCGAGCCCGGGAGATCGCCGCGCAGCGCACGTGGCTCACCGAGGCGATGGCGGGCCGGCCCGGCGGCTTCGAGCTGCTGTCCTGCGGCGGCTTCTTCGCCTGGATCCGCCACCCGTTCCCCGACCGGTCCACCGACGAGGTCGTGCGCGACCTGGTCGTCAAGCACGACACCCTGGTCATGCCCGGAACGGCTTTCCTGCCGGAGGACCGTGGCATGTTCCGGGTCAGCGTGAGCAACTTCGACCGCACGACGATCGCGGCCTTCGCCGACCACCTGGCCGACGCCGGGGTGTGACCGGCGTCAGTAGATGATCCGGTTGTCCGGCGCCGGCCGCCAGGCCCGCGACCCGCGGAGGTTGCGGGTGATGTTGAGCCGCTTGAGCCACCGGTCGGAGCCGTCGTAGCGCGCGCGGAACGACTTGCGTCCGTGCACCGCCCGGAAGTTGTCGATGAAGATCAGGTCACCCGGCCGCAGGCTGACGTCCTTCATGTGCGCCTCGATCTGGTCGCACAGCTCCTGGAAGGCGCGCCGGTGCCGCTCCGGCCAGCCGTCGAACTTCATGTGGTACGGATCGAGCGCGAGGTAGGGGTCGTGCCGGTCCCCGAAGAGCACCGGACGCTTGACCGGGTTGTCGTTCCAGTCCTGGATCAGCGCGAAGCTGCGCGCGCGGAGCCGGTCGACGACCGGGTCGCCGGTCGACTCGGAGGCGTTCTCGGGCCGGTGCGAGTTGTCCGGCATCTGGGTGAACTCGGCCTCGAACAGCGCATCGACGTCCAGAGTGGACCAGTCGAGGTCCGCCGCGTCGCAGACGACGGTCTCGACCAGATCCGGGTTCCGCAGGCAGAGCAGCGAGACGTAGTCACCCCGGCAGGGGTGGAAGGCGTCCTCGGTGTGCCAGGACAGGTGCTGGAGGCTGTTGGACCCGATCTCGTAGTGCTCGTGACCCTTGATCGGCAGCACGTCGTGCATGATGCGGCCGTCCTGCTGCGTGGCCCAGCCGAACACGTCGCCCAGCACCGATCCACAGAGGAGCATGAAGATCTCCTGCGGGAACGCGGGCGAGTCGAACTGGCTGTCCCGCCAGTGCGGCGGCGTGGGCCCGAGCCGGTCGTCGTCGACGGCGAGACCGGAGACCAGGCAGAGGGCCGACGGTTCGCGCAGCCGGAAGTCCTCCAGGAACTCCAGCAGGTGGGTCGGCAACAACCGCGCGAGCACCGGCGCGGACCGGATCAGGTCCGGATCCTCGATGGTGTCGTAGGACTTGGCGAGATCGGTGAGCATCGGCGCGAGCGCCGCGTTGTCCTCCGGCGTCAGCGTCAGGTGATGCATGGTTGGCCTCCTGCTGGCGGCAGCGCTGGTCCGCCGACCTGCTGTGGAGTCTACGAGCCGGCCCGCGGGCCATCGGTCCCCGTTAGAGGGGACAGGTGCGCGGTCGCCCGCCGACCCTAGTTTCTATGGCGAGCACGACTGCCGGAGCCGATCCACGCCGGGCCCCGCCGCCGGTGTGACGACGTACGCGGGACCGACACATGAGCGATCTTGCAAACCTCACCACCATGGAAGTCGACGCGTTGACGGACGCCGAAGGCGGCCTCAATCTCACCGACGGGCACGCCCGGCTGGACCTGACCGACGAGCAGGCCGCCATCGTGGCCCGCATCCCGGAGATGTTCGTCATCGCGTCACGTCGCCCGTTCACGAGCATCGAGACGGCCGCTCACCGCGCCTTCCTCGGCGCGATCGGCCAGCACACCGCCCCGGTCGGCACCGGCCGGATCCTCAGCTGCTACTCGTCCACGCTGGCGACCGACATCGTGGCCCGGGCCCTGCCGGCCGGCGCGACGATCGCGGTGCTGCATCCCACCTTCGACAACATCGCGGACCTGTTCGTCACCCGCGGCCTGCGGCTCGTGCCGCTCTCGGAGGAGCAGCTGATGGACCAGGACTGGCCGGGCCCGCCGGTCAGCGCGGTCGTCGTGACCCACCCCAACAACCCGACCGGTCTGGTGACACCCCGTTCCCACCTGCGGTCGCTGGCCGAGCACGCGGTCCACCATGGACAGACCATCATCATCGACGCCAGCTTCCGCGGCCAGGTCCGCGACGCGCAGTACGACACGTACGCGGTGCTCGACGAGGCCGGCGCGGACTGGATCACCATCGAGGACACCGGCAAGCTCTGGCCGACCCACGAACTGAAGATCGGGCTGCTGGCCTACAGCGAGCGGACCCGGCTGCCCATCCAGCGGGCCTTCTCCGAGTCGCTGCTGGCCGCCTCGCCGGTGGTGCTGCAGATGGTGGAGGCGCTCGCCGTCGACTGGGTCAACGGCGGGTTCGAACGGGCTCAACAGCTCGTGCGGCGCAACCGCGAGGTCGTGCGGGACACGATCGCGACGGTCGGCCTGGCCCTCGCGGACCCCACCTCGGAGATCAGCGTCGCCCGCATCGGTCTGCCGGTGGACGGGCCGGACTCGGCCCTGCTCTACAAGGACATGCTCGAGCGCGGCGTCCACGTGCTGCCGTGCGAGCCGTTCCACTGGGCCGACCCGGACAGCGGCCGGCGCTTCATCCGCCTCTCGCTGGCCCGGCCGTTCGAGACCGTCGAGGCGGCGGCACGCACGTTGGCGCAGGCCTACCGGGAGCTGTCGGCGGCCACGTAATGCCGCCACCGACCGAGCACACGACCGGCCCCCACACCGCGCGGCTGGGCGAGACCGCCTGGCTGCTGTGGCGGGACGTCGCCGTCCGCGGCGCCGGCTTTCCGGCCGGACGGATCCACGACATCTGCGACGACCAGCTCGCCGCGGCGGCCGACGCGCTCGACGACGCGCCTGACAGCCGGCAGCGGTACGCCACCGCCTACGCCGCCGCGACCGGGCGGCTGACCGCCGCGATCCGCCGGGCGGCCACCGACGACCGGTTCCGGGAGGCGGTGACCTGGCAGAACCCGCAGCTGGTGCGCAACTGCCTGGACCGGGTCGTGACGCGGACGCGGCGCGACGATCGCGGCCGCTACCACGAGAGCACCATCGCCACCTACCTCCAGCGCTACTGCCTCAAGAACGACAGCGTCGGCTTCTTCGGCCCGGTCGGCTGGGCCCGGGTCGAGCCCGAGGACATCGGCCTGACCGTCAAGCCCGGACCCGGGCTCATGGCGCGCCGCACGACGTACTTCGAGGACTGGGCGGTCGAGGCGGTCGCCGAGGTCGTCGCCGCCCGGCCCGAGGTGTGGCCGTGGCTGCGGCCCCGGATGGCCCGGTACGCCACCCTGACCGGCCGGATCCTCCGCCTGCCGTTCGTCAAGCCGCTCACGCTGACGCCGGCCGAGGCCCAGCTGCTGTCCCGCTGCGACGGCCGGCGGACCGTCCGGGAACTCGCCGGCGAGCCGGTCGACCCGGCCACGGTCGGCGCGCTGCTCCGGCTGCGCGACCACGGCGCGCTCCAGATCGACCTGAGCGACGCGCCGGGAACGTGGCCGGAGCGCGAACTGGCGGCGCGCATCGAGGCGATCGGCGACCCGGAGGTACGCGGCCGGGCCGCGGCGCCGCTCACGGAGCTGGTCGCGGCGCGGGACGAGGTGTCGGCCGCGGCCGGACGGCCCGACCGGCTGGCAGCGGCCCTCCAGGCCCTCGCCGGCACCTTCGAGCGGATCACCGGCCGCGAGCCGACCAGGGCGGCCGGCCGCACGTACGCCGGACGTACGCTCGTCTACGAGGACACCGTCCGCGACGTCGACGTCCGGCTCGGCCGGCTGTTCACCGGCCGGCTGGCCGGGCCGCTCGGCCTGGTGCTGGACAGCGCGCTGTGGCTGGTGAACACGTTGGGCCAGCGGTACGAGGCCCGCGCGCGCGGGCTGCTCGACCGCTCCGGCCAGGACGCGATGCCGCTCCACCAGATGCTCGCCGGCCTCCTGCCCGAGCTGCTCGAGCCCGGCGTGTCCAGCGCGCCGTCGCCGACCATCGAGGACGCGGTGGCCGAGCTCCAGCGGCGCTGGCACCGGGTCCTCGACCTCCCGCTGGCGGCGTGTGCCGAGACGCGGCGCCACCGGGTGTCCGCGGCCGCCGTCGCCGAGCGTGCGGCCGCCGAGTTCGCCACCGGCCCGCCGCTGTGGAGCACGGCCCGCTGGCACTCCCCGGACCTCATGGTGGCCGCCGACGACCCGGAGGCCCTGGCCCGCGGTGACGTCGACGTCGTCCTCGGCGAGCTGCACTGCGCCAGCAACACGCTGGAGGGCAGGGTGTTCGCCGCCCAGCACCCGGCGGTGGAGCGGCTGCGCGAGGCCGCGAAGGCGAGCGGCGTCGACGACCGGATCCTCGTCGTCCCCCGGCGCGGCAGCGCGCTGACCTCCGCACGGATCTCCCGGGCCGTCGAGGTGCTGCTGCCGAGCTACACGTACCTGTTCACCGGCGCGCCGGCGTTCCCGACGCCGCCCGGGGCCGCGGTCGTGCCGGTGACCGACCTGAGCGTCCGGCGCCGCGGCGACGCGCTGGTCGTCGCGCACCGCCATGGCGAGGAGTACCGCTTCCTCGAGGTCATCGGCGATCCGCTGGCCGCGCTGTTCCTCAACGGCTTCCGGCCGGTCGCCGGCGGGCCGCACCGCCCGCGCGTGACCATCGACCGGCTGGTGCTCGCCCGCGAGCAGTGGACGTTCCCGGCCCGCGACCTGACCTGGGCCTCGGTCTTCGACGAAGGGCGGCGGTACGCGCTGGCGCGGCGCTGGCGGGCCGCGCACGGCATGCCGGAGCGGTGCTTCTACCGGGTCCCGACGGAGCGCAAGCCGGTCGCCGTCGACTTCCGCAGCCTGGTGCTGGTCAACCAGTTCGCCAAGATGATCCGGCGGTCGGCCGAGACCGGCCCGGCGGCGACGGTCACCGTGACCGAGATGCTGCCGGACGTCGACCGGCTCTGGCTCTCCGACGCCGACGGCGCGCGCTACACCGCCGAACTCCGGGCGGTCGCGGTCTTCGACCCGCCGTCCGCGGTCCCCGTTTGACGGGACGGGCCGCGCCGCGCCGGGTCGCCTAGGGTTCTGGTGACACCGCCGTAGCCCAGCTGTGCGAGGAGCGATGAACCCTTCCGCCGCGACCGTACAGAGTGGACACACCGACGTGGTCGCCTACGACCCGTTCGACTACCGCGTCCACGAGGACCCTTACCCGGTGTACAGGTGGATGCGCGACCACGCACCGGTCTACCGCAACGAGCAGCGGGACTTCTGGGCCCTGTCCCGGCACGCCGACGTGCAGGCGGCCCTCAAGGACCCGAAACGGTTCTCCAACCGGTACGGCATCTCGCTCGAACCCGAACTGTGGGGCCCGCACGCGCCGAAGACGAGCTTCTTCCTCGCCATGGACCCGCCCGACCACGGGCTGTACCGCGGCCTGGTGTCCGGCGTGTTCACGCCGCGGCGGATCGCCGCCATGGAGCCACGCGTCCGCGAACTCGCGCGCGAGCGGCTGGAGCCGCTGCGCGACCAGCCCCGGTTCGACTTCGCCGCCGACTACGCCGCCGCGCTCCCCAACGACGTGCTCTGCGAGATGCTCGGCGTGCCGGCGGAGGACTGGGACCAGGTCCGGGCCGACACCGACCAGATGAACCAGCGGGCCGACGGCTCCGACGAACGCGGCCCCAACGCGGTGGCGGCGGCGCTGCGGCTCGCCAACTACCTCGCCGGCCTGGTCACCGACCTGCGCCGGCACCCCGGCGACGACCTGACGTCCACGTTGATCCAGGCCGAGGTGAACGGCGAGAAGCTCACCGACTCCCAGATCGTCGGCTTCCTGTTCGTGATGATCGGCGCTGGCAACGAGTCGACCGGCAAGACCATCGGCAACGCGTGGTACCACGGCTGGCTGCGACCGGACGTCCAGCGCGCCGGCCTGGACGGCCGGGCCGAGGACTGGGCCAGCGAGACGCTGCGCTACGACTCGGCGAGCCAGATGACGGCCCGGCTGCTCACCGAGGACACGGTCATCCACGACACCCACCTGCCGGCCGGCTCCCGCGTGGTGATCCTGCCGGCGTCGGCCAACCGCGACGAGCGCGCGTTCCCGGACCCGGACCGGTACGACCTCGACCGCGACACCCGCAAGATGATCAGCTACGGCCACGGGCCGCACCACTGCCTCGGCGCCGCCCTGGCCGGGCTCGAGATGCGGGTGGCGCTCGACGAGATCGGCGCGATCGTGTCGAGCTACGAGATCGACATGGCCAACGCGCGCCGCGTGCACTCGCCGCACCAGCGCGGGTTCGCGTCGCTGCCGTGCGAGGTGACCCACCGCCGCCGGCCGCGCGCCGTCGACGCCTGAAACCAGCACACGGCCTGTCCGGGCCGCCTTTCCCCTCCGGCACCACGCGGGCCGCCGCCGCGACAGGCGTTTGAAAGGGCCCCTTCCCAACTAGGCGTTTGGAGGGGCCCTTCCCAACTAGGCGTTTGGAAGGGGCCCTTCCCATCTAGAAGGCGATGGGAAGGGGCCCTTCCTAACGCCACGGCCCGCGGCCGTGCTCCGGTCCGGTCTACAGCCGGCTGAGCAGGTCGGAAAGCTGGGCCTCGTCGACGCGGGCCAGCGGGAAGTCCGCCGCCGGACGCGGCGAACCGTCCGGCCGGCGCGCGCATCGCACCAGGGCACGCAGCTCGTCGAGGTGGCGCTCGGCCAGCGACCGTACGGTCTGCGCGTCATGCCGCGACTCGCTGTAGGCCCACCGGACGGACAGCTGGCCGCGCGCCACCGACGCGTGCACCTCGATCGGGTACGGCCGCCGGCCCTCCGGGCTCCGGTCGTCGCCGATCGGCTCGGCCACGACGGTGAAGGCACCGGACGCCGGCGCGGCCGTCTCGCCGGTGAACGAGAGGCAGACGTCGACCGGCGCGGCCGGCACCGGGTCGGGGCCCTGCCGCAGCAGCTGCCACCCCAGGCCGGCGGTCGGCACGGACCGCAGCGACTCGCGGACGGCCGCCAGCGTCACCTCGGGCGGCGTGTCCGGGTCGGCGGTCAGCGCGACCGGATGGGTCCGGCTGAACCAACCCACCGTCCGGGTCACGTCGACGTCCTCGAAGTCGTGGTCACGATCGTGCCGCTCGACGTCGACGACGTGCCGCGACGCGCCGCTCGACCCGGCGAGCGTCCGGGCCAGCGCGGCCAGCAGCAGCTCCTCGACGGAACAGTCGAGCGACCGCGGGCTGGTGCGCAGCACCGCGTCGGACTCCGCGACGTCCAGCGCGACGGTGACCGCGCGGGTGGTGGCCTCGGTGTCCGCGTCCGGCGCCGGCACGCGGTCGCACGGCAGCCGGCCCGCCTCCGCCGTGACCAGGTCCGTCCAGTACGCGCGCTGCGCGAGCACCGCCTCCGACCGGCCGTACGTGGCGAGCCGGCGGCCCCAGGACTGCCACGAGGTGGTCTTCGGCAGGAACCGGAGTTCCTCCGCCGCGGTCAGCTGGACCATCGCGGTCTCCAGGTCCTCGAGCACGATCCGCAGCGACGGGACGTCGGCCACCAGGCGGTGCGCCACGACGGCGAGCCGGTCCGGCCGTCCGCCGCCGAACTGGAAGAGCGCCACCCGCAGCAGCGGCCCGACCGCGAGGTCCAGGCTCCGCTGCAGCCGGCCCACCGCCTCGGTCAGCCGGCTGTCCTGCTCGGCCGCGGCGAGGCCGGACAGGTCGTGCACTTCGAACGGCGTCTCGTCGCCGCGCGGCGCGATCCGCGCGCGGGTCCGCTCGCCGGCCAGCAGGAACCGCTGCCGCAGGCCGTCGTGATGGCCCATGACCAGCTCGACGGCCTCGCGCAGCAGGCCCGGGTCGGCGGCGGCGCCGAGCTCCAGCAGGACGGACGTGTTCCACTGCCGCGGCTGCGCGATACCGGCGGTGATGAACCAGCGCTGCATCGGCGCCGGCGGCACCGGACCCGTCACCTCGCCCTGCTCGGCGTCGACGGTGACGCCGGTGGCGATGACCTCGGCCAGGGACGCGACGGTGGGCTGCGTGAACAGGTCGTACGGCGTGAGCTTGAGGCCGGCCTCCTGCCCGCGCGCGACGACCTGGATGGCGAGGATGGAGTCGCCGCCGATCTCGAAGAAGTTGTCGTGGACGCCGACCTTGTCGAGCCCCACGACGGCCGCGATGATCTCGGCGAGGGTCCGCTCCGACTCGGTCCGCGGCGCCAGGTAGCCCTCGGCCGTCTCGGGCCGGTCGCCGTCCGGCGCGGGCAGGCGGTCGCGGTCGACCTTGCCGTTGGCGTTCAGCGGCAGCGCCTCCAGCGTGACGAAGGCCGACGGCACCATGTAGGCCGGCAGCTCGGCGTCGAGGAAGCGGCGGAGTTCGGCGGTGTCGGGTGTCGCGCCGTCGCGGGGGACGACGTACGCGACCAGCCGGCGGTCGCCCTCGGTGGGCTCGTGCACGGCGACGACCGACTCGGCGATCGACGGATGGCGGGCGAGCGTGGACTCGATCTCCATCGGCTCGACCCGGAACCCGCGAATCTTGATCTGGGTGTCGACCCGGGAGATGAACTCGAGGTTGCCGTCGGGACGGCGGCGCACCAGGTCGCCGGTGCGGTACAGCCGCTGCCCGGCCCGAGCCGGATCGGGGTCGGCGACGAAGCGCTGCGCGGTCAGCCCGGGCCGGCCGAGGTACCCGCGGGCCAGGCTGACGCCACCGATGTAGAGCTCGCCCGTGCCGCCGGTGGGCACCGGCCGCAGCCGCCGGTCGAGGACGCGCAGGTCGGCCGAGGGCAGCGGGGTGCCGATCGGCAGGTTCGGCCACTCCTGGGTGGGGTCGCGGGGGTCCAGCCGGAAGAACGTGGAGCTGACCGTGGTCTCGGTCAGTCCGTACACGTGCAGCAGCGGAACCCCGAGCCGCCGCCACATCGCCAGCCGCTGCGGCAGGACCCGCTCCCCGCCGATGATGACCAGCCGCAGGGAGTCCGGCAGCGTGCGGCCCAGCCGGTCCAGCTCGCGGACCCACTCGTGCCAGTACGCGGTCGGCAGCTCCATGACGGTCAGCCGCTCGCGCTCGACCAGCGAGACCAGGTCGTCCTCGCCACTGATCAGGTGCTTGGCCGGGATCACCACCGCGCCGCCGGCCAGCCAGGTCGGGAACAGCTCCTCCACCAGCACGTCGAAGCCCGGCGAGGCGAACTGCAGGAACCGGTCGCCGGCGCCGAGCCCGAGCCGGTCGGCGACGTCGCGCGCGAACGTGGCCAGCGACCGGTGCTCCACCATGGCGCCCTTGGGCCGGCCGGTCGAGCCGGAGGTGTAGATGACGTACGCCAGCGACGCGGGGTCCGGGAGGTGCGGCAGGTCGGCCTCGGCGTCCAGTTCCGGCTCATCGGCCGGGTCGTCCAGCACCACGACCTGCTCCGGTAACGGCACGCCGGCGAGCCCGTCGAGGAGCCGCCGCTGGGTGACCAGCACGCGCGCGCCGGCGTCGGCCAGCATGAAGCCCAACCGGTCGGGCGGGTAGCCCGGGTCCATCGGCAGGAAGGCGCCACCGGCCTTCAGCGCGCCGAGGATCGCCACGGGCAGCCGCGGCGACCGCTCCATGAGCACGCCCACGACCGTGTCGCGACCCACGCCGAGGTCCCGCAGGCGGTGCGCCAGCCGGTTCGCGGCCCGGTTCAGCTCGGCGTACGTGGTGACCGCGCCGTCGAACACGACCGCCGGCGCGGTCGGGGCCAGCGCGACCCGGCGCTGGAACGACTCGACGAAGCCGGGTTCGGGACGGGCGTCGGTCATCGGGACTTCCTCACATCCTGCCGCAACACGTGCTCCAAAAGGGACAGTCCGGTGGTGAGCTCGGCCCGGGTGCCGCCGAAGCCGAGCCGGGCGTGGTCGCGGTACGCGTCGCCGAAGCAGGCGCCGGGCACCAGCAGGACCCGGTGCTGCTCGGCCAGGCGGCGGCACGACGCGACCACGTCGGGCTGGTCGAGGAACTCGACGAACGCCGTCACCCCGCCGTCGGGCGGCGTGAAGCGGACGAGGTCCGGGCGGCCGTCGGCCCACTCCCGCAGCAGTCGCAGGTTCTCCCGGGCGTGCTCGCGCTGCAACGCGACGATCCGGTCGGCGTTGCGGACCGCCTGCTCGGCGAAGAACTCTAGGACCGGCGAGACGTAGAGCGCGATGTAGTCGCGCAGCAACGCCATCCGGGCCAGCAGGTCCGGCGGCGCCAGGCACCAGCCCACGCGCAGACCGGCCAGGCCGTAGCTCTTGGAGAACGTGCCGAACGCGATGCACCGCTCGTACCAGGACGGCAGCGGCAGGGGCTCGGCCGTGTAGGTCAGCTCGCCGAACGCGTGGTCCCAGACGAGCCAGGCACCGGCCTCGGCCGCGATCGCGACGAGCTCCTTCTGCTCCTGCGGCGTGATGCTGACGCCGGTCGGGTTGTGCGGGAAGTTCACCACGATCATCCGGGGCCGGGACCGGGCCAGCTCGCGCAGCGACGCCAGGTCGGCCGCGAACCCGCCGTCGCGGTCCAGCGGCCACCGGGTGACCCGGCAGCCGCGCCAGGCCGCGATGTCGTGCAGCTGCTGGTAGGCCGGGTCCACCACGACGATCTCGTCGCCGGGCTCCAGGGCCAGGTGCATGACCAGGTAGATGGCCTCGCTGGAGCCGTGCGTCACCATGATGCGGTCGGCGTCGCCGCCGGTCCAGCGGTCGGCGAGGGCGGCCCGCAGCCGGCTGCCGCCGTAGCTCTCGCTGTCGTGGAAGATCATCGGCTCCAGCTCGGCGAGGTCGAAGCCGCAGAGCTCGCGGAACTCCGCCATCGTGAGGTCGCGTACGCCGCTGCTGCCGATGTCGTGGTCGACGTTGTGGTAGTAGTCGCGCATCCAGGCCTCGAGCCGGGCGATGGCGATGTCCATGTCGAGTTCCATCCCGTCGGCGGTCGCGGAGCGGGCGGCCGGACGGTCCGCGAGGTGAGGTCGGAGATCAGTGGCGAGCAGTCGACCGGGCCCGTCATGGCAACGGTATGGGGACCGGCCGCCAGCGCGATGTCGCGTGAAGCCGGGACAGCGAGCGGCTGTCCTGTGTTTGGGCGACAGTGGCGCCGGCCTGCGCTCCGCTAGCCTGCCGGAAGGTCGACCCGCCGGCTGACCGGTGCGTGCCTGTCTCCACTGTGGATATCACCGAAGGAGTCGACGCCGTGAATCCGACCGACGCGCAGACCGCCGCCGGCGGTCGGAAGCCCGCCGTACTCTCCGGGTTCTCCGGGTTCGTGGTCCTCTGGAGCGGCCAGTTCCTCTCGCTGGTCGGGTCCAGCCTGACCGGCTTCGCGCTGGCGGTGTACGTCTACCGGCTGACCGGATCGGCGACGACCCTCGGCATCATCTTCGCGCTCGGCCTCCTCCCGGCGACGCTGGCGTCCCCGCTCGCCGGTCCGCTGGTCGACCGGTGGGGCTCGCGGCGGACGCTGCTGGTCAGCAACGTCGGCAACATGCTGGTCACGCTGGTCCTGGCCGCGCTGCTGGTCACCGACACCTTCGCCGTGTGGCACGTCTACGTGATCGTGTCGGTCACCTCCGTCCTCGGCGCGCTGGAGATGCCGGCGTTCGCCGCGATGACGCCGCGGCTGGTGCCCAAGGAGCACCTCGGGCGGGCCAACGGCATGCGGATGTTCGCGATGGCCGCGAGCCAGGTCCTCGCGCCGGTGTCGGCCGGTTTCCTGCTGCTGGCCATCGACATCTCCGGCATCGTGATCGTGGACTTCGTGTCCTTCGGCTTCGCGATCCTCACCCTCCTGCTGGTACGCGTTCCGCACACCCGTCCGGCGACGCCGGCGGCCGAGGAGCGCCGACCCAACCTGCTCGCCGAGTTCCGCGAAGGGCTGCGGTACGTCCTGGTCCGGCGCGGCCTGTTCGCCCTGCTGCTGTTCCTCGCCGCGGTCAACTTCAGCTCCGGGTTCATCGAGCTGCTCATCACCCCGCTGGTGCTCGGCTTCGCGTCGGCGGACGCCCTCGGCACCGTGATGTCGATCGGCGGTCTCGGCATGGTGGTCAGCAGCGTCGCGGTCAGCGTCTGGGGCGGGCCGCGCCGGCGGGTCCGCGGCATGCTGGGATTCTCGTTGCTGCTCGGCGCCGCGGTGGTGATCGGATCGACCCGCCCGAACGTCGCGCTGGCCGCCGCGGCGGCCTTCGTCTTCCTCGGCGCGCTCGGCGTCGTGATCAGCACGAACCAGGTGATCTGGCAGACGAAGGTCGAGCCACACCTGATGGGCCGCGTGATGGCGCTGATCAACATGGTGGGCCTGGTCCCGCAGCTCGTCGCGAACATCCTGGCCGGCTTGGCCGTCGACCACGTCTTCGAGCCGCTGGTGGGCCGCGACGAGGTCCGCTCCCCGGCGCTGGCGACCCTGATCGGCACCGGCCCCGGCCGCGGCGTCGCCCTGCTGATGATGATCGTGGGCCTGATGATCATCGTGACGGTGGCGCTGGCCGCCCTGAACCCACGCCTGCGCCGTCTCGAAGACGAACTACCGGACGTCGCCCACGACGACGAACCCGATGACGACGAGACGCGCGCCGACCAGCCGCCTGGCGGCGAGGCCGCGGAGACCCCGGCCACCGTCCGCGCGTAGTCCCCACCACCGACCCTCGATCTCGGTCGGGAGACGACCAGCGGCACCGCCACGGCAGCAAGCGGAAAGAGCCACCCAACCCACGCACCGGCAACCACCACGCCACCGGCACCTCACCGTTAGGAAGGGCCCCTTCCCATCGCCAGGGCGATAGGAAGGGCCCTTCCTTACGCCTTGGCGGCAAGGGTCGCAACGGCGCGGCGCCACCCGCCACGACAGCAAGCCGAAAGAGCCACCCAACCCACGCACCGGCAACCACCACGCCACCGGCACCTCGCCGTTAGGAAGGGCCGCAACGCGCGGTGGCAGCCGCCACGGCGGCGAGCGGAAAGAAGCTACCTGGCGCGCGTGCCGGCGGTCAGTGCGTCGAGGAGGGGGTCCGGGGCGTCGAGGAACTGGTGGTGGCGGCCCGGGAAGACCGTGAAGGTGGTCTCGCCGCACGCCGACCACCCGCGCATCTGGTCGGGCCGGACCTCGGTGTCCTCGCTCCAGCCGATCGCGTCGATCGGGGAGCGCAGCCGCGGCGGGTCGGGGACCACGTACCGGCGGCTGACCTCGATGTCGTCCCGCAGCACCTTGAGATAGACGGCGACCAGCTGGGGATGCGGGGTGTTGCCCTGCTCGCGGATCGTCGCCTCCAGCTCGGTGGCGAGCTCCACGTCGTCCATCTCCAGCATCCGGCCGGCCGGGCCGTCCTGCGGCGCGAACTGCGCCGAGACGAACAGCCGCGCCGGCAGCGGCCGGCCGGTCCGCTCCAGCTGCGCGGTGGCCTCGTACGCCAGCAGCGCCGACCAGCAGTGGCCGAAGAACGCGAAGGGCACGTCCAGGTGCGGCGCGAGCGCGTCGAGCAGGGCCGCTGCCACCTCCTGGAAGGTGTCCGGCATGCGGTCGCGGAACCGCGTCAACCGGCCGGGCAGCTCCACCGGCAGGAACTCGACGCCGTCGCGGGTCGCCGGCCAGTTGCCGAAGACGCTGGCGCCGCAGCCGGCGTGCGGGATGCAGAAGACCCGCGCGGCCGCGGTCGGCGAGGGCTGCCGTTGAAGCCATACAGTCACGGCGCTGACTCCTCGCGCAGCGGGCCGGCAACAGCGTCGCGGGCCGCGGCCCGGTCCCGCGCCACCCGCTCCGGCGGATAGATCAGCGGTAGCAGCAGGCCGGCCATGGCCGTGGTCACCAACGCCATCACCACCATCAATGAGTAGAGAGCCTGGTCCAGCACGGCAAGCTGCAGCCCAACGGCCAGCACGATCAGCTCGGTGAGGCCGCGGGTGTTGATCAGCGTGGCGAGGACCGTGGAGTGCCGCCACCGCACGCCGTTG
>Ga0164243_10002238_pt1 | contig 32189 bp, 32 predicted proteins | sample OricompcompostOP_FD_108781 | JGI IMG/M metagenome (GOLD analysis project Ga0164243, IMG submission 108781) | Organic Plus compost microbial communities from Emeryville, California, USA - Original compost - Organic plus compost (OP) | ecosystem: Engineered > Solid waste > Mixed feedstock >... | reverse complement strand
TCAGGAGAGGCGAAGTCCTTGAAGGAGATCGCCACGCGGGAAGGCATCGACAACAGCTACGTGAGCCGGATGGTCAACCTGACGACGCTGGCGCCCGACATCGTGGCGGCCATCTTGGATGACGCACTGCCGAACCACATCACGCTGTTTGACCTGGCGGTGGACCCGCCAGCGCTATGGGATGAGCAGCGGGAACGCGTCAAGTGCGGACGCGCGTCTTTGGACGCAGATGCTTACCATCGACATGTCAAATCAACCAAATTGGTCAACAATTTTCGTTGAGTGGGCACTGATCAGCAAAAGATGGGGATTCAAACTGCAAAGACACATGTCGCAACTCAAACTGCGCATGTAGCATCGGCCAGCACCAGTCCAGCCACATCGCTCAAGTTGTGGCTGGCGTCGGCCAGCAAGGCCAGTGAGTTGATTTTCCAGCCGTAGAACGCTTCGATCATCACGAAGGCGATGTTAAGCCCGATGCCGATAGCAAATGCCTTGTTGAAATTGGCGGGGCGTGGCTGTGGTCGTGTCCGGAACTCACCGCTCTTCACACCGCATTAGGCAGGTTGACCCGCCGCATGAGTTCTTCGGCGCTTTCCTTGCGCTCGCTGTAGCGGTCCACGAGGTAGGGCGATACGTCGCGGGTCAGCCAGGTGAACTTGACCAGTTCCTCCATGACATCGACCACCCTGTCGTGGTAACTCGATGGTTTCATCCGGTCGTTGTCATCAAATTCCTGGAAAGCCTTGGCTACGGACGACTGGTTTGGGATGGTGATCATGCGCATCCAGCGCCCGAGCACGCGCATCTGGTTGACCGCATTGAAGGACTGTGAGCCGCCGCAGACCTGCATCACCGCCAGCGTCTTGCCCTGGGTAGGGCGCACAGCGCCAGCAGCCAGGGGAATCCAATCGATCTGGGTTTTCATGATGCCGGTCATGGCGCCGTGACGCTCGGGCGAACACCAGACCATACCTTCTGACCACAGTGTCAGTTCACGTAACTCCTGCACTTTGGGGTGGGTGTCCGGCGCATCGTCGGGCAAAGGTAGTCCACTGGGGTTGAAGATGCGCGTCTCTGCACCCATGGCCTGCAGCAGCCGGGCAGCTTCTTCAACCAGCAGTCGGCTGAAGGAGCGCGGGCGCAGGGAGCCGTACAGCAGCAGGATGCGTGGCGGGTGGGACGAGTGCGGACCCAGCAACTGAGCAGGATCGGGGGCCCGGAAATGTTCGGCTTGAACTTGCGGCAGATCGGCCAGGGGGTTGGAGACTGATTTAGACACGGCGCCCCTCAGCATCGATAACCACTTCGCCATCTTCCTTGATGAACGGGCCCTGCTGCGGATCAGGCAGGATGTCGAGCACCATCTCCGAGGGACGGCACAGCCGTACTCCCAGCGGCGTGATTACGAAGGGGCGGTTGAGCAGGATGGGGTGCTGCTGAATGAAGGCCAGCAACTCGTCATCGGTCCACTTCGGGTTGCCCAGGTCCAGCTCGGCATAGGGCGTGCCTTTTTCTCGCAGCACCTCGCGCACCGAAGCGCCCATAGCGCTCAGCCAGGACTGGATCTGCTCCGTGCTGGGTGGATTCTTGAGGTACTCAATGACAGTCGGCTCCACCCCACTGTTGCGGATCAGGGCCAGCACGTTACGCGACGTTCCGCAGGCGGGGTTGTGATAGATGGTGATATTGGTCATGGGATGCTCTACGGTTCAGACGGTACGGGGTTTCCAGGCGTTGACGATGGCCACCAGCGATAGCATCACCGGCACTTCAACCAGCACACCGACCACGGTGGCCAGTGCAGCGCCCGAGTTCAGGCCAAACAACGAAATGGCGACGGCCACCGCCAGCTCGAAGAAGTTGGACGTTCCGATCAGGCAGGCCGGGCCGGCGATGTCGTGCGGCAGCTTGAGCCACTTGGCGCCCCACCAGCCGATGAAGAAGATGCCGTAGGACTGCAGGATCAGCGGCACCGCAATCAGTGCGATCACGCCAGGCTTCTCGACGATGGTGCCGGCCTGGAAACCGAACAGCAGCACCACGGTGGCGATCAGGCCCACCACCGACCAGGGCTTGAGGCTCGCCACAAACTGGCCCAGTGCGGTGGGTGACCGCTTCACGAGCAGCTGCCGGGTCGTCATGCCCGCCAGCAGCGGCAGCACCACATACAGCACGGTCGAGAGCAGCAGCGTTTCCCAGGGCACGGTCACGTTGGTCACGCCCAGCAGGAAAGCGGCAATCGGCGCAAAGGCAACGACCATGATCAGATCGTTCACCGACACCTGCACCAGGGTGTAGTTGGCATCGCCCTTGACCAGCTGGCTCCAGACAAACACCATCGCGGTACAGGGCGCCACGCCCAGCAGGATCATGCCGGCGATGTACTCGCTGGCCGACTGCGGATCGACCCAGCCTGCGAACACGTACTGAAAGAACAACACGCCCAGCGCGGCCATGGTGAAGGGTTTGATCAGCCAGTTGACCACCAGCGTAAGCATCAGGCCCTGAGGCTTCTTGCCAACGTCCTTCACCGCATGCCAGTCGATCTGGATCATCATCGGATAAATCATGATCCAGATGAACACGGCCACCACCAGGTTCACCTGCGCGATTTCCATCGCAGCCACGGTCTGGAAGACGTCGGGCATGACCAGCCCGAGACCAACACCAGCCAAAATGCCCAGCCCGACCCAGACGGTCAGGTAACGCTCAAAAACACCCATCGATCAGACCTTTTCAAGGGAGTGGCCTGCCAGGTCCAGCAGACGCTGAACACCGACCGGTTCGTTTTTCATCAGGGGGACCAGTGCATACCGCTGTGCGTGCTGCGTGGCGACGGCTTCGATTTCACGAAGCTCGTTGCCGGCACGCTGACGAAGCAAAGGTGAAGCCGGCGCGCAGGCGGCCAGACTGTTGTTGATGACCCAGGCCCAAGGCTCGATGCCGGCGCGCCTTAAATCGGTCTGCAGATTGGCTGCTTCGAGTACCGGCGTGGTTTCGGCCAAGGTGACGATCAGGACCTTGGTTTGCTTGGGGGCCTGCAACTGCATCATGGGCGTGGTGAAGTGGACGCCTTTATCACCCATCTGGCGCACAATGTCGCGGTGGTAGGCACCCGTGGCATCCAGCAGCAGCAAGGTGTGCCCGGTCGGTGCGGTGTCCATGACCACGAACTTTTTGCCCGCCTCGCGGATGATGCGGGAGAAGGCCTGGAACACGGCGATCTCTTCAGTGCACGGTGAACGCAGGTCCTCTTCGAGCATGGCCCGACCTTCTGCGTCCAGATTCGCCCCCTTGGTGGACAGCACATGCTCGCGATAACGTTCGGTGACTTCGTGGGGGTCAATGCGGCTGACTGTCAGGTGATTCAATGTGCCGTCCAGGGTCTGCGCAAGATGCGCAGCCGGGTCGGACGTGGTCAGGTGCACCGGCAAGCCTCGATGTGCCAGCTCGACCGCCACGGCAGCAGCCAGGGTGGTTTTCCCAACGCCGCCTTTGCCCATCAGCATCACCAGGCCATGGCCATCGGCGGCGATGTCGTCGACCAGTTGTGACAGATTCGGGGCTGTGGGCGCCTGCACCGCAGACGGCACTGTGCTGTAGGGCACCGGTGCGTCGTTGAGCAGATGACGCAATGCATCCAGCCCTACCAGATTAAAAGGCTTGAGAGCCAGACTGTCTTGCGGCAGGGCCTTGAGTTCAGCAGACATGTTCGCCAGCGCCAACGCTTCGCGTTGGTGGATCGCAGCGGCTAACGGATCATCTTGAAGCGCCTCCAATGGCAACACACCATTGATCACCAGATATTGCTGGGACAGGCCGATGGCCGCCAACTCCTGGTGGGTGCGATTCGCCTCACGCAAGGTGGCTGCCTGGGCGCGTGCCACCAGCACCAGGCGCGTGCGCCCAGGATCGGCCAAGGCCTGAACGGCAGCCTTGTATTGAGCGCGTTGTTTCTCCAGTCCTGCCAGCGGCCCCAGACAGGACGCATCTCCCTTGCCCGCCTCCAGAAAGCCACTCCACGCACCGGGCAGTTGTAGCAAACGGATGGTGTGGCCCGTGGGTGCGGTATCAAAGATTATGTGATCGAAGCCTGCGGTCAGGGCCGTATCGGTCAGCAACCCGGTGAACTCGTCGAAGGCGGCAATCTCAGTCGTGCAAGCGCCCGAGAGTTGCTCCTCAATGCCTTTGACCACTTCGTCTGGCAACACACCCCGCACAGGCCCGACGATCCGGTCCCGGTAGGCCTGGGCTGCCCCTTGCGGATCGATTTCCAGCGCGGACAGCCTGGGCACGCTGTCGACGGGGGTAATTCGGTTGCCGATGGTGCCCCCGAACACTTGCCCCACATTGGAGGCCGGATCGGTGCTGACCAGCAGCACTTTTTTGCCAGCGTCAGCCAGCTCGACGGCGCAGGCACAGGCAATTGACGTTTTGCCTACACCACCTTTACCGGTGAAGAACAGGTAACGAGGAGGATTCTGGAGAAATAGCACAACGGCTCCCTAGGTTTAGCAGCAGCGGCTACCAGAGCAGCACGATGCGGCTTCTTTGGTCTCGGACGGCTGAGGTTGAAGCCCTGCCCAGCGGGCCAGATCGTCCCTTGAGGGATACCGGCCAGCCAGTGCCAACTGACCGTCCACCAGAGTCACCGGCAGCACGGTCTGACCCGTACGCTCCAGCAAACCTTTGACGATGGCGCTCTCCGCAAACGCCATGGGCTGCTGAGACAGGTTGAAGCGCTCGATCTGCGCACCGTTCTGTTGGGCCCAATCCACATCGGCCGCGAAGGTCACGAGGCTCTGGTCCACGTCCACGCCGCAAACACCGGTGTTGCAGCACATTGCGGGATCGAATACTTGAATGGTTGTCATGATGGAACTCCTTGGAGTGGAATGACCGTTGATCTGTATCTGGCGATGACTCAGGCGGACAACGTGGGGTCGAGCATGCGGGTCGCAGCAATGACGCCGGCACGCACCAGCAGGTCCTCCGGGATCACGTCGTAACTCTGCCCGCCAACTTCCACCGTGCGGCAATCGTTGTCGCCACATTCGTTGCAGCAGCGGCTGCTGCCGGTTTGTCCACCCAGCCAGTGTTCAATGGTCTGACCACCAATCAGCACCTGGTTCGATTGCAGGGGGTCCTTGAGAAACGTGACCTCGTCAATCTCCGTGACCTGAAGTTCGGGCTCGATGCCCAACGGCTCCAGGGCCAGCTTCAGCGTCTTAACAGCGCGCTGCACTTCTTCGCCGGTGCTGTGACAGCGCGGACAGGTGGTGCCCTGTTCACTCACAAGGCGTTGCCAAAGGATGGGTAGGTGCCTCATTTGAAATTCCTTATTCGCATCCACAGTTGGTAGCTGCCTCATCCATGCACGGTTCACCCTGACAGCAATTGCTTGTCAGATAGGAAAGGAGCTCGTTCATCTGCTTGAACTCTGCGCGGTAGATCAGATTGCGACCACTGCGCTCCTGAGACACAAGTCCAGAGTTGAGGAGTTCTTTGAGGTGAAAGGACAACGTGGCAGCAGGCACACCCAAGGTATCCGCCAATGCGCCAGGTGTCGCTCCTTCCTTGCCAGTGACCACAAGAGCACGAAACACTTGAAGTCGGTTCGGCTGCGCAAGGGCAGCCAAGGCTTTGACAACGTCTTTCTCTTCCATATTTTCATTATCATGGAAATATGGGTCAATTGTAAAGCGGCGATCACTCTTCATCCACACACGGACACGAGGGTGATGATTTTTCGCTCATACGGGATGCCTGCATTCTTCATTCTCTGAATAACGGCGGTTTCCGTCGCCTACCGATGCCAAAAAACAACTGCTTGATTCGTCCGCGCGTAACCCGTTGATCTGTATGGCGCTGACTTGCGGCCTTTGCGGACTTCGGGCCAGTTTCAGGGAGCGAGGTCGGAGCGAGGAATGGCCAGGAGAGAGTGGAATGTGGCCGGGAACGGCCAATTCTGGCGGTTGGCGAAGTCCGCAGGCTTCCGCAGGAACCCCCAACAACACGCGGGAACCGGCGCGATCAGACAAGAAAAAACCCCAACCGAGAACGGTTGGGGTTTTGATATTGGTGGAGCCGGGGGGAATTGAACCCCCGTCCGCAAGCCCTCCGCAGGTAGCTCTACATACTTAGTCGGCCTACTTTGAGTTTTAACCTTGGATCATGCCGGACGACAGGCCCTTCCTTGGCGATTCGCACTGATTTAAGATCCGACCCAGCGACCTGGTCGAACCCGATTCCCTGTAGATGACGCTGCTGTGGGTTTGACCCCACCCGACCCAGGGACCAGTCGGTGCAGCGGCTCACCGCTTAAGCGGCCAGAGCGAAACGCTCGTCGTTGGCGTTTGTAGTTTTCCAGTGGATTTACGAGCGTACTGGTGCTCGGTATGCACTATCCTGTTTTGTGACCCACGTCGAAGCCAAATCGGCCCCATACCTCTCTATTGTACCGGCATTTTTCGGATAATGAAATTACAATCGGGGGCCATGAGGATGGTTTGCCACACTGACCCCACCCCGTTCTTGCCCAGGATTGCGCCATGCTGCGCTGGCTGATGGGGCGCAGCGCCCGCGAACGGGAATTCGAGCAGGCGCTGGAAACGCTGGACGCGCGCGTCTGGCCGCCCTTGCTGGCGCGGCACGGTTTCCTGCGCGGCCTGGATGCGCAGGAAACCGAAGCGCTGCGCCGGCACACGGCCTGGATCCTGGCGAACAAGTCCTTCCATGGCGCTCACGGCATGCGGGTGACGCCGGAAATGCGCCGCTCGATCGCGGTCCAGGCCGCCCTGCCGATCCTGGGGCTGGACACGTCGCTGTACAGGGGCTGGACGCAGATCGTGGTCTATCCGGGCGGCTTCCTGGTGCCGCGCACGGAAACCGACGAAGCGGGCGTGGTCCACGAATACGTGCAGGAAACGTCCGGCGAATCCTGGGAAGGCGGCCCGGTGATCCTGTCCTGGGAAGACGCGCGCCCCGGGACGGACACGCCGTCCAACGTGGTGATCCACGAATTCGCCCACAAGCTCGACCAGCGCGACGGGGGCGCGGACGGCATGCCGGGGCTGCGGGCGCACCGGGACCTGGATCCCCACCGCTGGCGCGAAGTCCTGGACCGGACTTTCGACGACTTCAACGACTGGCTGGACGAGGTCGAATCGCTCATCCCGCCCGACGTGGACCCTGAATCCGACGAGGCCGCCGGCTGGTACGCGGAACTGCCGCTGGACCCCTATGCGGCGCATGACCCCGCGGAATTCTTTGCGGTCAGCTCGGAGAGCTTCTTCATCGAACCCTGGGCCATGGCGGCCGCCTGGCCCGACTGGTACGAACTGCTGGTGCGGTATTATCGGCAGGATCCCCTGCGGCGCCTGGAAGGCGCCGGCGTGGAACGCCCCGTCCGCCCCTGAGGCAAGATCTCCCGCGGGCCCGGGGCGGAACGAGCCCCCGCCCGGGGGCTTTCACATTGGATGGAACCCGCACATGGATATCACGCTCACGGCCGCCGACGGCCACTCGTTCGCCGCCTATCTCTGCGGCCCGCAAGACGCCCGCGCCGGCATCGTCGTGCTGCCGGAAATCTTCGGCATCAACGCCCACATTCGCCAGATGGCGGACCGCTTCGCCGCCCAGGGATACCGGGTGGTCAGCCCTTCCCTGTTCGACCGGGCAACGGACGGCGAAACCGGCCTGCAGCTGGACTACGACAACGCGGGCCGGGATCGCGGCCTGGCCCTGCGCAAGGCGATCCGCGACGAGGACGCCCTGCGGGACATCGAGGCGGCCGCTGCCGCGCTGAAGGACCAGGCGGTACGCCTGGTCACCGGCTACTGCTGGGGCGGCTACCTGTCCTGGCGCGCCGCCTGCCTGAGCAACACGTTCGCTGCGGCATCCTGCTGGTACGGCGGGGGGATCGCGCGTCACGCCGACGACACGCCCCGCATCCCGGTGCAGATGCACTTCGGCGGCAAGGACAGCGCAATCCCGTTGCCGGATGTGGAAAAGATCCAGGCGGCGCAGCCCGGCCTGCCGATCCACATCTATCCCGAAGCCGGCCACGCATTCGGGCGCGAAGGCACGGCGGCCCATCACCCGGCCTCGGCGGCCCTGGCCTGGGAACGCACGCTGGCATTCTTCGCCGAGCATTCGGCCTAGTCACGCCGCGCGGTGCGCGCCGGGGGCATCCGCACCGCGATCCACGGGTCAGCGACCTGGCGCAACAAACGTGAGCAGTTGTTCCCGTTTCGCGGCGAAGCCGGACCCTTCGTAGCCTTTTGAATCGACTGTCCCCGGTGTATTCACAATCCGGCGGCACGGACGGGCCACAATGGGGGCAACTTGAACCCCAGGACAACCCTATGAAGAAGAGCATTGTTGCGGTAGCCCTGATCGCCGGCGCGCTGATGGCGGGCCCGGCGGCCCACGCGGGAGACGTGGACGTCGGCATTTCCATCGGCATCCCCGGCTTCATCTGGGGCGGCCCGGCGTACTATCCGCCCCCGCCGCCGTATTACCACCACCATCATCATCCGCGCGTGGTCGTGGTTCCCGAACGCGTCTACGTGCCTGGCCCCGGCTACCGCCAGGGCTGGGTGGATCGCGGTCATTTCGACCGGCACCACGACAAGCACTGGAAACAGGCCTGGAAGCACGACCGTGGCCATCGCGGCCGCGGCTGGAAAGACTGAGCCCCGCCTCCGAACCCCGGCACCGGGCCGGGATGGCTTACTGCGCCAGTACGCCGTCCCGGTAATCGCGCAGGGCCTGCTCGATTTCTTCGGTCGTGTTCATGACGAACGGGCCGTACTGGACGACGGGCTCGTTCAGCGGCTTGCCGGCCAGCAGCAGGACCCGGACGCCGTCGGCATCACCCTGGGTGGCGGCAATGTGCAGGGTATCGCCCTGCGCCCCGTACCAGACCGTGTGACCCGGGTCGACCGCCCGTCCGTCGGCATCCAGCTGCCCTTCGAACACATACAGCAGGGCCTGGTGGGTGGCGGGGATCGGGATGTCCACCGACTGACCCGCCATGACGCGGATGTCGGCGATCAGCGGCTGGGTCGCGGGATTCGCCTGGCCCGGCCCACGCAGCGGACAGGTGGCCCAGGGGATGGTGCCGGCGATCAGCTTGATGAAACCGCCTTCGGGCAATTCGGCCAGCGCCAGTGAATCGGCCGGAATGTCGCGATAATGCGCCGGCTGCATCTTGTCTGCCGCCGACAGGTTCAGCCAGATCTGGAAGCCGCGCAGCAGGCCGTTTTCCTGCTGGGGCATTTCTTCGTGGATGATGCCGCGCCCGGCAGTCATCCATTGCACGCCGCCCGCTTTCAGGTCGCCTTCGTTGCCCAGATGGTCGCGATGGCGCATATGGCCGTCGACGATGTAGGTCACGGTCTCGAAGCCGCGGTGCGGATGCGGCGGGAAGCCGGCGGAATAGTCGTCTGGATCGTCGGACGAGAACGCGTCCAGCATCAGGAAGGGATCCATGCGGAACTGCCGCTGGTGCCCCAGGGCGCGCAGCAGGCGCACGCCGGCGCCGTCCTCGGCGGGCTGTGCGGCAAGGATACGGGTGACGGCTCGGTGGGACATGATCGGCTCCGGTGGATCAGAGCCCGACGTTTTCCTTTTCCAGGACCTGCTCGGCACGGTAGCTGGATCGCACCAGCGCACCGGACACGACTTCGCGGAAGCCCTTGGACAGGCCCAGGTCGCGGTAGGCGCGGAACTGCTCGGGCGTGACGAAGCGGCGCACCGGCAGGTGGTTGGCCGTGGGCCGCATGTACTGGCCGAAGGTCAGGATGTCGACGTTGGCGGCGCGGATGTCGTCCATCGCCTGCTCGATTTCCTCGTCGGTTTCACCCAGGCCCAGCATGATGCTGGTCTTGGTCAGGGTCTGGGGCGCGTAGGCCTTGGCATGGGCAAGGACGTCCAGTGTCTGGTGGTAGCCGGCACGCGCGTCGCGCACGACATGGGTCAGGCGCTCGACGGTCTCGACGTTCTGGGCAAAGGTGGTCAGGCCCGCGTCCAGGATTTTTTCCACGCAGCCGTGGTCGCCGCGGAAATCGGGGGTCAGGGCTTCGACGGCGGTCTTGGGCGAACGTTCGTGGATGGCGCGGATGCAGGCAGCGTAATGCCCCGCACCGCCATCGATCAGGTCGTCCCGGTCGACCGAGGTGAGCACCACGTATTTCAGCTGCATCAGCGCCACCGCGTCGGCCACGCTGGTCGGCTCGTTATGGTCGAGCCAGCCGTGGGGATTGCCGGTGCTGACGGCGCAGAACTTGCAGGCCCGCGTACAGACCGACCCCATCAGCATCAGGGTGGCCGTGCCCCGCCCCCAGCATTCGGCGATGTTGGGGCATTTGGATTCGGCGCAGACCGTGTTCAGCTTGTGCGTTTCGACGATCTCGCGGACTTCCTGGTAGCGCACCCCCGACGGGATGCGCACCCGCAGCCAGGAAGGCTTCGGCGCGGAATCCGGGATCTCGGTGAGATCGCTGGGGCGCATGCCGTCCTTGATGGCCTTGGTGCCTTGCGGACTGATGAATTTGGACCCCGAGCGGGCGCGGATGATGGGGACTTCGGTCGTCATGAAAAACCTGCGGGAAATGAACGGAAACAGGTGGCCGTCACCCCGGGCGGACACCTCTGCCGATAGTACCATGCGCCCCCGTCCGGGCCGGCGCGTCCGACCCGGCAACGCGGCCATCAGGGTGCGACAGGCCCTGTTTCGGGTTGTTTCGCAACACTTTCAGGCCCGGTATACTCCCGGCCATGCTGCCAGCCCCACCCCCCAAGATACCCCTGCTCTCTCGTCCCCCGGGCACCGGACTGGTGCTGCTGTGCCTGCTGTGCATGATCGCGCTCTGGACGGTGCTGTGCGCCCTCAGCCATTCGGCGCCCGACCTGGACGGCATGGAAGAGCTCGTCTGGGCGGCCAGCCTGGAACTGGGCTACACCAAGCACCCGCCCCTGCCTTCGTGGTTCATGCACCTGGCCACGGAGCTCCTGGGCCGGCCCGTGTGGCTGCCCTTCCTGATGGGGCAGATCTTCTCGGCGCTGGGATTGTGGTTTGTATGGAAACTGGCCCGCGACATCACCACGCCGCGGCGGGCGCTGATTGCCACGCTGCTGGTCTCGGTCACCGCCTATTTCTCGCTGCGCGGCACGATCTACAACCACAATACAGCGCAGCTCTGGTCGATTGCCGCCTCGATCTGGCTGCTGCACCGTGCGCTGCGCGGTGGCCGCACGCGCGACTGGGTGCTGCTGGGCATCGTGAGCGGCCTGGCCATGCTGACCAAATACAGCGCCCTGATCCAGTTCGCTGCCTTTTTCCTGTACATGCTGCGCAGCGGCGCCCTGCGCCGCCCGGATACCTGGCGCGGCATCGCCATCGCCGCCCTGGCGTTCCTGGTCGTGCTCGGCCCGCACCTGTGGTGGCTGGACCAGCACCGCTTCGAGCCGCTGCACTATGCCGACGCCTCGCTGCAGACGAACGGACGGCTGGCCGCGCTGAAGGAACTGCTGCACTTCACGCTGGACCAGGCGGGCCGCCTGGCTCCCATGGCGCTGGTGCTGGCCGCCTGGGCGCTCTGGCGCAAGCGCCGGGGCGATCGCGCCCCGGGCCACGCCGCAAACGACGAACTGTTCGCGGGAGCCGGCCCCGCCCCGCGCTACTGGCACGATCTGGCCGCCGAAGACCGGCAATTCCTGCTATGGGTCGGCCTGGGGCCCCTTCTCAGCACGGTCCTGGTCTCGGTGGTGCTCGGCTCGCGGCTGGAAGCATCCTGGGCCAGCACCTTCTTCGTGCTCTTCGGCTTCTACGGACTGGGCTGGCTGCGTGGTCCGGAAGTGGTGCAGCTGCGCCGCATCCTGATCCTGGCCGCGACGCTGCACGCGCTGCTGGCCATCGGCTACGCCACCGCCCGGGGGCCGATTGCCCAACTGACGGGCCATGCATCCCGGTCCACCTACCCTGGGCCGGAACTGGCGGCGCACTCGTTGCGGCACTGGCAGGAACACCAGCCGGGGCGGCCCTTGCGCGTGGTGGTCTCGAACACCTGGCTGGGCGGCAATATCGCCGTGCATGCCGGCCCGGCGGTCAGGGTCTGGATCGATGCCAGCGACGAGCAATCCCCCTGGTTCGCCCCGGGCACGGCCCTGCGCTGCGGGGCGCTGGTTGCCTACAGCGAAGACGGACGCGCCACACCGGTTCCCGCCGTGCGGGCGCTGTACGATGCGGCGCCCTGGAAGGGCATGGACGAGGTGCGCTGGTCAGGCCCGAAGGGGCCGCTGATCGACCTGCACTGGGCCGTCCTGCCCGCCACGCCCGACTGCCTGAAAGGCAACTAGGGAAGCGTCAGAAGAAGGAATATTCGCCCGGCCGCAGATCAGTGCCGTTGGCCAGCAACTGCTCGAAGTCGATCGGCGCCAGCGGCCGGGCAAACAGGTAGCCCTGGCCGTAATCGCAGCCGGCCGCGGCCAGCAGTTCGTACTGCTCGCGCGACTCGATGCCTTCTGCCACCACCCGCAGGCCCAGCTTGTGCGCCAGCAGGATGACCGCCTCGCACAGGGCCAGATCGGGGCCGTCGGGGCTCAGATTGGCCACGAAGGACTGGTCGATCTTGAGGAAATCGATATTGAACTTGCGCAGGTAGGACAGCGAGGAATAGCCCGTGCCGAAGTCGTCGAGCGCGACCTGCATGCCGGCTTCGCGGAACGCGTCCAGCTGGCACTGGATGCGTTCGTCGCCGGAATCGATCAGCAGGCCTTCGGTGATCTCGATGATGACCTGCCGGGGCGACAGGCCCAGGGTATCCAGGTGGCTGCGCCAGAAAGCGTGGTCCAGGCCTTCGTGGCGCAGCTGGGCCGGGGAAATATTGACGCTGACCTGGATGTCCAGCCCGTACTCGCGGCGCCATTCGGCGATCTGGCGGGTGGCTTCGCAGAACACCCAGTCGCCGATGGAGCGGATGATGCCGGTTTCCTCGGCCAGGGGGATGAATTCGTTGGGCGACACCAGCCCCCGCACCGGATGGTGCCAGCGCAGCAGGGTCTCGGCCTTGACGATGCGGCCGCTGGCCAGGTCGACGATGGGCTGGAAATCCAGCGAGAACTGGCTCTGGTCCAGCGCCAGGTGCAGGTCGTTGACCAGCCGCATGCGGGTCTGGGCCTGCTCCTGCATCGACAGCGTGAAATAGCAGCTGCGGTTGCGGCCTTCGGCCTTGGCGGCGTACATGGCCTGGTCGGCGTTGTTCAGCAGGGACTCGGCATCGGCGGCGTCGTCCGGATAGAAGGTGATGCCGATGCTGGTGGAGATGAAGACGGTTTCGACCCCCAGGCGGAAAGGCTCGGCCAGCCGGCGCAGGATGTTGCGGGTCAGGCGCTCGACATCGCGCGTTTCACGGATGTCGTCCAGCAGGACCGTGAACTCGTCGCCCCCCAGCCGGGCCACGGTATCGCTCTGGCGCACGCAGCCGCTGAGCCGCCGTGCGGCTTCTTTCAGGAGCTCGTCGCCCATGGCGTGCCCGAGCGTGTCGTTGATTTCCTTGAAGCGATCCAGGTCCAGGAACAGCAGCCCCGTGCGGCTGCCGGTGCGCCGGGATTTGCGGATGCTTTGTTCCAGGCGGTCGTGGAACATCTGCCGGTTGGGCAGGTCGGTCAGGCGGTCGAAGTTGGCCTGCTTCCAGATGATGGCTTCGGCCTGCTTGATCTCGGCGATGTTGGAGAAGATCATCACCCGGCGATGGACTTCGCCGTCGGCGCCATAGGACGTGTTGATGCTGAGCCATTCGGGGTAGAGCTCGCCGTTGGCATGCTGCCCCCAGTGCTCGCCCTGCCAGCTGCCGGTTTCCATGACCGTGCGCCACATGGCGCGGTAGAACTCGCGGTCGTGGCAGGGGGAATTCAGGCAGCGGACATGCCGGCCGATGACTTCGGATTCGTGGCGCCCGCGCAGTTTCACGAAGGCGGGGTTGACGTCGAGGATGAAGCCTTTGGGGTCCAGCACCAGCATGCCTTCGCTGGTGCTGCGGTAGACCAGCGAGGCCAGCTCGGCCTGGCGGTCGGAATCGGGCAGGCCCGCACGGCGCGGCCGCATGACGTACAGGTGGCTGTGGCCCGTGGGCGACGGAATATGGGTGACGGCGCCCGCCAGCATCAGGGGCTGGCGCTGGCGGGTCATGCCCTGGCCGCGCCACGGCAGGGTGTTGCGCATGCCGGGCTGGTGCAGCCGCATGTTGATTTCGGATGCGTCGGGCAGCAGGACCTCGATGCCCAGCCCGACGGCCGCGCCCTTGCGGTAGCCGAACAGCCGCTCGGCGCTGCGATTCATGTAGGCGACGATGCCATGCGTATCCGTCGCGAGGAAGGCGTCCTGGGAATAGTCCCCCAGGCGGATCAAGGCCAGGATGTGGGAACGGTCGGCATGTTCGAACGGTAGCAATGCAGCAACGTCAGGACCGGGTTCCTGGGCATGGAGGGGGATGGGGGGCTTGAGCAGGGGGAACATCACACGGGCGCGAGTGGATGTAGGTCAGTCGTCACGATGAAGTCCGCTGAAAAACCTGCAACTTATCGATTTTTAACACGTCGGTAAGCTTGGTCACTATCGGTATTATCCATGACTTTCGCCGTGGGCGCTCTCCGTCCCACCCCTGCCGCAGGGTCTTTCCAGGTCCGGGCGGCCTGCCGGCCGGCCCGGGGTTCAGGGCGCTTCGCCGAAGTACTCCTTGAATCGGTGGCCCAGCTTGCGCGCCTTGGTGCGCAGGTACTGCTCGTTGTAGGGATTGCGATTGACCTGCAGCGGGATGTGCTCGACGACCGTGATGCCCAGCTCGGCCAGCACGCTTTCCTTGCGCGGATTGTTGGTCATCAGGCGCACGCTGCGCACGCCGAAATGATCCAGCATGGGGCGGCACAGATCGTAGCGGCGCATGTCGGCCGGGAATCCCAGGCGCTCGTTGGCCTCGACCGTGTCGGCGCCCTGATCCTGCAGCTGATAGGCGCGGATCTTGTTCAACAGCCCGATGCCGCGGCCTTCCTGGCGCAGGTACATCAGGATGCCCCGCCCTTCCTCGGCAATGCGCTGCAGCGCGGCTTCCAGCTGCGCCCCGCAATCGCAGCGCTGGCTGAACAGCGCGTCGCCCGTCAGGCATTCGGAATGGATGCGCGCCAGCACCGGCGCGTCTCCGAACGGCTCGCCCAGCGCCAGGGCCACGTGTTCCTTGCCCGTGGCGGGCTCGGCAAAGGCATGGATCCGGAAGACCGCCCAGGGCGTGGGCAGCTGGCTGGAAGCGACATACTGGAGGATGCCGCCATCTGCGAGAGGCGCGGCATCGGAAGTGGTAACCATGGGAAAAGCGTCGTGGAAGGAATGGAACGGGCTATAGAGTAACACCCTGGCCGCGCGCGGCGGCCCGGTACCGCCCGGGCGTGACGCCGGTGGCCCGCAGGAACGCGCGGCTGAGATGGCTGGCATTGCCGAAGCCGCAGGCCCTTGCCACCCCGGCCAGGTCTTCCGGGGAACGGACCAGCAGCGCGCGCGCATGCGCCAGCCGGCGTCCCAGCACCCAGGCATGGGGCGGCTCGCCGAACGAAACATGGAACATGCGCGCAAAATGATAGGTGGACAGGGCCGCCACCCTCGCCAGTTCGTCCAGCGTCAGGGCCTCGCCCAGGTGGGCGTCGATGTAGTCCCGCACCCGGCGCCGAACGGCCGGCGCCAGCCCACCCGAACCGGCGGCATCGCCGCGACGCCCGATGCTCTGCGCCAGCAGGTGGTGCAGCACGGCCTCGGCGGCGGAACTGGCGGCCAGCCGCCCGGCCGGCACGCGCCAGTCCACGTCCAGCAGCGCGCGGCACGCCTGCTCCAGGGACGGATCCCGGATGTACGTGCGGTCGCGCAGTTCCAGCTCGCGGGGCTCGCGGTCCAGCCGCATGACGGCTTCGCGCGCCAGGCGGCGGGGCGCGATGTACAGGTGCAGGAAGCGCACGTCTTCGTTCATGCTCCAGCGCGAACGATGCAGGTCGGGCAGCACGCAGAACTTGCCCGCCCCGCCGTGCAGGCCGTGGTGGCCCAGCCGGAAGCAGGTCTCGCCGCCCCGCAGGTACAGCGACAGGGTATGGTGGCCGGGCGCATCGTAGTCCACCAGGGCGCGGCCGGCCCGATGGTCGCGGGTCCATTGGGCCACGGCCAGGCCATCGCCCAGCGCGGCGGCACGATCCAGGTGGACGCGGGCATCGCGCAGCGTGTGGAACAGGGTGAAATCGGACGGGGCCGGCACGAACTCGTTCATGACGATCTCATCGTACGACAAGCGGCCGCCCCGCGCGCGGGCCGCCGCCCGCCCGTTCCGAAAAATGCGCAAGAAAAGGCAATCCGGAGACCGGCGGCGCGTCTAGACTGGCGCCGATCCACCCTGCAGGGGCCCGCCGGCCAGGCCCGGGCCCCGTTCCAACGACGAGTGCCATCATGAACGCATTCCTGTATCTGCTGACCGTATTGATCTGGGGCTCCACCTGGATCGCCATCAAGCTGCAACTGGGCGTGGTTGCCATCCCGGTGTCGATCTTCTACCGCTTCGGGCTGGCTTCGGCGGTCCTGCTGGTCGCCCTGATCGCACTGGGCCGCCTGCAGCGGCTGGACCGGCGCGGCCACTTGCTGTGCCTGGGCCAGGGGCTGTGCCTGTTCTGCCTGAACTTCCTGTGCTTCTACAGCGCCACGCAATGGATCTCCAGCGGCCTGGTGTCGGTGGTGTTTTCCGCATCCACCCTGTGGAACGCGCTGAACGCGCGCCTGTGGTTCGGCACGCGCATCGCGCCGCGCGTCGTGCTGGGCGGCGCCTTCGGGCTGGCCGGCCTGGCGCTGCTGTTCCAGCCCGAAGTGGCCGGCCAGGCCGCCACCCATGAAACGCTGCTCGGCCTGGGCCTGGCGCTGCTGGGCACGCTGTGCTTTTCCACGGGCAACATGCTGTCGTCGGTCCAGCAGCGCGCCGGCATCGGTCCGCTGACGGGCAACGCCTACAGCATGCTGTACGGATCGCTGATCCTGCTGGCGGGCTGCGTGCTGACGGGCCAGCCTTTCGATTTCGACCCCTCGCCTGCCTACGTGGGGGCGCTGCTATACCTGGCCATCTTCGGCTCCGTCGTGGCGTTCACCGCCTACCTGACCCTGGTGGGCCGCATCGGGCCGGCCCGCACGGCCTACTGCACGGTGCTGTTCCCGGTGGTCGCCCTGAGCATATCCTCCGTGGCCGAAGGATACCGGTGGACGCCGTACGCCGTGGCGGGGCTGGCGCTGGTGATCCTGGGCAACGTGCTGGTGTTCGCGCGGCGCGCGCCCGGATGACGAAGAATGAAAAAAACCCGGGTCCGCGCAAGCGCGGAACCCGGGAATCGCCCGGCGGACCGGACACGGATACGGTCAGGCCTTGACGCCGAGATAGCGTTCGATGATCTCACCGTTTTCGTGCAGGTCCTTGGGCGTACCCTCGTACACCACATGGCCGTTGTTGACGATGTAGGCGCGGTCGGCCAGCGACAGCGCGGCACGCACGTTCTGTTCCACGATCACGATCGTCTGGCCGGCATCCGCCAGCTGGCGGCACACGGACAGCAGATCGCGCACGATCAGGGGGGCCAGCCCCTCGAAGGGTTCGTCCAGCAGGATGATGTCGGCGTTGCGGATCATGGCCCGCGCGATCGCCAGCATCTGCTGCTCGCCCCCGGACAACTGCTTGCCCCGGTTGCGCTTGCGTTCGGCCAGACGCGGGAAGGTCGCGTAGATCTCATCCAGCGACCTGGGCTTGGCTGCCGTCATGGCTGCCAGCTGCAGGTTTTCCTGGACCGAGATCGAACCGAACACACGGCGTTCCTCGGGCACCAGCTGGATGCCCAGCGCCGCGCGCCCATAGGGCGGCAGGTGCTGGATCTCCACGCCCCGGTGGCGGATCGCCCCGGACTTGACCTCGACCATGCCCATCAGGGACTTCATCGTGGTGCTCTTGCCGGCCCCGTTGCGGCCCAGCAGGGCCACGACTTCGTGTTCCTCGATCCGCATCGAGACGTCGAAGAGGATGTGCGAATCACCGTAATAGCTGTTGATCTTGTCGACTTCAAGCAGACTCATCGTCCATCCCTCCGAGGTAGGCAGCCTGGACCGACGGATCCCGGCGGATTTCGTCCGGCGTGCCTTCGGCCAGTTTGCGGCCTTCATACAGTACCGTAATGCGTTCGGCCAGCTCGAACATGGCGTCCATGTCGTGCTCGACGATCACCATGCTGCGGCCCTGGCGGATCGACTTGAGCAGCGCCACCACCATGACGCGCTCCTCGGGGCCAAGGCCTGCCAGGGGCTCGTCGAACAGCAGCACGTTGGCGCCCGTGGCCAGCGCCAGGCCGATTTCCAGGCGCCGCTTCTCGCCGTAGGACATTTCCGAAACCTGCGTATCGGCGTGGTGGGTGAGCTCCACCAGGGCGATGGCCGCATTGACCTGGGAATCCAGGTGCTCGGAATGCAGGTTGCTCAGCAGGTCGCCGCGGAAACGCCCGCGCAGCCGCGCCAGGACCGGAATCATGACGTTCTGGCGCACGGTCAGGTGTTCGAAGAGCTGGTTGATCTGGTAGCTCTTGCTCATGCCCAGCTGGCAGACGGAAGTCACGCCGATGCCGGTGATTTCCTGGCCGCGGAAGAAGACCTTGCCCGTGGTCGTGGGCAGTTCGCCCGCAAGCATGGCGAAGAACGTGGACTTGCCGGCGCCGTTCGGCCCGATCACGCCGTGCAGTTCGCCTTCGCGCAGGGTGAAGTCGATGTCGGAATTGGCCTTCAGGCCGCCGTAGTGCTTGCTGACGCCACGCGCTTCCAGGACGGGGGCGCCGGGACGGGTCGTGGACAGGGGCGGCACGATGTCCAGGGAACCGGCCACCCGCGTGCTGGCCGTGTCGTCGATGTCGGCCGGCAGGCTGCGACGGCGGCGGAACAGGCTGATCAGCGCCCCCGCCACGCCATGGCGGAACACCGTCACCAGGATCACGAAGACCACGCCCAGGATCAGCTTCCAGTAGGGCCCCAGGTTGCCCACCTGCTGCAGGCCCTCGTAGAGATAGAGCCAGATGGTGGCGCCCAGCAGCGGGCCCAGCAGCGTGCCGGCCCCGCCCATCACGGTCTGGATGACCAGCTGGGCCGAGGTGTCCAGCGCGAAGGCGTCGGGCGGCATGTAGGACTGGAACAGGCCCAGCAGGCCGCCGGCCAGGCCGCCGTAGGCGGCGGCAACGACGAACACGATCAGCTTGTAGGTCTGGATCGAATGCCCCAGCGCCGTGGCGCGCTTGGGATTGCCCCGGATGGCCTTGAGCACGGCGCCGAACGGCGAGCGCACGATGCGCCGGGCGATCAGGTAGCCCAGGAAGAAGATCACCGCCACGAACCAGTACATGGGCCAGCCGCTGGAGATGTGGATGTCGATGAAGCCCAGGGACAATTCCGGAGGCGGCACGCCGGCGATGCCGTTTTCACCGCCGGTGTAGTCCTTGAAGACCGAGTTCTCCATGAAATAGAACATCTCGCCGAAGGCCAGCGTGCTCATGGCGAAATAGATGCCGGTGCGCCGCAGGGTGAGATAGCCGATGACCAGGCCCATGACGGCAGCCGCCACCGTGCCGATGACCAGCGCCACCAGCATGTTGGGCACCACCCCGTCGGTCAGCAGATAGGCCGTGACGAAGCCGCCCGTGCCGTAGAAGGCGGCCTGGCCGAAGGACAGCAGGCCGGTGTAGCCGAACAGCAGGTCGAAACCCAGGCCGAACAGGCCCCAGATCAGGATGCGAGTGAGCAGGTCCGGGCTCATGCCCAGGGCCGGCAGGACAAAAGGTGCCGCCAGCAGGCCCAGTCCCACCAGCATTTCCGGAAGTTTTCTGCGCATGGCGCCTCCCGTGTCGTGAGAGGCCGGCTGCCGTGCAGCAGCCCCGGTGCCGGCCGTTGCCGTCGTCGATTGAGCCGAGTTCATTCCCGTCCCTCCTGTCCCATCAGGCCCTGCGGTCGGAAGATCAGTACCAGCGCCATGGCGATGAACAACATCACGTCCGAATACTGCGGATTGATCATTGAAGTCAGGCTGAGGATCTCGCCGGCGATGATGCCGCCGATGATGGCCCCCGGGAAGGAGCCCACCCCGCCGATCACCACCACCACGAAAGAATCAACCAGGTAGCGGAAGCCCATGTCCGGCGTGAGCGCGACGATGGGCGAATTGATCACCCCCGCGAAGCCGGCCGCCATGGCGCCGATGCCGAACACCAGCAGGAAAGTGCGCTTGACGTTGATGCCCAGCGCGTTGACCATCTGGGCGTCCTCGATGCCGGCGCGCACGATCAGCCCCAGACTGGTGCGGTACAGCACGAAATACAGCAGCAGCAGCGTGGCCGCGGCGATGCCCAGGGTTTCCAGCCGGTACAGCGGATAGATCAGGGTGCCCAGGCGGGCGACCCCCTGGCCCCATTCGGGCGGCGTGACCGACAGGCTGACGCCGCCGTACAGGCCGCGCACGATCTCGACCAGGATGATGCTGATGCCGAAGGTGACCAGGATCTGGTCTTCCGGCGGACGGCTATAGTATTTGCGCATCAGGCCGCGTTCCATGACCAGCCCGCACGCCAGTGCGACCGCCGAACCTCCGGCGACCGCCAGCACGAAGGAATCCGTCAGACCATAGACGGTATACCCTGCGTAGCCGCCCACGACGAACAGAGCGCCGTGAGCAAAATTGATGACGCCGAGCGTGCCGTAAATGATCGTCAGGCCCGTACTGATGAGCGCCAGCAACAGGCCGGTGGCCAGCCCGTTGAATAGCTGCGAGAGAAACAAAGACATGCTCGGCATCGAGTTGCCTCCTGTGAAAGTCCCCGAACTTGTTTCCGGCCATCCCCCGGAAGCGGGGGAATGGCCGGAAACAGTCACTTAGACGTAATCGCCCATCTTGCAGCCCAGCAGGCCGACCGGGGGCAGAACATCCTTGCCGCTGACGACCTGGACGACCTCGAAGAAATCCTCGGGGTTCTTCATGTCGGCAGGCTTCTTGCCGCGCAGGATCGGGAAGTCGACGATGCCCTGGTGGTCATCGGCACGGAACGTGACCTTGCCCACCGGGCTGTCACGCAGTTCGCCGGCTTCCAGGGCCTTGACCACGTCGACCGGGTAGAAGCTCTTGGCGCGCTCGACCGCGTCGGCCCACAGGACCAGGGCCAGGTAGGCGTACATGGCCGAGTCACGCGGCTTGCTGCCGTACTTCTTCTCGTAGGCTTCGACGAAGTCCTTGGCGACGGGATTGTGGTCTTCCATGGTCCACCAGAAGCCCTGCGCGGCATAGACGCCCTGCATCACGTCGGCGCCGACTTCCTTCTCCAGGTAGGCGGACATGTAGGGGATGACGATCTTCATCTTGTCGAGCAGGCCGAACTGCTTGGCCTGCTTGATGGCGTTGGCCGCATCCGCGCCGTAGGCCACCACCACCAGGACGTCGGCATCGGTGTTGGCGATGTTGATGAGATAGGAGCTGTAGTCCTTGGCGCCCAGCGGGTGGACCTGGTTGGTGACCGTCTTCCAGCCTTCCTTCTCGGTGAATTCCTTCATCGATTGGGTGGTGGTGTGGCCGTAGGTGTAGTCCGGCGTCAGGTAGGCGGCCTTGCGGTCCTTGCCGAGTTCCTTGGCGACCACGGGGGCGATGGCCTTGCAGGCCATGTAGGCGAAATAGCACAGGCGGAAGCCGTAGCGCTGGCAATCCACCCCGGTCGTTTCGTTGGAACCCGAGATGGCCGTGAAGTACGGAGTGTGCTCGCGGTTGCAGACTTTCTGCAGCGCGATGGCCACCGCGCTGCTGGTGCTGCCGGCGATCATCATGGCCTTGTTGTCATGGATGAAGCGGGTCGCCGCCTGCACGCCGGTGTTGGGCTTGGTTTCGGCGTCGGCCGAACCCAGCACCAGCTTCTTGCCCAGTATGCCCTTCTTGAGGAGCGGGGAGATCTTCTGGACCTGGGGAGCCCCGGCGTTGATCTGCTCTGCAGCCAGCTCGTAGCCGTTCTTCTGCTCCGCCCCCTGGGCCGAATAGGGACCGGTCAGGTCGACGGTCAGGCCGACGAACACGGAGTCGCCTTCGGCGCCGGCGGGCCAGGCCCCCAGAGGCTTCTTGTCATCGGCCAGCGCAACCCGGGCGGTACCGGGCAGCAGCATGCCGCCCGCCACGCCCGCCGCGCCTGCCTTCAGCACGGAACGGCGCTTGACCTGCGTCTGCATGGCTTGGCCCAAAGTCTTTTTATCCTTCATTGGTTTGTCTCCTGTCGAGTGGCCCCGGGCACCGGATGCGCCCGGCTGAAACACAGTAATTCCAGCAAAACCCCGCGATTTATTTTTATGTGGAACAGCTTTGTTTTTATTGCTGCAGCCAATTCCGGGCCGGGTTTATTGAGGACCGAAATTCTGCGTGATGCTATTAGTAAAATTTGAAACTTACGCAAAACTTACGCTAATCGGACATGGATTGATGGGGACAGGACACCCCCTGGATAACACCCTGAGCTTTCAGGCGGAAATGCATCCCATCTATTTGATTAAACGGGACAATTTATTTGAACGTTAAATGATGCGCCGCAATATAATCAGGGTTTTCGCTTAAGGGTAAACAGCAGTTATGGCTTACCCTTAATATTGCGGCGCACAATGAAAAACGAGGCCCGCAGGCCTCGTTGATTCAAGCTCAAAATATCTGGACCGATATGCAGGATTCAAGTCAGGCGGATACGCGCGGCATATTCCCGCAGGACTTCGATGCCGGGATCCTTGCGCGGCCAGATCAGGCCCACGCCGTCGTTCTCGTAGCGCGGCAGGACATGGATGTGGGCGTGCGGCACGGTCTGCCACCCCGCCGGACGATTCGCCTGCAGCAGCGTCAGGCCTTCGGGCCGGAAGGCATCCTGGACGGCGCGGGCCACGCGGTGGGCCAGGCGCATCAGCTCGGCCGCCAGGTCTTCGTCCATGTCGAGCAAGGTGGCATGGGGCTCGCAAGTCGCCACCAGCACATGGCCCGGGTTCAACTGCCCGGCGTCCATGAAGGCAAAGACACGGGTGTCCCTGTGGACGATGGCGGCCGGGATTTCGCCGGCCAGGATGCGTGTGAAGACGGTTTCCATGAAGGTCGCGCTCCGGTGGGGCCCGCCGCCGGGCCGGGATTCGGTCCGGCCACGGTAGCACATCAACCGCGCAAAGCCTACGGCGCCGAAGCGCCGAGGTCCTGTTCGACGGCAAAGCAGGCCACCTGCCGCCCGCCCTGCGGCATCAGGGCCGGCAGGCGCTGGCTGCACACCGGCATGACCCGGTGGCAGCGGGAGCTGAAAGGACAGCCCGGCGGAGGATCGAGCGGGCTGGGCAGCTCGCCCGACAGTTTGATGCGTTCGCGCCGGGCGGCCTCGTTCAGGCGCGGCGTGGCCGACAGCAGTGCCTGGGTATAGGGATGCAGGGGCCGGCCGAAGATCGCTTCCTTGGTGCCCTGCTCCACCACCCGGCCCAGGTACATGACCATGACTTCGTCGGCCAGGTGCTCGACGACCGACAGATCATGGGAAATGAACACATAGGACAGGCCCAGATCCCGCTGCAGGTCCTGCATCAGGTTCAGCACCTGGGCACGCACCGACACATCCAGCGCGGAAACGGCCTCGTCGGCGACGAGTATCTCGGGATCCAGCATCAGGCCCCGCGCAATGGCGATGCGCTGGCGCTGGCCCCCGGAGAACATGTGCGGATAGCGGCTGTAGTGTTCGGGCCTGAGCCCGACCCGCGCCATCATGGCCTGGCCGCGCTCCCGGCGCTCGCGGGCATCCAGCCGGGTATTGATCAGCAGGGGCTCTTCCAGGATGTCGCCGATGCGCTTGCGCGGATTGAGCGAGGCATAGGGATTCTGGAAGATGATCTGGATCTTGCGGCGGCGCAGCTTTGCCAGGGCCGGATCGGCCTGGGACACGTCCTGCCCCCGGTACAGCAGCTGGCCGGCGCTCGGCGGCTCGATCATGGTCAGCACCCGGGCCAGCGTGGATTTGCCGCAACCCGATTCACCGACCACCGCCAGCGTGCGGCCGGCCTGCAGGCTGAAGGACACCCCGTCCAGGGCCTTGACGGTCTTCGCGGGCTTGAGAAAGCCGCCATCCACGGCGTAATGGCGCTTGAGGTCGATGGCCTGCAGCACCGGTTCGCCGGCGGCGGCTTTTTCCTGTTCTGTCGTCATGCGGGAATCTCCTGCGCGGCGCGCACCGGCTGGCCGGCGTCGTCCAGCGGGGTATGGCATTTGACCTGCCTGTCCTGCGGCCCGGCCAGTTCCGGCTCGCGCAGGCGGCATGCATCGGTGGCATAGGGGCAGCGCGGGCTGAGCAGGCAGCCCTGTGGCCGGTCATAGCGCCCCGGGACCACGCCCGGCAGCGACACCAGGCGCTCGGCACCCCGGGAAAATTCCGGCAGCGCCCGCAGCAACGCCTGGGTATAGGGATGGCGCGGGTGGCGGAAGATCTCTGCCGCCGGTCCCGATTCCACCAGCTGGCCGGCGTACATGACCAGGATGCGGTCGGCGGCCTCGGCCACCAGGGCCAGGTCGTGGGTGATCAGCACCAGGCCCAGCCCCTCGCTGCGCTGCAGGGACAGCAGCAGGTCCATGATCTGGGCCTGGATGGTCACGTCCAGGGCCGTGGTCGGCTCGTCGGCGATCAGCAGACGCGGCTTGCAGGCGATCGCCATGGCGATCATGACGCGCTGGCTCATGCCGCCCGACAACTGGTGCGGATAGGCCCGCAGGCGTGATTCGGGGTCGGGGATACCCACCTGCTCCAGCAGCTCGATCACCCGGGACCGCAGCGCGCGCCGCGAACCGCCGCCGTGGGCGCGCAAGGCCTCGGTGATCTGGTATTCCACCGTATAGCAGGGGTTCAGGCTGGTCATCGGATCCTGGAAGATCATCGAGACTTCGGAGCCGATCAGCGTGCGGCGCTGCTTTTCCGGCATGCGCAGCAGGTCCTGGCCATCGAAGCGCAGTGCATCGGCCCGCACCCGGCCCGGGAAATCGATCAGCCCCATCAGGGCCAGGGAGCTGACGGATTTCCCCGAACCCGATTCCCCGACCAGGCCGACCACCTCGCCGGCCTCGACGTGATAGCTGATGCGGTCCACGGCCTTGAAGGGCGCGGATTCCTCGCCGAAATGCACGGACAGATTCCGGACTTCAAGCATGTTCCGTTCCTTGAAAATGATGCAGATGACGCGCACGATCGCGCGCATCGGCCCGCGCCCCGCGCCGGGCGCCTCGTTCAGCCGGATTCCTCATGGCTTCGCGACTCCTTGGTTAGCGTGAGCGTGCCCTAGACTTTCAGGCGCGGATCGAGGGCGTCGCGCAGTCCGTCGCCCATCAGGTTGAAGGCCAGCACCGCCAGCAGGATGGCCAGGCCCGGAAAGGTCACGACCCACCAGGCGCTCTGGGCGAACTGCAGTACGTTGGCCAGCATGGTGCCCCATTCGGGAGTGGGCGGCTGTGCGCCCATGCCCAGGAAGCCCAGTGCGGCCATGTCCAGGATGGCGTTGGAAAAGCCCAGGGACGCCTGCACGATGAGCGGCGCCAGGCAGTTGGGCAGGATGTTGACGAACATCTGCCGCCAGGCGCCCGCCCCGACCACGCGCGAGGCGATCACGTAGTCGCAGGTCATCTCGCGCAGCACGGCCGCGCGCGTCAGGCGCACGTAGTGCGGCAACGCCACGAAACTGAGCGCCAGGGACGCATTGACGATCGAGGGGCCGAAGATGGCCACCAGCACCAGCGCCATCAGCAGGCTGGGCAGGGCGAGCATGATGTCCACCAGGCGCATGATGGCGATGTCGACGATGCCGCCCGCATAACCGGCAACGACCCCGAAGAAGATGCCCAGCACCAGCGATACGCTGACCACCAGGAACCCGACCAGCAGCGACAGCCGCGCGCCATGGATCAGGCGCGACAGGATGTCGCGGCCCACGTCGTCGGTGCCCAGCACGAAGCGCCAGGAACCGCCGTCGAGCCAGGCGGGCGGCTGCAGCAGGGCGTCGCGATACTGCATGGACGGGTCGTGCGGCGCGACCAGCCCCGCGAAGACTGCGATCAGCAGCATGGCCGCGATGTAGTACAGCCCGATCAGCGCGCCGCGGTTGCGGCGGAAATCCTGCCAGAAAGACTTGAACGGCCCCGGCGGCGCCGGGATGGCCGTGGTTGCGGTCGTGTTCATGTCAGTTCCTCCCCCGGCGGTGACGGATGCGGGGATCGGCCAGCCCGTACAGGATATCGACGCACATGTTGACGATGATGATAAGGGTGGCGACCATCAGCACGCCGCCCTGGACGACCGGATAGTCGCGCTGCTCCAGCCCGTAGATCAGCCAGCGCCCGACCCCCGGCCAGGAAAAGATGGTTTCGGTCAGGATTGCACCGACCATGAGCACGCCGACCTGCAGCCCGATCACCGTCAGGACCGGCAGCAGGGCGTTGCGCAGGGCGTGCACCACGACCACGCGCAGGCGCGACAGGCCCTTGGCCCGCGCGGTGCGGATGTAGTCCTCGTTCAGGACCTCCAGCATCGAGGACCGCGTCATGCGCACGATCACCGCCAGCGGGATCGTGCCCAGCACGAAGGCCGGCAGCATGATGTGATGCAGGGCATCCAGGAAATTGCCCTCTTCGCCGAACAGCAGCGTATCGATCAGCATGAAGCCGGTCAGCGGGTTGTCGGGATCCAGGAACACCGCGGCGCTGACGCGGCCGGAAACCGGCATCAGGTCCAGCTGCACCGAGACCAGCATGATCAGCATCAGCCCCCACCAGAATACCGGCATGGAATACCCCGTCAGGGCGGCGGTGATGGCGGCATGGTCGAACAGCGAGCCGCGCTTGACCGCGGCCAGCACCCCGACGGGGATGCCGATCGCCAGCGCGATCGCCATGGCGACGATGCTCAGTTCCAGCGTGGCCTGGAAACGGGGCACGAACTCGGACCAGATCGGCTCACGGGTGGTCAGCGAGGTTCCCAGGTCGCCATGCAGCACGTTCCAGATGTAATGGCCGTACTGCGTCCACAGCGGCTGGTCCAGGCCCAGCTGGGCCATCATGGCCGCGTGGCGCTCGGGAGACAGGCCGCGCTCGCCCGCCATGATCATCACCGGATCGCCGGGAATCAGGTGGATGAACGCAAAGGTCAGCAGCGTGATGCCGATGAACGTCGGGATGGCCAGGCCGACGCGTTTGAGGATGAAGGAAAGCATGAGGCGCGAACGTCCCTTCGGAAGGAGGGATCAGGGGAAATGGCGCCCGCGCCCCGGCGCCGCCTGCGGGGCAGGCGCGGGACGCGAGGCGCGGGTCGGCGGCGTGATTACTTGCCGATGCTGACGTGGTCGAAGATGTGGCGGCCCACGGGCGACACGGTGTAGCCCTTGACCTCTTTGCGCAGGGGCTCGAACACGGTGGAGTGCGCGATCATGACGGCCGGAGCCTGTTCATGCATCACCACCTGGGCCTGCTTGTACAGCTCCACGCGCTTGGCGTGATCCGACGTGGCGCGCGCCGGCTGGATCAGGTCCTCGAAGGGCTTGTAGCACCAGCGGGAATAATTGGAGCCGTCCTTGGCCGCGTCGCAGCTGAACAGCGTCGCCAGGAAGTTGTCCGGATCGCCGTTGTCGCCCGTCCAGCCGATCAGCATGGTCTGATGCTCGCCGGCCTTGGTGCGCTTCAGGTATTCGCCCCATTCGTAAGTGACGATCTTGGCCTTGACGCCGATCTTGGCCCAGTCGGACTGGATCATCTCGGCCATGCGCCGCGCGTTGGGATTGTACGGGCGCTGCACCGGCATGGCCCACAGATCGGTCTCGAAGCCGTCCGCATAGCCGGCCTCGGCCAGCAGGGCCTTGGCCTTGGCCACATCGTGCGGCCAATCCTGGACGGCATCGTTGTAGCTCCACATCGTGGGCGGCAGCAGGTTCTTGGCCGGCTGGCCCGCGCCCTGGAAGACGGCGGCGATGATGGCGGGCTTGTCGATCGCCATGGACAGCGCCTGACGCACACGCACGTCGGTGAAGGGCTTCTTCTCGGTGTTGAATGACAGGTAGCCGACATTCAGGCCGGCCTGCTCCAGCAACTGGACGTTCTGGTCCTTGCGCATTGAATCCAGATCGGCCGGGTTCGGATACGGCATGGACTGGCATTCGTTCTTCTGCAGCTTGGCGTAGCGCACCGAGGCGTCGGGCGTGATGGCGAACACCAGGCGATCGACCTTGGGCTGGTCGCCCCAGTAGTCCTTGAACGCCTTGTACAGGATGCGCGCGTCTTTCTGGTAGGTGACGAACTCGAAGGGCCCGGTGCCGATGGGATCGGTGTCGACCTTGGTCGGGGTGCCCGCCTTCATCATGGCGTCGGCGTATTCGGCCGACTGGATGGAAGCGAAGTCCATGCCCAGGTTGGCGATGAACGGGGCTTCGGGACGGTTCAGGACGAAGCGGACGGTATGGTCGTCGACCTTTTCGATGCGGTCGATGAGCTTGCCCATGCCCATGCCCTCGAAGTACTGGTAGGCGCCGTTCGAGACCTTGTGGTAGGGGTGGTTGGCGTCCTTCTGGCGCAGGAACGAGAACAGCACGTCGTCGGCGTTGAAGTCGCGGCTGGGCTTGAAGAGTTTGCTGGAGTGGAATTTCACACCCTTGCGCAGATGGAAGGTGTAGATCTTGCCGTCTTCGCTGACGTCCCAGGATTCGGCCAGGCCGGGCACGGTTTCGGTGGTGCCGGCCTTGAATTCGACCAGGCGGTCGAAGACGGGGTGGGTCGCGTCGTTGGTCGTGCCCGCCGTGAAGAACGCGGCGTTGAAGCCTTCGGGTGAACCTTCGGAACAGTAGACGTAGGTCGTGGTGGCGGCCTGCGCACTCGCCATGGCCATGGACACCAGGGCCAGGCCCAGCGTCCGCTTGAAGATCTTGTTCATCGTTACCTCTTTGAGTGTGACCACGAGTGGGCGTAAAAACTCGATGGCAGGGTTGTATTGCTTCTCTGCTCTAAATTTTTTGAAACATAGCACAGAAAACCCAACACACTCCAGGGTCTGGGCATCAAGGATTACCCGAGTCGGGATCCGCGCAATTTTCGCGAAACGCCGCCCCGGGCTGCCTGGTTCATTCGCCCAGGCTCTCTCCCATGCCTGCCAGCCCGCCGAACAGCGCGGCGAACTCGTCCGGCGACAGGGCCCGGCCATTGGCCGCGACCTGGCCGTCGGCATAGCGGAAATCGGCCGTGAGGGTATCGCCCTGGCGCTGCACCAGGCCCTGCCGTTCCAGCCGGCCGGTGTACTGGTCGAACAGCATGCTGACCAGCGCCACGGTCATGTCGGGGCTGCCTTCTCCCTGCTGCGTCTGGCGCACGACCTGCAGCAGCATGGGTTTGGAAAGGCTCAGATGCGCCGACAATTGCCGGATGCCGCTTTCGATCAGCCCGCCCAGGTCCGCGGGGGCGTCTTCGGGCGCCGGCCGGAACTCGGCCAGAGCCTTGAGCTCGCTCGTGCCCTGGGGCGTTTCCCAGCGCAGGGCATCGAGCGACAGGCGCGGACCGGCCGCCAGGATCGGCACGGCCAGGGCGCGCAACCGCTGCTGGTCCTGTTCGGACAGGCCCTCGTCGGATTCGGCCGTGCCGCTCAACCGCTCCAGTTCGCTGCTCAGGGCCTGCAGCCCCGGCACATCCAGGTGCTCGGCGGTCAGGGCCAGCGTGATCCGGCCCAGGTCCTGGCGGTCGACCTGAAGTTGGCCCAGGTCGTAGGAAAGGCGGCTGTCCAGCAGACTGCCCGTGCGGGCGGAATCGGAACGCAGCGACGGGCCCACGAATGCCACCTGGGGCGCATCGGGCACGTCGAGATGGATGCGTCCGAACCTGGCCTGCTGGCGGGATTGCAGGTCGGTCTCGCCGCTGCGGGTCGTGCGGCCGTCGAAATCCAGGCCTTCGAACCGCACCCGGACCCCGGAATCGGCATCGAACGCGGCCAGCTGGTCGGCGTGCCCGGATACGGTGGCCTCGCGCGTGCGGGGATCGTAGTCGATCTGTGCCTCGCCGCCGCTGAAATCCAGCCGGTCGCCGGCCAGCCGGACCGGCTGCAGGCGCCAGACCGCCGCGACACGCCCGTCGAAACCGATCCTGGACTGCAGCGTCCAGGGTGCCTGGCCGGCCGGCTGCGCATCGAACCAGGGCTGCCACAACGCGCCCGGCAAGGGTTCGATCAGGCTCAGGGCGGCGATGGGCCGCCATTCGCCCTGGCGCACGGCGGCCCACGGCCAGGGACCGTGCGCCAGGGCGTCATGCAGGCCCAGGTTCTGGTCCCGGCCTTCGTCGTCGCGGAACTGGAAGTCGTAGCGGACGTCCGAGGAAAACACCCCGCGCCGGTATTCCTGGATCGACAGGACGGGATGCGGGTCGGGAGACGACCACTGAGCGGCGATTTCCTGGTTGGCCTGCGCCACCCAGGCCTCGATGCGTTCCTGCGCCAGGCGACCGGCATACCAGGAAGAACCCGTGTAAGCGAGTGCCAGGACGGCCGCCAGGCCGGCTGCGGTCTTCAGGGAACGTCGGGTCATGGGGAATCTACTCCGTCGGTGCGCCCGGAGGCGCGGTCATGCAACCGGATCAGTTGCGCGGCGTCTTCTGCCCCCAGGCCCCGGCGGCTGGCCAGGCGGTAGCTTTGCCCGGCTGCGGTGGCCACCGGCATGGCGGTCCCCTGGGCGCGCGCCAGCGCGGCCACGGTATCCAGGTCCTTGAGCATGGTGTCCAGGGTGGCCTGCGCGGGCCCGGGCGCCTGGGTCATGCGCGGCACGAAGATCTGCAGCAGCGTGGAATCGGCCCAGCCGCCCGCCAGGGCTTCGGCCAGGCGGGCCGCATCGACGCCGGCATCCCGCGCCAGGGCGATGGATTCGGCGATGGCGGCGACCGTGGTGGTGACGATGGTCTGGTTGCAGAGCTTGGCCACCTGGCCGCTGCCCACCGGCCCCATGTGGGTCACGCGGCTGGCATAGGCCATGAGCAGCGGCGTCGCCCGGGCGCAGACATCGGCCGGGCCGCCCGCCATGATGGCCAGGGTGCCCGCCGCGGCGCCGCCGGTGCCGCCGGACACCGGCGCATCCAGCCAGACGGCGCCGTTGGCCCGGGCAAGCCGCCCGGAAAATTCACGGGTCTCGTCCGGCGGGATCGAGGAATGATCGATCAGCAATTCCAGCGTCGCGGCCTGCGCCAGGCCGTCGGGGCCGAACACCACGTCGCGCACCGCCGCCGCGTCGAACAGGCACAGTGCGACCCAGGCACACCGCTCGCCCAGCTCGCGCGGGCTGGCGCCGACCCGGGCCCCGGCCGCCTGGATATCGCGCAGGGGGCCGGGCGAGCGGTTCCACACATGGACCTCGTGCCCGGCCTGCAACAGCCGCCGCACCATGGGCACGCCCATGCGGCCCAGGCCACAGAATCCGATCTTCATGGTCATTCCACCCGTTTGCGGGACAGTTCGCGCGGCAGGGGAAAGGCGACCTGCTCGCGCACCCCGTCCAGGGGGCGCACGGAACGCGCGCCCAGTTCTTTCAGGCGGTCGATCACCTGCCGCACCAGGACTTCAGGCGCGGAAGCCCCGGCAGTCACGCCGACGCGCCGGGCGTCGCGCAGCCATTCGGGATCGATCATGCCGGGATCGTCGATCAGGTAGGCGGTCACGCCCTTGCGCTCGGCCACTTCGCGCAGCCGGTTGGAATTGGAACTGTTCGGACTGCCGACCACCAGCACCAGATCGCATTGGGGCGCCATGACGCGCACGGCATCCTGGCGATTCTGCGTGGCGTAGCAGATGTCGCTTTTCTTGGGCTCGGCGATCCCGGGAAAGCGCGCGCGCAAGGCGGCCGCCACCTGGGCGGCATCGTCGATGGACAGCGTGGTCTGGGTCACGAAGGCAAGCCGGTCCGGATCACGGACCTGGAGGGCCTGGACGTCTTCCACCGACTCGACCAGATACATGCCGTCGTCGGCCTGGCCCAGCGTGCCCTCGACTTCGGGGTGCCCCCGGTGGCCGATCATGATGACCTCGCGGCCTTCCTTGCGCATGCGGGCGACCTCGACGTG
>Ga0164243_10002236_pt1 | contig 32192 bp, 35 predicted proteins | sample OricompcompostOP_FD_108781 | JGI IMG/M metagenome (GOLD analysis project Ga0164243, IMG submission 108781) | Organic Plus compost microbial communities from Emeryville, California, USA - Original compost - Organic plus compost (OP) | ecosystem: Engineered > Solid waste > Mixed feedstock >... | reverse complement strand
TCCGCTATATCCATCGTCACGTGCTGAAGCTTGCCCTTCGGGTCCGTAAAGCGCAGGTCAACGAACTTAACGTCGTTGTCCTTAATCTGCTTTAGGATGTCCTGTGCTGTCGTCATGTCTTTTCAACCCCTGTAAGTGACAACTCTTTTTGCAATCGCTTTCGAAGCGGCTCAGACCGCGTCGGGACCGGTTTCGCCCGTCCGGATGCGGATGACTTCCTCGACATTGGTGACGAAGATCTTACCGTCCCCGATTCGGCCCGTCTGAGCGGCCTTGCGGATCGCCTCGATGGCTGCATCCACCATTTCGTCGACCAGCACCACCTCGATTTTCACCTTCGGCAGAAAGTCGACGACATATTCCGCGCCGCGATAAAGCTCTGTGTGCCCTTTCTGGCGCCCAAAACCCTTCGCCTCGGTAACGGTGATGCCTTGGAGCCCGACTTCCTGAAGTGCTTCCTTCACCTCGTCGAGCTTGAACGGTTTGATGATCGCCTCGATCTTTTTCATGTTTCGGCGGCCTCCGATTGCTTGAAAAGCGGGGATATGCCCCGCTCCGTCGCCTCGTATGCAGGAAGCGTGCCAATCTACTCGAGAGTGGCGCGGGGAACGCGTCTCGGCGCAATACATCCAGAAAAGGAGCCGGAGGCACCTCGCGGTCGGCAATAGATGCTCATCAATTGTGCAGATTGGCGAAGAATTAGGCAGTCGCTACGCTTGGATTTACGGCGAAACGGATTGCAGCCAATATGAGAGGATCAACGAATGACCGAACCATGCTCGAAATCCTGTCACCCGAAGAAATGAGCCGGGCAGATCGGCTCACGGCCGAAATGGGGCCGACAGATACCTACGAATTGATGTGCAACGCCGGCGCGGCGGTCGTGTCCGAGATACTGCCGCGGTTTGCCGATGCCACCGGTTTCGACATTCTTTGTGGACCGGGGAACAACGGCGGCGACGGCTATGTGATCGCCCGGCTGCTGCAAGAGCGTGGGCTTGATGTCACGGTCTGGCGCGAGGCGGAACCGAGACCCGGGACGGACGCGGCGCGGGCCGCAGCCGAATGGCCGGTGCTTCCCGGCACCCTTGCTGATTTTGAGCCACAGGCGGGTCGGGTGGTGGTGGACGCTCTCTTCGGTGCAGGCCTCTCCAAGCCGGTCGAGGGGGCCTATGCCGAGGCACTCGAAAAGGCTGCCGCCGCCCCCGTGCCTGTCGTCGCGGTCGACTTACCCTCGGGCGTTTCCGGGGAAAGCGGCACGGTGATGGGCGCCACGCTCCCGGCGAATCTGACCGTAACCTTCTTCCGCAAGAAGCCCGGGCATCTTCTTTATCCAGGGCGAAGGCTCTGCGGCGAGACGGTGGTGGCCGACATCGGCATCAATCCGAAAGTTCTGGAGATCATCGGCCCGCGCTGCCGGGAGAATGCGCCTGCACTCTGGCAGGCGATCCTGCCGCAGCCCGCCGTGGATGCCCACAAATATCGTCGCGGCCATGTCGGTGTCTTTTCCGGCGGTCCTTCCTCAACGGGAGCGGCGAGACTTGCTGCGCGCGCCGCCGCCCGCATCGGGGCGGGGGCGGTGACTCTGCTGTCGCCGGCCGCGGCACTCGCCGTGAACGCGATGCATCTGACCTCGATCATGCTGCGACGTGTGGAGGAGCCGGACGAACTCGCAGCCTTCCAGCGCGATCGGGCTGCCACAGCATATGTTCTGGGGCCGGCTTTCGGCGTCAATGAAAAGGCACGCATCTTCGCGACGATGGTGCTTCTCGAGGAGGAGGTCGAGCCGGCGCATCTTGTGCTTGACGCAGACGGCATCACAGCCTTTGCCGGAGAGCCCGAACGGCTTTTCGCTTCCGCAGCCGGAAGCCGTGGAACGCTCGTTCTCACGCCCCATCTGGGAGAGTTCGCACGGCTGTTTCCCGATCTTGCAGCGGACGAGCAGCTTTCGAAACTTGGCCGCGCGCGGGCGGCTGCCGCACGCAGCGGAGCCGTTCTCCTCATCAAGGGCCCGGACACGGTTGTTGCGGCCCCGGACGGGCGGGCGATCATCAATGTGAATGGGACGCCATATCTCGCTACCGCCGGCTCGGGGGACGTGCTCGCCGGCATGATCGCCGGGTTGCTTGCGCAGGGCATGCCGGCCTTCGAGGCGGCCGCTGCTGCCGTCTACCTGCATTCGGAAGCTGGCAGGGCATTTGGGCCGGGTCTGATTGCGGAAGACCTGCCGGAAGCATTGCCGGCGGTTTTGCGTCGTCACGTCGGATGGGAAGAGGGCGAGACGGCAGAAGAGTGAGGCAAGCGGGCGCCAACTCATTCTGCGAGGCAGACAGGCGGCAGGAATTGTGTAACATGCCCCCCAAACCTCCGGGGGCTAAATGCAATCAAGCGTCGCTCTGAACGTCGGTCTTCCGATCGCGCTCTTCATCATAATGCTGGGGCTCGGCCTGTCGTTGAAGCTGGAAGACTTCACGAGGACGCTGACCCACCCCAAACCCATGATCGTCGGCATCATCTGCCATTCGCTGATCCTGCCGCTCCTGTGCCTGGGCCTTGTCTATATATCGGACCTGCCGCCTGCGATCGCGGTGGGCGTGATGCTCCTGGCCGTCAGCCCCGGTGGAACCTCCGCGAGTCTCTATTCCCACCTTGCGCGCGGCGATGCGGCGCTCAGCATCGCCTTTGCCGGGGTCACAACGCTCCTTGCGACCATCACGCTGCCGATCGTCGCGCAGTTCTCGATGCTTCACTTTTACGGGGAAGGTGAGGCGGTTTCGGTGGAGATGACGCAAGTACTGCAGATCTTCGCAATCGCCATCGTGCCGGCCACGATCGGCGCCTTCATCCGCAGCCGGCGCCCGCACATCTCGCAACGGCTCGAACGGCCGGTGAAGATCCTCGCCACGCTGTTCCTCGCGGCGGTGGTCCTCTTCGCCCTGATCAGTCAGTGGCACCTTGTTCTCGCATGGGGGCCGGTTGTCGGCCTTGCAGTGCTCGTCTTCAATATCGCGAGCCTTTTGGTGGGATATTATGTTCCGCTTTCATTGGGTGTTGCGCGGCGGCAGGCGGTCGCGCTCTCCATGTCGATCGGCATCCATAACGCTGCGCTGGTCATCGCGTTGGCGCTGAGCGTCTACATGCTCAACAACTCCGAAATCGCGATTGCACCGGCGATGTACGGGTTGCTCGCCTATTTCACCTCTGCCTTTTTTGTCTGGATCCTGAACAGGAGCGAAGCGGGAACCGGCGCACAAGCGGGCTGAGCTGGAAGCAGTTCCGGTGCGTGGAGAGGTGGTGACGGCCAACACGGAGATGGAGCGGGGGGGCGCAAAATATCGGGCCGATGTCGACCGCCACCGTACGCAATGCTAGCACTCGGATAATCTGCCGATAGCTGGACAAAAGTTTGTGGTAATCCTCATCAATTTGGATGCTGTGCCGGCTCAGCAGGCTCCTTGGAAGTGGGGCAGGGGTCTTTTCCCTTGAAATCCCGCGCGATGCATTCTGCCTCGTCGAAGCTCTCTCCTGTAATGCGCACTGTACCTGCCATTCCGAAGATCTGACAGCCGGAAAGCAGCGCACAGAGTGCCGCGATCGCCATCGGATGCTGCCAGCGGTGATTTGTCTTCATCGGTCTTTCATCCTGGTTGAGGGCAAACATGCATGCGGAATTTGGCCGAGCGATGGAAGCCTCCGACATCGCCGTGCTGTCGTTCAGCTTACGGCTCGTTGTGGAGGCTGGTTCGCCTCGTAGGATACCCCGATCGGTTGATATAAATTTTGATCGAATTGAGGTGGCGCCTCCCTGTCGGCTGTCAGCCAGCGCCCTAAATCCCGAAATGTTCCAGGACGTGCTGGACGATTACAGGGAGGAGTCCATGAAGCATCATAGCCCTCAGGAAATTGCAGCATCGGCAGCAGTATATTCGACAGCGGTTAGGCCGGCGATGTCCCGTCGCGAACGTCTTGAACGCTGGGCTGACATCCTAGAACGCCATGGTGGTCCGTTGAATGCCTTGCGGCGGATCGAATACCTCTCTCCCCAGGAGCGTAGGGCCTATCAGGGCGTCAATACCCCTCTGACGATCGCCTTCAGCGATCCCGTCCTGCGCAGCGAGGGGCTAAGGAGCGAGCGGCTGGGCGACGTGATGGATTTCTTCGAACTGAGCGAAGGCGAAACGCATCAGCTCCTGTGCGACTGCCGTTATTACGGCAGCATGACTGGAAGTGAGGTGGCCCGGCGCATGCGTATCCATGCTGAAAGGAAGGAATTCCGCGCCGGCCTGAAAAGGGCGGTCGCTCGGTTTTTCGGCTTTGCCAAATGAGAGAATAACTGCCGGATTGCGTTCTTACCCACCACCTGTGTCCCGCCGCTCCGGGGCGGCGGGATTTTCTTCGGCGTTGGCGCAATCAGGCGCGCATCCGCAAGGTCGACCGACGCCTCTCCTTGGCTTGGGACGATTCCTCGAGCGTCCGCCTGGCAGCTTCCTCGCATCGGCGGCGGAATGTCTCCACCTCCTTTTCGGGCAGGTGCTCGATCCCGATGAACATGTCTCGCGCCTTGGAGACGCGGATCAGCTCGTCAAGCTTGGCCTGAACGGCTGCGCCATCCCTGTTCTGTGTGTTCTGGATGAGGAACACCATGAGGAACGTGATGATCGTCGTGCCGGTGTTGATGATGAGCTGCCACGTGGCGGAAAAGCCGAAAACCGGCCCGCTGATCGCCCATGCGAGGATGACCGCGCAGGATAGGACGAAGACGCCGGGGCGCCCGGCCGCGTGCGCCACGGCATTGGCGATATTGCCAAAAAGCTTTTCCATATCGGCAGCTTAACGGGCGGGGGGAGAAAATGGTTCCCTGCGCTCCGCAGGTGAAATGCTGTCGGACGCTCCTGTAGATGGCTTGCCTTTTCCCAAGCCCCGTCTATGACCCTCTACATGGATTCACCTCTCCCCAAGCCCGCCGGCGAGCTTCTGCAACGCACCCCGCGGCTGCTCCAATGGCTATTGATCCTGTCGCTCTCCGCAGTGCTTACGATGTTGATTTCCATGAGCGGCCTGCCCGCGGCCGCCCTTATCGGCCCGATGCTTTCGGGTGCGATCGCAGGCATAAACGGGGCGACAGTGAGGCTTCCCAAGCCTCTTTTCGTGGCGCCGCAGGGGGTGATCGGGGTGTTGATCGCCACCGCCCTGCAACCGGAGATCCTGTCGGCACTTTTCGACGAATGGCTGATTTTCATCGGCGCCGTGATCTCGACTGTCGCTGCATCCAGCTTCCTCGGTTGGATGATCAGCCGCTGGAGAGTTCTGCCCGGCAGCACGGCCGTCTGGGGCTCCGCTCCCGGCGCGGCGACCGCCATGGTGCTGATGGCGGAGGCGTTCGGCGCCGATGCGCGGCTGGTCGCCTTCATGCAATATCTCCGCGTCGTCTTGGTGGCGATCGTGGCGGCTGCAATAGCAGGGCTCTCCGTGGATCATCAGGTGCCGGCCAACGAACCTGTCGCCTGGTTCCCGGAGCTGATCTGGCCGACATTCGGCCTGACGCTTCTGGTGGCGGCCGCCGGCTCCGTGGCCGGGGTGTTGCTGCGGCTGCCGTCTCCACATTTCCTTGGGGCACTAATCCTTGGTGTGGCGCTTCATCTGGGCCTTGGCGTCGAGTTCCAGCTACCACCCTGGTTGCTGCTGGCGGCCTACGCTTTCATCGGCTGGAACATCGGCCTCAACTTCACGCGTCCGATCGTAAGGCATGCGCTGCGGGCGCTGCCTCAGATCATAGGCTCGATCATCATCCTGATTGCGTTCTGCGCCGCGATCGCCCTGCTGCTCAGCCGGACGTTGGGCATGGATCTCCTGACCGCCTATCTGGCGATGAGCCCGGGCGGCATGGATTCGGTTGCCATCATCGCAGCCGCATCGAGCGGCGTGAACATGTCCTTTATCATGGCCATGCAGTTGGCGCGGTTCCTCTTCGTCCTACTGGCCGGACCAGCCATCGCGCGGTTGGTTGCAAGGGCAGTCAGGGAATGACGGGCTCCAAAGCGCGCATCACGTGCGCTCGGGCGCACGCGCCGATGACGTGGGAATCATCATCGCCAGTAGGCACGCTCGCGTGCGCGCGGGCGGACGTCCAGCTCATCCACCGGCCATTGCCGCCATGCCCGTCCACGTCAACTCGTCCTGGATGAAACTGCCTCTATGAGGTGGTGCTTGACACGTGGTTGAGAGCGATCACCCAGCGCCCGCAACGCTTCCGCATGAGGCGGGTGTTGATTCCTTGCTGCGGATTCTCCGGTCGATCGAGCTTGAAATCGCTGATGAGTTGCGCCGCATCCGGAGCGAGCATCTCGATGCGGATGTTGCTGAAGTGCAGGTGCCCGCGTCTTTCGGCGTCTCCACCATAATCCCGCACATAGTGATCGAGCGTGCCCTGCCAGTCTTTCTGCATGCGCCCCCGGGAGACGAAGATAACGTCGGGATTGGCGAAACCCGCCACGTAGCCTTCAAAATCGCCTCGGTTCCACGCCGCTTCCATGTCGCGGATGACCGCCTCGATAGCCGCCCGTTCGCGTCCGTCGGGATCCAACGTGGAATTGTCAGCCATGCTTCGCCTCCGCCTCGCGCTTCAGCAACACCTCTTGTGCCGCAGAGATCAGATGCCGGCGCAACGCCGTTTCGGTTGCCTTGGGATCCTGGTCCAGCAGAGCGTCCACAATCTGCTGGTGTTCGCTACAGGAGCGTTTGAGCCGGCCTGCATCACGCAGTTGATATTTGCGGAAAGGCGCGAGCTTCAAGCGCAGCGTCTGCGCAAGTGCCACCAGGTCGGCATTGTGGCTGCCCTGGAAGATTAGATCGTGAAACGCCGTGTTTGCCTGTTCGTAGCGTTCGTTGTCGCCCTTCTCGGCGAGGTCGTTCATCAGCCGGTGCAGACTCCCAAGTTCTGCCCTTTCGATCATGCTCATGCGTTGCGAGGCCAGCCGTCCGCACATCGCCTCCATTTCTGCCATGGCTTCGAACATCTGACCGATGCGTTCGGTCGATATCTGGGCAACGATCACACCCTTGTAAGGGATGCGCTCGGCGAGCGAGCGGGCGCAGAGCGCGTGAAGCGCCTCTCGTACGGGAGTGCGCGAGATGCCGAAGCGCGCCGCTATCGAGTTTTCGTCCAGGCGTGAGCCGCCCGGCACCCGACCGGTGATGATCTCTTCCTCGAGTCGCTCCGCAACGATGTCGCTCTGCACCTTGCGCTTCACAGCCGGCGTATCGAGCATGTTTTCTCCCATTCAAGAATCGGACAGGCAGCGGCCAAGGTGTTGCCGACAAAAAGTATGCAGGCGTCTTGCATTCCGGGAAAATAATATACCATAATGTGCCGATTGCCAGGTTTGGTGGGCAAATTTGGGGTGTCAGAAGGTATGAACTCCCAGATCGTATACAAGGCGAGCAGGACCAGCTTTTTTGTCCACAGCCAACGAAGAGCGCGGGTAACGTGCCTCATACAGCAGGAGCAGGGATAACAGGATGGGCTTCACCACACGTCCGGAATTGCGTGGGACCTTCGGCGCGGTATCATCGACACATTGGCTCGCTTCGGCCGTTGGTATGTCCATCCTCGAAAAGGGGCATACGGCCTTTGATGCGGCTGTCGCCGCCGGCTTCGTGCTGCAGGTGGTGGAACCGCACCTCAACGGCCCGGGCGGCGAGGTGCCGATCATCGTGACGCCTGCCGGTGCGGACGAGCCGATCGTCATCAGCGGCCAAGGGACCTCGCCTGCAAGGGCGACCATCTCCTACTTTCGTGAGCTTGGGCTCGAGATCATTCCCGGAACCGGCTTGCTGCCCGCCTGCGTTCCCGGCGCATTCGCCGCCTGGTTGACTCTGCTGCGCGATTACGGCAGCGCCGAGCTCGAAGAAGTGCTCGCTCCCGCGATTTACTATGCGGAACACGGCCATCCGCTGGTGCCCCGCATCGCCAATACCATCGCCACGATGCGGACGCTCTTCACCACCCATTGGCATTCGTCCGCCGAGGTTTATCTGCCGAACGGAGAGGCTCCCGAAGCGGGCAAGCTTTTTCGCAATCCGCAGCTCGCTGAGATCTACCGGCGCATTGTCGAGGAGGCGAAGAAGGCGCCCAACCGCGAAGCGCGCATCAATGCGGCACTGGACTTCTGGTATCGCGGGCCCGTTGCCGAGCGCATCGAGGAATTCTGTGTGACGGAATCGGTGTGGGATGTCTCCGGACGTCACCACAAGGGCCTCCTCACTGCGGACGACATGGCGTCCTTTGAGCCCGCGATCGAAAAGCCGGTCTCGGTCGCCTATGGCGAATATCAGGTCTTCAAATGCGGACCATGGTCGCAAGGACCGGTGCTTCTGCAGATATTGCAGCTCCTCTCGGGCACGGACATTGCCCGGCTCGACCCCTTCGGCCCCGACTTCGTGCACCTCATCGTGGAAAGCACCAAGCTCGCGATGGCCGATCGCGAGGCGTGGTACGGCGACAGTCCCGAAGTGCCGCTCACGACGCTGCTCTCGCCCTCCTACACTGCTGAACGCCGCGGCCTTATCGGGCAAACCGCTTCCCTGGAAGTGCGCCCCGGCAGCCCGGACGGGCGCCGGACGGTCCTTCCTCCGTTGCGCAAAGTAGGCACGATCCCGCAGCCGGGACTTGGGGGTGGGGAGCCGACTGTTGCGCGCGACAGGCAGTTGCCGAACGACCGGGCGGGCGAGCCCGCCCTCAGCAAGGAAGGGGCGCAACGAGGCGATACCTGCCAGGTGAGCGCGGTGGATCGCTGGGGCAACATGGTCTCAGCCACGCCGTCGGGCGGTTGGCTGCAGTCCAGCCCCGTTATTCCCGGTCTCGGCTTTTCGCTCACGACACGCGGTCAGATGTTCTGGCTCGAAGAGGGGCTCAACTCTTCGCTCAAGCCTCGCACTCGCCCTCGCACCACGCTCACGCCGTCCACCGTCTATCGCAACGGAATGCCCTATCTCGCTTTCGGCACGCCCGGCGGCGACCAGCAGGATCAGTGGCAGCTTTTGATGCTGCTGCGTCACATCCATGGAGGGCTTAACCTGCAGGAGGCGATCGACGCACCCGCCTTCCACACCGACCATCTGCCCAGCTCCTTCTGGCCGCGGGAGATCAGTTTCGGTGCTGTCACGCTGGAGGCCCGCTTCTCGGAGGCGACGGTGGAAGAGCTGCGCCGACGCGGTCACGTCATCACCATCGGTGATCCCTGGTCGGAAGGCAGGCTTTCGGCCGTGGCAAGGGAGATGGATCGAGGAAGCCAGATCATAAAAGCGGGGGCAAACCCCCGCGGCATGCAGGGCTACGCCGTAGCCCGCTAGCGGATGCAACCAGCAGAGGGAATGATAGCTATGAAACCGATTCATCTTGCACTGATGACCGGGATTGCGCTCGGCGTGCTCGGCGCTGGGCCGGCATCCGCGCAGTCCGTTCTCAATATCGGCCTGCAGGACGACCCCGATACGCTCGATCCGGCGACGAACTGGAGTTTCGTGGGGCGCCACGTCCTGCAGTCGCTTTGCGACAAGCTGGTGGACGTCGACGCCCAGGGCCAGATCGCGCCCATGCTCGCCACGAGTTGGGATTGGAGCGACGACAGCAAAGTTCTCACTCTCCATCTGCGGGAAGGCGTCACTTTTCACGATGGCGAGCCCTTCAATGCCGAGGCGGTGAAGTACAACCTGGAACGCGCCCTCACCATGGAGACCTCGCGCCGCAAAGCCGAAATCAGTTCCATCGACAGCGTCGAAGCGGTTGACGAGCACACGGTGAAGATCAATCTGAAGGAGCCGTCCGTTCCCCTGCTGGCAGCACTCAGCGACCGAGCCGGGATGATGATCAGCCCGAAGGCGGGCGAGGAGCTCGGCGAGGACTTCACCTCAAGTCCGGTCTGTTCGGGTCCTTACAAGTTTGTCGAGCACATCGCGCAGGATCGCATCGTGCTCGAAAAGTTCCCCGACTACTACAATGCGGACCAGTACCACTTCGACAGGCTGGTCTATCGTGGCATACCTGACAGCAACGTGCGCCTGCTCAACCTGCGCTCGGGCCAGATGGACCTGATCGAGCGTCTGGCGGCGACCGATGTGGCCTCGGTAAAATCGGATGCGAACCTGGCCGTCGCGCCGGTCGTGGGGCTCGGCTATTACGGCATCACCTTCGACATCGGAGGGGAGGGCGCCAACGCCGACTTCGCCAAGCAGCAGGCGCTCCGCGAGGCCTTCAGCCTTGCCATCGACCGCGAAGCCATCAACCAGGTTGTGTTCGAAGGCCAGTTTACCACCGGCAACCAGCCTTTCCCACCTTCGAGCTACTACTATGACGAGAGCAATCCCGTGCCTGCGCGGGACGTGGAGGCCGCCCGCGCCAAGATGCAGGAGGCTGGCCTGGACGAGGTGGAGCTTGAGCTGCTGGTCCCGACCGACGCCGAACGCCAGCAGGTGGCGCAGATCATCCAGGCAATGGTCGGAGAGATCGGCATCAAGATGGAGATCAAGCCGACCGAGCTGATGACGTTGCTCGACGTTGCGCGCCAGGGCAAGTTCCAGGCGCATCTCGTCGGGTGGAGCGGCCGCGTCGATCCCGATCTCAACATCACACCCATGCTTGCTTGCGGTGCCGCCGGCAACGACGCTCATTATTGCAGCGAAGAACTGGATTCCAAGCTCGCCGAGGCCCGCGCGGTTGCCAATCCAGAGGCGCGCAAGGCGAAGTACAAGGAAGCCGTTGAGATCCTTCTGCGGGATCTGCCGATTGTCTATCTCTATCACTCGCAGTGGATCTTTGCTCACAACGCGAAGCTCCAGGGTTTCAAGCCCTATCCGGACGGCATCATCCGGCTTGCCGGCGTGACCCGGGCGGAATAGTCCGCAGGCAGATCGCGTGACGGATATTCGCGAGCAAATGACAGGTGCTTTCCCGGCTCGAACCACGCAAGCCGGGGAGGCGCCACGTCCACTCCTGGAGGTGCGCAATCTCAGCGTCCGCTTCCACGATGATGGTCGTACCGTGCATGCCGTGGATGGCGTCAGCTTCACGGTCGAGAAGGGCCGCACGCTCGGCGTTGTAGGCGAATCGGGCAGTGGCAAGAGCGTCACCTCTCTCTCCGTGATGCGGCTTTTACCCCGCCATGGCGCGGAGATTGAAGGCGGCGTCTTTTTCGAGGGACGCGATCTTCTCGGCGAGTCCGAGGGCACCATGCGGGATCTGCGGGGGAATCGGCTCGCGATGATCTTCCAGGAGCCGATGACGTCGTTGAACCCCTCCTACACGATCGGGGAGCAGATAAACGAGGTTATCCGCCGTCATCGCGGAATCAGCCGTTCCGCCGCTAGAGAGCGCGCCATCGCGATGCTGAAGCTTGTGCGGATTCCTTCGCCGGAAGTCCGCTACGACCAGTATCCGCACAATCTCTCCGGCGGGATGCGGCAGCGCGTCATGATCGCAATGGCACTTTCCTGCGACCCCGAACTGTTGATCGCGGACGAGCCCACGACTGCGCTCGACGTCACCATCCAGTCGCAAGTGCTCGATCTGATGAAGGAGCTGCAGGAGACGACCGGCACGGCAATCATCCTGATCACGCACGATCTCGGTGTCGTGGCGGAAATCTGCGACGACGTGATCGTCATGTATGCAGGACAGATTGTCGAGCGCTGTCCGGTGGAGAAGCTCTTCTCATTCCCGCAACATCCCTACACCGTGGGGCTGCTCGGCTCGCTGCCGAGGATCGAGGAGGATCGGGAACGTCTCGTCTCGATCAAGGGAACGGTCCCCGGTCTTTCCAACCCTCCGCGCGGATGCCGTTTTCAATCGCGTTGCCCTTTCCGAACCGAGAAATGCGCCGAAGCTCCGCCACTGCGTGAGGTGGCGGCCGGCCACTTCAGCCGATGCTGGCGGGCGCCCTTGTCGGAGATGCCGCTATGATGGCGGAACCCGTTCTCGAAGCGCGCGGATTGGAAAAGCGCTTCGTCGTGAAGAAGACGCTCCTTGGCCGGCCCCTTCTCGACGTACGCGCTGTAGATGGCGTGTCGCTTTCCCTTATGCCCGGCGAGACGCTGGCCGTTGTGGGAGAATCCGGATGCGGCAAATCCACCGTGGGACGCCTGCTTGCGCGCCTGATCGAACCTACCGCCGGCAAGGTGCTGCTCGACGGGCAGGACATCACGAGCCTTGGTCACGAGGCGATGCGGCGGCAGCGCCGGCATATTCAGCTCGTCTTCCAGGATCCCTATGCATCGCTCAACCCGCGCATGACCGTTGGGCAGGCGATTGCAGAACCGTTGATGCTGCACGAGGTGGTGCCCGCGGCCCACAGGGCGGCGCGCGTGGCGGAACTCTTGGATCTGGTCGGCTTAAGGCCGGAGCATGCCAGCCGCTATCCGCATGAGTTCTCCGGCGGGCAGCGCCAGCGCGTTGTGATCGCACGCGCCTTGGCGCCCCAACCAAAGGTCATCATCTGCGACGAGGCTGTCTCCGCGCTCGACGTCTCCATCCAGGCGCAGATCCTCAACCTCCTGAAGGACCTGCAGGCGAAGCTCGGCCTTTCCTTCATCTTCATCTCGCACAATCTGAGCGCGGTGAAGCACATCTCCGACCGCGTGGCGGTGATGTATCTGGGAAAGCTGGTGGAGCTTGGGACGACGCGTGAGATCTTCTCCGAACCGCGCCATCCCTATACCCGGGCGCTCCTGGCCGCAATTCCCGCCGCCGTGCCCAACTCCGAGAGAAAGGCGGAGGGACTGAAGGGAGACCTGCCGAGCCCGCTGGAGCCGCCTGAAGGCTGCCGTCTTCACACCCGTTGCCCCTATGCGCGGGAAGCGTGCAAGACGGTGCCGATGGTTCTCGACATGGAGCCAAGCGGCCATGGAAACGCCTGCGCCTTTTGGCGGGAGCTTCCCCCGGCTGAAGGGCTGCTTCCGCAGGCCGTGTCGCGCGACCCGAAGCTCGACAGGCTCTTTGCCGCCTTCGACGAGTTCACGCCGCGCGCGATGGAGGATATGGCATGACCACGTTGCTTGCCCGGCGCCTGCTGCAGCTTCTCCCGACGCTGTTCCTTTTGTCGCTGATCATCTTTTCCTTGCAGCATCTCCTGCCGGGCGATCCCGCCCTGGTGCTCGCGGGGGAAAATCCCGATCCGGAAACGATCGCGCGCATCCGCGCCGCCTATCATCTCGATCAGCCGATCTTCGTCCAGTATCTCTTCTGGATCCAAGGTGTGCTCACGGGCGATCTCGGAGAGTCGCTGCGCCACAACCAGCCTGTTCTCGATCTCATTCTGCAGAAGCTGCCCGTCACCTTCCAACTCGCTGTGATGGGTATTCTTATCGCGCTGATCCTTGGAATCGCAGGTGGCCTGATCTCGGCGGTGAAACGCGATACGGCGGCCGACTACGCCACGAACGTGGTGTCTCTCGCCGGCATCTCCATTCCCAATTTCTGGTTCGGCATCATGCTGATCCTCTTTTTCTCGGTTCATCTCGGCTGGCTGCCCGCGTCCGGCTATGTGAGCCCTTTCAATAACTGGCGGATGAATCTCGCCACCACGATCATGCCTGCCTTTGTGCTCGGTACCGGTGTGGCCGGCGTGATCATGCGCCACACGCGCAGCGCCATGCTGCAGGCGCTCGAAAGCGATTATGTGCGCACGGCCCGCGCCAAAGGCCTTTCCGAGCGCACGGTGATCCTCAAGCACGCGATGCGCAACGCGCTCACGCCCATCATCACGCTCGGCGCGCTGGAATTCGGGGCGCTCCTTTCCGGCGCCGTGCTGACGGAGCAGATCTTCACCATTCCCGGCTTTGGCAAGCTGATCGTGGATTCAGTCTTCAACCGCGATTACGCCGTCGTCCAGGGCGTCGTGCTCTTCACCGCCGTCTTCTACATCGCCCTCAATCTCCTTGCCGACATCGGCTATATCCTCGTCAACCCGCGTCTCAGGAGCTGATCTTGGAAGCGGTCATCCATAAACCTGTGGCCAACCCTCTGCGGATGTTCTTCACGAGCCGCACGTGGCGGCGCCTCGCGCGGCGCAAGAGTGCGCTCTTCGGGCTCGTGGTCGTGCTCCTGGTCATCACCGTCGCCATCCTTGCGCCGGTGCTCGCGCCCTATGATCCGGCAGCTCAGAGCTGGACGGCCGTGCGCCAGCCGCCCTCTGCCCAGTATTGGCTGGGCACCGACGAGGCCGGGCGCGATATCCTTTCGCGCATCATCTATGGTGCACGTGCTTCGCTGATGGCCGGAGTCATATCCGTAGGCATCGCCATGGCGATCGGGGTGCCCCTGGGGCTGGCTGCAGGTTTCGTCGGCGGATTGCTTGATGGCTTCATCAGCCGATTCACCGACGCGATGCTGGCCTGCCCCTTCCTCATCCTCGCCATTGCGTTCGCGGCGTTCCTTGGTCCGAGCTTGACGAACGCCATGCTGGCCATCGGCATTACCGCCATGCCGCTTTTCGTGCGGCTGACGCGCGGGCAGGTCCTTTCGATAAAGGCCGAGGACTATATCGAGGCGGCTCGCGCAGTCGGTAACCCGCAATGGCGCATTGCCATCCGTCACATCCTTCCGAACGTGCTGCCGCAACTCATGGTGCAGGCGACGCTGACCATCGCATCGGCGATCATTGCCGAGGCGAGCATGTCCTTCCTTGGCCTCGGCCAGCAGCCGCCCGCTCCGTCCTGGGGTTCAATGCTCAATTCCGCGCAACGTTTCCTCAGCAACGCGCCCTGGATGGCACTATGGCCGGGCATGGCGATCTTCTTCACCGTGCTCTCATTCAACCTTTTGGGCGACGGTCTGCGGGATGCACTCGATCCTCGCTCGAAATGATCCTCTCCTGTACGGTCATTCGGCGGCCGCATAAAGGAACGCGTCTTGTATCTCGACCTCGCTTGGCCCGTCGTCGCCGCGCTCGTCGCTGGTGTCCTTCTTACCGGAATGATCGGTGGTATCCTTGCGGGTCTTCTTGGCGTCGGAGGCGGTATCGTCGTCGTGCCGGCGCTGTTCTGGCTGCTTGAGCTTCTCGAATTTCCGGGCCAAACCGCCAGTCACCTCGCCGTTGCTACTTCGCTCGCCACGATCATACCGACCTCCATCTCGTCGATGCGTGCCCACGCCAGGCGCGGAACCGTCGACGGGAATCTGTTGCGGCTCTGGGGTCCTCTGGTGTTCATCGGAGCGCTCGTCGGCGGCATCCTCTCGCGCTACATCCCGGGGGAGGGGTTGCGGGGCGTGTTCGGCGTGGTCGCCATTCTCGTGGCCATCAACATGGCGATTCCGAAAACGCTGGTTTTGTCGAACCACCTGCCGAAGTCACGCATCATCAACGTCAGCATCGCCAGTGTGATAGGCTTCATCTCGTCGCTGATGGGGATCGGTGGTGGGACGCTGTCCGTGCCTACATTGTCGCTCTTCGGCTATCCCGTTCACAAGGCGGTCGGGACGGCGGCGGCCATGGGGCTGTTAATCGCGCTGCCGGCGGTGGCGGGTTTCATTTGGGGAGGCTGGGATGTTCCGGACCGGCCGCCCTTGAGCCTTGGCTATGTCAATCTCGCCGCCGTGGCGCTCATCGCCCCGGTGAGCTACCTGTTCGCCCCGCTCGGCGCGCGGCTCGCTCACGCCATGAACCCCCGCTACCTGAAGATCGCCTTCGCCTTCTTCCTGTTGGTCACTGCGGTGCGGATGCTGGCGAGTTGAGCTCAACGCGAATCCTGACGGACGTCGGAATCGGCGCCTTTTCTACTCCGCGGCGGGTGACCGACCGGCAAGGCTGAATCCGCGGTGCTCCTCGCCGACTTTTCCCCAATCATCGGGTAGCCTCAGGATGCAGGGAATTTTGCGCAGGACATTGGATGCCGGCGGTGTGTCGATCATTTCGAACACCGCTTCAAGCATGTGAGGGACGTCCTGCTCGGCCATGCCGACATTTTCCGGCAGGCGGGCAGCGAAGGGATCCCAGTCGAAACAGCCGAACCTGAGACCGGAGCTGCCGCCCCGGTTGTTCCGCTGCATCCACCGAACGACACCCTCAAGGGTGATGGTCGAATTCACGAAGATGCCGAAACGCTTCGGCAAATCCATTCCTTCAAGAGCTTCCTCGGCCTTCTCCGCCGCATACCCTCTGATGACGATTCGGTCCGAGGGCACGTCCAGTCCCGCTTCGGCATGGGCTTCACGAAAACCACGCAAACGCTCGGCCGTATTGTGATCACTGGCGCGACCACCGATAAAGTAGAGCGGCTCAAGATCTCCGAACTCGGACCGGATGCGCGAAAGGATGAGCCGCGTCAGGTCGCGCGCTCCGCCGAAATTGTCCGAGACCACCGAAGGGGAGCGGCTTCCCGGCAGGTCGAGATTGATCGTCCTGACGCCCGCAGCGGCACAGAACTCGCTGATGCGATCCGGGTCCGTGGCTCCGGTGGAGATGAGCAGATCCACTTGATAGGAGACGAGCGCACGTGCCGCTTCCAGTTCCAATTCCGGCTCGCGCTGGGTGCAGGTGATGACCGGAAAGAGGCCGCGCTGGCGGGTGCGCGCTTCAAACTGCTCCGCGATGGCGCCGAAATAGCGGTTGTCGTATTTGGGCATGATCATGCCGACGATGTTCGAGCGCTCTCGCCGCAAGACGCTGGCCTGAAGATTGACCGCGTATCCCTGTTCCTCGGCGATCCGGGTGATGCGCTCGGCCAGTTTCTCGCTGATGCGGCGCTTCTTCCACGTTCCGTTTAGAACGGCGCTTACCGCGCTCGGAGACGTGCCAGCGATTTCCGCGATATCGTAGATCGTTGTTCTTCTTGTTGAATTTCCGGCACTGTCGCTAGCACCACGGTTGTTGTCCACGCGCTCACCCTCTCATGTCGCGATTTGATCTTGACACCAAAGAGATGAAACAACAATGATAGCTTCATCGATTGAGCAAACATGCGCAATCGATGGCGCAAGGAGAGTTGCGGCGCGCAAGGAACAGCTCCGCGCAGCCGACGGACACAACCTAAGGGGCAGGGAGGCCTTTCCCCAGGGAAAGCCGATATAGATTCAGGTCCTTCCGGCCTCGACCGACATGGAGGAAACAGCAAGATGAAAACGATTCTTATGCTTGCCGGCACGTCTGCACTGGCGCTGGCCGCATTCTCGGGCGCCAGCGCACAGGAGGCAGCCACCGTGGCGTTCCTGATGCCCGACCAGGCGTCGACCCGTTACGAGGAACATGATTTTCCGGGCTTCAAGGCTGCGATGGATGAGCTGTGCCCCGATTGCACGGTGATCTACCAGAACGCGAATGCCGATGCCAATCTCCAGCAGCAGCAGTTCAACTCGGTGATCGCCCAGGGTGCCAAGATCATTGTTCTCGATCCTGTCGACTCGGCGGCCGCCGCTGCGCTGGTTGAGATTGCGCATTCCCAGGATGTGAAGGTCATCGCCTATGACCGTCCGATCCCGGATACCCCGGCCGATTACTATGTGTCCTTCGACAACAAGGGCATCGGCCAGGCGATCGCCCAGTCGCTCGTGGACCATCTGAAGGCTGAAGGCGTGCCGGCGGGTTCCGGCGTTTTGCAGATCAACGGCTCACCGACTGATGCCGCTGCCGGTCTCATCCGCGATGGCATCGATGCGGCCCTTGACGCCTCCGAATATAAGACGCTGGCCGAATACGATACGCCGGACTGGGCTCCGCCCAAGGCGCAGGAGTGGGCAGCCGGCCAGATCACCCGCTTCGGCTCGGACATCATCGGCGTCGTCGCCGCCAATGACGGCACGGCAGGCGGTGCAATCGCCGCGTTCAAGGCTGCCGGTGTTGACCCCGTGCCGCCCGTTACCGGCAACGATGCGACCATCGCCGCCCTCCAGCTCATCATTGCGGGCGATCAGTACAACACCATCTCCAAGCCGTCCGAGATCGTCGCCCGGGCAGCGGCCGAGGTGGCCGTGACCTTCCTGAAGGGTGAAACCCCCGAGGCGAAGACCACGCTTTACGACACCCCGTCGGAGCTCTTCGTGCCCGCAGTCGTGACGAGGGAGAACATCAAGGCCGAGATCTTCGACAAGGGCATCCAGACCCCTGAAGAGATCTGCACGGGAGAGTACGAGGCGCCCTGCAAGGAACTCGGGATCCTCAACTAAGCCCGCAAGCGCGGTTATAATCCCTTGTGACAGACTGCTGCGCCCGGCCGGTTCGATCGGGCGCAGCCCTTAGGAAGGAGGAAGGCGAATGGCCGCACCGTCCGCCCCCGGTTCTTCGCTGGGCGAACCGATCTTGCGCCTGCGTGGCATTTCCAAGCAGTTTGGCGCGGTTTCCGCGTTGGCCGACATCGATCTCGACATCCATGCGGGCGAGGTGGTGGCGCTCGTCGGCGACAACGGCGCGGGCAAGTCGACCCTCGTCAAGATACTCGCAGGCGTGCACCAACCTTCGTCAGGCACGATCGAGTTCATGGGGAAAGAGGTTACGCTGGACACGCCTGCAAAGGCGCTGGAACTGGGCATTGCCACGGTCTTCCAGGATCTTGCTCTCTGCGAGAATCTCGATGTCGTCGCCAATCTCTTCCTCGGGCATGAGCTTTCCCCCTGGAGCCTCGACGAAGTGGCGATGGAGGTGCGGGCCTGGACGCTTCTGAACGAGCTTTCGGCGCGCATTCCCTCGGTTCGCCAGCCGATCGCTTCGCTCTCGGGCGGTCAGCGGCAGACGGTCGCTATCGCCAGGTCGCTTCTCCTTGATCCCAAGGTCATCATGCTCGATGAGCCGACCGCTGCCTTGGGTGTGGCACAAACCGCCGAAGTCTTGAACCTGATCGAGCGGCTGCGGGAGAGGGGGCACGGCGTGATCCTCATTTCCCACAATATGGAGGACGTGCGCGCCGTCGCCGATCGTATCGTGGTCCTGCGCCTCGGCCGCAACAACGGCGTGTTCACAACGGAAAATTCGAACGAGGAACTTGTTGCAGCCATCACCGGCGCGACGGAAAACGCGGTGTCGCGCCGCCACGCCCGCAAGTCCGAAGAAGTGAGGCCACAGGCATGACGCAAGAGAGCCGTTCCGCCGCCCTGGATCGCGCCGACGTCAGGGTTCGGCATGATGAAGGCATCGCCGGTGTCGTCCGCGGCTTCATCGATCGCATCCGCTCCGGCGATCTGGGAATGTTGCCGGTTGCGGTGGGCTTGATCCTGATCGCCACCGTGTTCACGTCGCTCAATCCGGTGTTCGTGGCCCCGAACAATCTGGTGAATCTGCTCTTCGACGCCGCCGCCGTCGGATGCATATCGCTGGGTATTGTCTGCGTGCTGCTGCTGGGCGAGATCGACCTGTCCGTCGGCTCGATGAGCGGTTTGGCCTCGGCGCTGGTCGGCGTGCTCTGGGTGAATATGGGAACGCCATTGCCGTTGGCCGTGCTTGGCGCGCTCGCCACCGGAGCCATCGTCGGCTTCATTTATGGCGTGTTTCTCAACCGCTTCGGCATGCCAAGCTTCGTTTCGACACTGGCCGGCCTCCTCGCGCTCCTCGGCTTTCAGCTCTACATCCTCGGGCCGACGGGTTCGATCAATCTGCCCTACAGCTCGCCCCTCGTGCGCTTTGGCCAGATCCTGGTGATGCCGGACTGGCTGAGCTATGTCCTGGCGATCATTCCCGGCGTGGTGATGGTGATACTCGGCCTGCGCACCATCCGCATGCGTGAAGCTGCGAATTTGTCGAATCCCGGATTGAGCGTGTTGTTGCTCAAGGCGGGGATTTTGACGGCAGCTCTCCTGATCGCTGTTTTCTATCTCAACCAGGGCCGGGGCATCCCCTACATGTTCGGGCTGTTCGTCGCGCTGGTCGTCATCATGAACTATGCATTGACCCGCACGAAATGGGGCCGCTCGATGTTCGCCGTCGGCGGCAATTCCGAAGCAGCCCGCCGCGCCGGCATCAACGTCAATGGCATCAGGCTGTCCGCCTTCATGATCTGCTCGACCTTGGCGGCGCTCGGAGGCGTGCTCTCAGCCGCGCGCCTTGCATCTGCCAGTCAGCAGGCGGGGACCGGTGACGTGAACCTTAACGCGATCGCCGCGGCCGTCATTGGCGGCACGTCGCTTTTCGGTGGGCGCGGCTCCGCCTGGTCGGCTTTGCTCGGCATCCTTGTGATCCAGTCCATATCGAACGGCCTCACGCTTCTCAATCTGAGCTCGTCGCTTCGCTACATGATCACGGGCGCGGTGCTCGCCGTTGCCGTCATCGTGGACTCGCTTGCCCGCCAGTCCCGCGCAAGCCACGGTCGCGCTTGAACTTAATCGAATGGGAGAAGGACAATGGCTGAAAGCATGAAGGGTAAGGTCGCCGCCGTTACAGGGGCCGCCTCTGGCATCGGCCTCGAATGCGCCCGCACACTCCTTGCGGAGGGAGCCACGGTCGTCATGATCGATCGGGCCGAGGACCGTCTGAAATCGCTTTGCGACGAACTCGGGCCGAATGCGCGGCCGCTGGTCCTCGATCTTCTCGATGGCCCGCAGGTTTCCTCGATGCTCGACAAAATCCTTGAGATCGCCGGCCCGCTGGACATCCTCCACGCCAACGCCGGCGCCTATGTCGGCGGGCCGGCGGCCGAGGGAGATCCCGACGCCTGGGACCGCATGCTGCATCTGAACATCAACGCGGCTTTCCGCTGCGTGCGGACCGTCCTGCCGCACATGATCGAGCGCAGGACCGGCGACATCATCTTTACCTCATCGGTTGCGGGCGTGGTGCCGGTGGTCTGGGAGCCGGTTTATACGGCGTCGAAATTCGCCGTGCAGGCATTCCTGCATGCGACCCGCCGGCAGGTTTCTCAACATGGCATCCGCATGGGCGCGGTCTTGCCGGGGCCGGTGGTGACGGCGCTTCTTGATGACTGGCCGAAAGCCAAGATGGAGGAGGCGCTTGCCAACGGCTCGCTGATGCAGCCGAAGGAAGTGGCGGAAGCTGTGCTCTTCATGCTGACGCGCCCGAGAAACGTGGTCATCCGCGATCTCGTCATCCTTCCGAACAGCGTGGATCTGTAGACAGCCGCGCCCGGGGCCCTTCCCAACGGGCAACGCACAGGAGCTTCAATGCCCCAGGACCGGACTATTCTCGCCAGTGGCGAAGCCTATCTGCTCGGCATCGATGTCGGCACGGGGAGCGCCCGCGCTGGCCTTTTCGACAAGACGGGAGGAATGGTCGCCTCCGACAAGCGGGACATAACGCTCTGGCGCGAGGGTGCAGACATCGCGGAGCAGTCGAGCAACGAGATCTGGTCCTCCGTCTGCGGCGCCGTGCGCGGCGCGGTGGAAAAGGCCGGAATCGACCCCTCGTTGGTGGCCGGGATTGGCTTTGACGCCACCTGTTCTCTGGTGGTCTTGGGAGAGGGGGGTAAGCCTCTCCCGATTGGCAAGAGCGGCGATCCCGAGCGCAACATCATCGTCTGGATGGACCACAGGGCAATCGGGCAGGCGGAGCGCATCAATGCGACGCACCACAAGGTGCTCGATTATGTGGGCGGCGTCATTTCTCCCGAAATGGAGACACCGAAACTGCTCTGGCTCAAGGAGAATCTGCCTGAAACCTATAATGGCGCGTGGCAGTTTTTCGATCTCGCGGATTTTCTGGGCTGGAGGGCAACGGGAGACCTGGCGCGCTCCACCTGCACAGTGACCTGCAAATGGACCTATCTCGCGCATGAGAGCCGCTGGGATCCGGACTATTTCCGTCTGATCGGGCTGGGCGATCTGCCCGACCGGGATTTTGCTCCAATAGGTCAGCGCATCGTACCGCCGGGCACTCCTCTCGGGCAGGGGTTGAGCGCGGAGGCTGCGGCCGAGTTGGGATTGCGTCCGGGAATTCCGGTCGGCGCCGGATTGATCGACGCGCATGCGGGCGGCATCGGCACCGTGGGGGCAGAGGGAGAGCCGGAAAAAAATCTCGGCTATGTTTTCGGCACGTCCTCCTGCACGATGACGACCACCCGCGAGCCGGTCTTCGTTCCGGGCGTGTGGGGGCCCTATTTCCAGGCCATGGTTCCCGGCATGTGGCTCAACGAGGGTGGTCAATCGGCTGCCGGCGCGGCGATCGATCAGCTCTTGTCGTTTCATCCCGCTGCTGCTGATGCGAAAGAGGCGGCAAAGGCGGCGGGAAGCTCTCTGCCGGCGTGGCTTTCCGAGCGGGCACGAAATTCGGTGAAGGCTCCCTCCGAGGCCGTGATGCTCGCCTCCGGCCTCCATGTGGTTCCCGAATTCCTCGGCAACCGTGCACCCTTCGCAGACCCGCACGCGCGCGCCGTCATCGCCGGGCTGGGCATGGAGCAGGACGTCGGAAACCTCGTTTCCCTCTATATCGCCGGCATTTGCGGTATCGGCTATGGCCTGCGCCAGATCCTCGAAACCCAGGATGCGGCGGGCGCCAAGGTCGAGCGGATCATGATCAGCGGTGGGGCAGGGCAGGACCCGCTGGTGCGCCAGCTTCTGGCGGATGCGTCGGGCCGCCCGGTCCTGGGAAGCCGTGTGGAGGAGCCCGTGCTGCTCGGCGCGGCAATCCTTGGCGCGGTGGCTTCCAGCCTTCATTCGGACATTGTTTCCGCCATGGGCGCGATGTCCGGAACGTCGGGCGTCTACCTTCCGGCGGGAGGCGCCACGGCAGCCGAGCATGAAGCGCGTTACCGCGCCTTCCTCGCTCTTCAACGGGTCGCGCGAGAAATCCGCGCCGCCGACTGATCCTGTTGGCGGCGATCGCAGTGCACCGTCACTGCACGATCACAGCATCGACTGCTTGCACCGGTAGCGCGAACCGTCATCGCGTGTACATCGGCCCTGGACGCTTGTTGATCTCGCTGTCTTCCTCGAGCATCTTCTCCAACCGCTGCAATGCCTCGTGGCCATTCTCAGGGTGGTTCTCGTCGACGGGGCATTCACCGATCCAGCGTAGCTGCTCGACCATTTTGCTTTCCCCAGTGGACACGATCCACGGCTGATGCTGCCGCCGCGTCTGGCGGTCACCGCAAATGCGGGGATGCCGGCAGGCTTAAGCGCCGCTATCTTGAGCAATATCAGCCCGATTAGCAACAACCTTCAGGTTAAATTTCCGACCTGGGTTGCTTCGTGCGGAATCGACAGGTATAACCAGGACATTGATGCCAATATCTAGAGATATTCTGCGCATCGTTCCCGAGAATGAAAGCCCAAAATTTGGCATGAGTGCTTTGTTTTTGAGCTATAATTTCTCTGTCTTAAAACTCGGACTTACATCTAACGTATCAATATAGAGCATGGATGCAAAGCTAACTTTCCGCAATCTGTACAAGGTTTCTGGAGCGGAGCCGGAGCGCGCGCCCGCTCTTCTAAAGGAAGGCAAAGACAAGGATGCGATCTATGCCGAAACCGGGCCGGTTGTCGGCGTCCAGGCGTGAGCTTCAAAGTAGAGCAGGGTGAATTTTTCGTCGTCATGGGGTTGTCCGGCTCGGGAAAGTCGACTTCCGCGCCGATGTTGAACGGCCTGATCGTACCAACCGCCGGAGAAATACTCATGGATGACATTGATATGGCGATCTGCACCAGGAAAGAACTTCGCCCCGCGCGGCGCGACAGGATCGCCATGGTGTTCCGGCATTTTGCCCTCTTTCCACACAAGAGGGCGGCCGAAAACGGATCTCGCGCGGCTGCCGGGTGACACCATTGGAGCGCGAACAGCAGTGCTCCTCTGCCACATGATCGATCAGGAGGGAGAGATGAAACACATCATGCTCTGGAACCCCGTAAACGACATGGAGGAAGACACCCTCGGTGGTCGAATATCCGCCGCACGGGAGGCCGCCGGGTTCGGCATGGAGGAGGCCGCCCGTCGTCTCGGGGTGCAAATCGAAACCTGGAGGACATGGGAATGCGATCGCGACGCGCCCCGTGCCAATCGACTTGTCACGATGGCGGGTGTTCTCGGGGTCAGTCCGTCATGGCTGCTGGCCGGGATCGGCGCGGGACCTGTTCCCGTCGATGGAAGCCGCGATGACCTGATCAAGGCGCTGGAAAGCGCCTCGGCGGAGGCATTCGCTTCGCAGCAAAGGGTTTTCGACCTGCTGCGTCGGATCAAGGCCGACGAGGGTTCCGAGGAGTACGGCCGCAACCGTATTGAATAAACCGCCGAAACGCTATATCTCTGCGCGCATCGAAACAGCCGCTTTGCATTCCTGCCGTAATGAATACCAACCTGTCGAGGAGCCGCGTGCGTTTCATGAATCACGCGGGTAGCCTTATCGCATGCATCTAGCCCTGGCGCGGCCGCAAGGCCGTCGACCGGGGGCCGGAAATCCAACCAACCTTACTATTCGGTTCTGATTTCCGGGTCTGCCACCGCCGACCCGGTGGAGATGCACAATGACAATCCAGTTTCCAAGCCGCCGTTCGGCTGCCACGACCGTTTTCGTTGCCGGGAGGCAGGGGTGAAAGTCCTGGTTCTCGGAAGCGGGGTCATCGGCGTGACCTCCGCATGGTACCTTGCAAAAGCCGGCCATGACGTGACAGTTCTCGATCGTCAGCACGGACCTGCGCTTGAAACCAGCCACGCCAACGCCGGGGAGATCTCTCCGGGGTATTCATCGCCCTGGGCGGGGCCGGGGGTGCCGTTCAAGGCCGTGAAATGGCTGTTGATGAAGCACGGCCCGCTCGCCATCCGGCCGCGGCTTGACCCGGCAATGTGGTCCTGGTTGCTGAAGATGCTGCGCAACTGCACGTCTGCGCGTTACGCGGTAAACAAGGCACGGATGGTGCCGATCGCCGAATACAGCCGCGATTGCCTTCGGGAGCTCAGGGCAGCCACGGGGATCGCTTACGACGAGCGCGCCAAGGGAACGCTTCAGCTTTTCCGCACTCAAGGGCAGCTCGACGGGATCGCAGGCGATGTGGAGGTACTGAAACAGTTCGGTGTTCCTTTCGAGGTCCTCGACCGGGCCGGTTGTGTCGCCGTAGAGCCAGCTCTCGGGCAGGTACAAGAGAAGTTCGTCGGCGGCCTGCGCCTTCCGGGCGATGAGACGGGCGATTGCCGGATATTCACGGAAAAGCTCGCGGCGCTCGGCTCCTCTGCGATCGACTTTAGATACGGTGTCACCATCCGTGAACTCTTGCACGAGGGCGGCAGGATCAGGGGCGTCCGTACGGACCGCGGCGACATTCACGCAGAAGCTGTCGTGGTTGCGCTGGGCAGTTATTCACCGCACCTTCTTCGACCGCTTGGGATCCGCATTCCCGTATACCCGGTTAAAGGATATTCCCTGACCCTTCCCATCGCAGACGAGACAAGAGCTCCCGTATCCACGGTGATGGACGAGACATACAAGATCGCGATCACCCGTCTCGGCAATCGGATTCGCGTCGGCGGGACCGCGGAAATTGCAGGTTACGATCTGTCGCTTCGCCCTTCACGACGGGCGCCGCTCGAGCATTCGGTTACGGATCTGTTCGGCGGTGGCGGGCGGATAGAGGAGGCGACGTTCTGGTGCGGCTTGCGGCCAATGACGCCGGACGGTCCTCCGATTATCGGCGCGACTCCCGTGGCAGGGCTCTACCTCAACACCGGGCACGGCACCCTCGGCTGGACCATGGCCTGCGGCTCGGGTCGCGTGATCGCGGATATCATTTCCGGAAGGCAAACCGAGATCGACGTGACGGATCTCGGTGTCCACCGGTTTCGCCATGACCGGCATGGCTGAGCATTCCTGTTCTGACGAAACGCTGCTCGTTTGGCCGCAGCCTTGGTTTTTCCTCCAGCGGTCGGAAACAGTTCATCGCAGATGATGAATTGGTCTGCGAACAATTCCGCCTGTCGCCGAAGGTCCCACCGCCCGCGACCTCGATCCATAGCGCCTGTCCGCGGGGAGGGGCGCATCATCGATGATGCGCCCATCACAGGTCTATGCCGCGGACGGCCCTGGATCATCAAAGCCGTCGGAGTCGGCTGCTGCCAGCCGAGCCGGATCGTCGTTAAGTGCACCTCGGATCAGCTTCAGCGACGGCCTGCGCGGAGCCGGAGAGGACAGGCTACGCAGAGCTTCCTTCTCGCGGCGCGCGGCTTCCGGCTGGTACTGGATCTTCTCCAGCAACATCCTCTCCACCCGGCCTTCCTGATCCGTCAAGAGGAAGTCCTGGCCTTCGGCAAGTCCGAGAAGTGCCAGCCCGCGTGGAGTGGTGATGGGCAGGAACATCCCGACGGCGGATGACATCTGCTCGTGGGACAGAACCCGCGTGTCGGGATCGCGCCCGTCGACGCTGAAAGTCACGCGACTGCTCAGCGTCGCCACGTTGGCCGGGACGTCTTCACGAAAGACCACCACGGCGCCCTCGATCTTTCTCTTCAGGATCCGCGCCAGCACGTCGTCGGTGCCGTCATAGCGGTCGCGCATGACCTCGAGAATGGTGAAGTCTTTGGTGGTCAGGGTACAGGTATCGGTCGTCATCGCAGTTCTCCATCGCTCGCTCCGGAGCGGTTGCATTTGAAACGGAATGGAGAATCCCCTGGCCGCGCGCCGCGGCGCAGGGGCTAAAATCCTGCGATGAGGCACCCTCCGAAGATCGAGAGACGGGAAGGAGGCATGACTTCGGTCACGGTGCCGTCCCCGCTTCAACCGACGATGCGGGTGCAACGTCTTCCGGCGGCTCCACCGCCTCGACCGTCAGGCGATGGACGCGTCCATCACGCGCGGTCCAGTCGATGGACTGCCCGGCAGACAGACCGATCAGCGCCGCTCCGATCGGCGTCAGGATCGAGATTTTCCCTGTGGCGATGTCGGCCTCGCCCGGAAAGACCAGTGTGACACGCCTATCTTCTCCGACATCGCTGGTGAAGCGCAGGTACGAGCCCATGCGCACGACGTCGGGCGAGATCCGGTCATCGTCCACGATCTTCGCACGGTCGAGCTCCGCCAGCAGTGAATCAGCCACATCAGGGTTCCTGGCGGCGTAGGACTCGGCCAGCCGCGACAGCCGCTCGTAGTCGGAGCGGGTAATCGTGATGGCGGGCTTGCGTTGTTTCTTATGATCGGGAGCCATTCCTGCGTCTCCACGCTGCTTTCCAACCGCTGACGCGGACTATCGCGTCGCTGCGATTGATCTTCATCTCGATGGTTCTGGTGTCGCTTGTTGCTTGGTGCTGTCCCGCTTGCTGGGGAAGCCGGCCTATACCCCGCGGCCGGGGCGCGACGCGACCTAGCCGGGGGCTAGATGCCCGCGATGGGGCATACCCTCTTGAAGGCAGCAGTGAGGCGTTGGGTCAACATGTCCCGAAGGTGGTGTGCCGGTCCTGGAAAGTCAAGCACCGCGTCGCGTTCGGCCTGGGTTGTCAACGTTTCTCCGGGAGCGGTAACGGCGCATCGGAGATGCTTCTAGCTCTTCAACCCCTGTCGCGGGAGCACGGTGAGCACCCGTTCGATGAAGAATCGAAATTCGGTCATGAACGTCTTCAGGAATTCGGCCGTGCTTTCCTGTGTCACCTCGCCTTCATCGGTGATAAGGCCCGGCGTGAACTGGATGTACGCTTCCGGTGCATTCATCTGCGGCGAATTACAGAAGCCCAGGACACTGCGCAGGTGTTGCTGGCCGACCGCCGTGCCGATCGAGCCGGGAGAGGTCCCGATCACGGCCGAAGGTTTCCTGGTGAACGCGTTCTGGCCGTACGGCCTGCTCGCCCAGTCAATGGCGTTCTTCAGGGCTCCGGGTATGGATCGGTTGTATTCCGGCGTCACGAACAAGATGGCATCGACGCGGCCGATGGCATCCTTGAACTGCCTTGCGACCTCCGGATAGTTCGAATCGTAATCATAGCTGTAAAGCGGCAGATCCCGGATGGGGATCTCCTTCAGCTCAAGTTCCGGGGGAGCAAGTCTGGCGAGCGCCAGGGAAAGTTTTCGGTTGATCGACTGGGAAGCGAGACTGCCTACCAGATACCCGACCCCATATTTGGCCATCGGATGCTCCTCCTGCAGTGCGTGTTAAGCCCTTGCGGAAACCAAGGCATCTACGGAACATAGCGCAGCATCCGCGGCAGGCGAGCCGTAGGCGGATTTCCGCTGCCCGATGCAATCATTGAACGCGGCGTCGCATGGCGGATCTGCTCACAGCATTGGCCGCTAGTGCAGTTCGGAGTCCGGATGAAGCCTGTCGAGATCCAGATGAAGATAATCGGGGTCGAATCCCCCGAATTCCTTCAGGGCGGGCCAGTCATGGATCGTCAATATCCGATCCCGCAGCGAAATCAGCCCGTCAGCTCTCAGCTTTTGCATCGTTCTGTTGACGTGAACGATCGAGATGCCGAGTGCATCTCCCAGATCGGCCTGGGTGAATGGCCAGTTTAGACGCCCCGCCCTGACTTGTCCGATCGAATTCATCCGCATGGCGGTTTCGCATATCAGATGAGCCGCACGCCTGTTCGCGTTGCGGGCTCCCAGATTGCTGATCCAAGCCCGGAAGATGCAGGCATCGATCAAAGTCAGTCGCCAGAGTGCTCCCGCAATGCGCGGGAAATCTTGGCATATGCGTCGCAGATCGATGTGATCGATGAAACCGACCGTGCATGGGCCGATCGTGCCGAGGCTATGGTCGAGATACGCAAGATGCGAGCTTTGCAAATCCGGGATATCACCCCCCACATGGAACGCCATGATCTGGCGGCGTCCATCGTGAAGGTCCTGATAGGTGCACGCATATCCCTCGAGCAGGGTACAGGAGCGGGAGGGCCGATCCCCTTGGCGTACGATGTCCTGTTTGGCCCTTAACGACCGGACCTGCATCGGAAGATTGCGAACAGCAGTCGCTTCGTCCGGGGCCAGATCGATGCTGGAATTGAACATGCGGATGAGGGCCGATTGCGGCATTTGACAAGCTCCCCGTAAGGCGGGAGCGCCTGTTATCTCCCAGCCATCAGCGCCTTTGCCAAATGCCGATGATGGGCAAGAGTTCCACATTTGTTAGGGAAGAGCAACCTCAAATGATAATTTTCTTATGATCGAAGTCCCTCGGCATTTCGATTTTCGTTATCAAAATTGAATGTGATGTCACAAACGGTGGCTAGGATTTGAGCATGATAGCCCGAGGAGTGACGACATGACTGACGGCAAAGCATCGCCACGCCTGAGAGCTGCGATCCGCAACTATGTTCAGACCCGCGGCGACAATTATCCGATTTCCATTGCCGACATGACGCGGCGTATCCGCTACATCATGCCCGAGATATCTGCGACTGATAGGGAACTGGGCGAGCAGATTGCGCAGGCCCTCATTGAGGCAGGGGGTAACGTCGCATTCGATTCACGCCTGGAGATGAAGGCTTCACCATCCAGATGAATTGACGCTCCCCCCAGGCAGGTTTTGCGGCGGCTTGACTTTCACCTGATGCTCCCAACGGAGCTCCGGCGATCGGGGAGGTCGACGACGGGAATAAAATGTAAACCATGTATCCGGAACGGATCCTGGTCTGTTTGGTGAGCGCGCAGGGATTCGAACCCTGGACCTACTGATTAAAAGTCAGTTGCTCTACCGGCTGAGCTACGCGCTCGCGCGAGGCAGGGAGCCGCCCGCGAATTGCGGCGGAACATAGTGGCGCGCCAGCACGGGGTCAACCGGAAATGGCGCGTATTCGCGAGAGAAGTGCGGCGAGGATTTTTGAAGCCGGTTCATGCGCTGCGGCGCTTTGCCACGAGATGGTGATTGGAGCCTGAAGCCAGGCGCGGCTATATCGGTAGCCGATCAGAACGGGATCGGAATGGCTATCGACATCGGTTACACGAGCGCGCTTCTGGCAGGAGCCCTTTCGTTCCTGTCTCCTTGCGTGCTGCCGCTGGTTCCTCCCTATCTCTGCTATATGGCCGGTGTCTCGGTCGAGGATTTCCGGCGGCCGGAGGGCGCGGGCAGCGCGCGCCTCTTGCTGCTTTTGGCAGCTCTCGCCTTCGTGCTCGGCTTTTCGACGGTGTTCGTCGCCCTGGGGGCCGGCGCCTCCACGATCGGCGGTCTCCTGCGTGCCTGGCAGCAGGAGCTGGCAGTTGCAGCGGGCATCGTCATAATCCTCATGGGCCTCAATTTTCTCGGCCTGGTGCGCATTCCGGTCTTCTCACGCGAAGCGCGTATCCAGGCGGGCGGAAAGCCGGCGAGTCTCGGGGCAGCGTATCTCATGGGCCTTGCGTTCGCCTTTGGCTGGACACCCTGTATCGGCCCTGTACTGGGACCGATCCTCACGCTTGCGGGCGGTCGTGAGACCGTCGGGGAGGGCGCGCTGATGCTCGCAGTCTATTCGGCTGGGCTCGGCATTCCTTTCCTCGTCGCGGCGCTGTTCTCGGACGTGTTCATGCGCTTCCTGCAGCGCTTCCGCATGCATCTGGGGCGTGTGGAGAAGATGATCGGTGGCCTCCTCGTCCTTGCAGGTGTGCTGTTCCTGACCGGAGGCATGCAGGGCATGGCCTTCTGGCTCCTGGAGACCTTTCCGGCGCTCGGGCGGCTGGGCTAGGATTATGAACTCCAAGTAAGGGCGAGCCGATCCGTCTCTCGCCTTGCTTGCCTCTCCTGCATTTGCGCCGGCTTCGCGCAGTGCTACAGATCGGCTGATTCTGCAGCAACAATGGACAACCCGTCATGAGCAACCGCACCTGCCTTGCCGTCATTCTCGCCGCGGGCGAGGGGACCCGCATGAAGAGCACGCTGCCCAAGGTGCTGCACAAGATGGCCGGCCTTGAAATGGTGGGGCATGTGATGGCGACCGTATGCTCGGCCGGCGCCGACGCCTTGGCGCTGGTCGTCGGCAATGGTGCGGACCAGGTGCGCGAGGCCGTGAGCGGCTTTCCCTTCGGGCAGAATGCGACCGAAATATTCCTGCAGGAGCAAAGGCTGGGAACGGCTCACGCGGCGCTTGCGGCACGGCAGGTGATAGCGCGCGGCTATGACGACGTGCTCGTCGTGTTCGGCGATCACCCGCTGCTGCGGGCAAATGTGCTCAGGGAAGCGCGGGCGAAGCTTGCGGAAGGGGCGGCCGTGGCCGTGATCGGCTTTCGTCCGCCGGACCCGACGGGCTACGGGCGCCTGATCGAGCGTAACGGCCGGCTGCTCGCCATCCGCGAGGAGAAGGATTGTTCCAATGAGGAGAAAAAGATCTCCTTCTGCAACAGCGGCGTGATGGCGATCACAGGAAAGGAAGCGCTGGCGCTGCTCGATGCCGTCGGGAACGACAATGCCAAGGGCGAGTACTACCTCACCGACATCGTGGAGATCGCCAACAGCCGCGGCCTCCTCGTGGTGGCGTGCGAGGCCGACCTTGAAAGCGCATTGGGCATCAATAATCGCGCCGAGCTGGCTGAAGCCGAAGCCGTCTGGCAGAACAGGAAGAGGCGTGAGATGATGCTTTCGGGCGTCACCCTGACTGCGCCGGAAACGGTGTTTTTCTCATACGACACCGAAATCGGACCGGACACTGTCATAGAGCCAAATGTCTGGTTCGGCCCGGGTGTGCGGATCGCTTCGGGCGTGCACATTCATGCCTTCTGCCATATCGAGGGCGCGGAGGTTGAAAGCGGTGCGGCTGTCGGTCCCTTCGCGCGGCTTAGGCCGGGGGCGGAGATCATGGAAAAGGCCAAGATCGGCAATTTCTGCGAAGTGAAGAAGTCGCGCATCGAACGTGGGGCGAAGGTGCCGCATCTCTCCTATATCGGCGATGCGACGGTCGGCGCGGGAGCCAATATCGGGGCGGGCACGATCACCTGCAATTACGATGGCTTCAGCAAGCATCGCACCGAGATCGGAGCCGGCGCGTTCATTGGTACCAATTCGTCTTTGGTCGCGCCGATCACGATCGGCGACGGTGCCTACATCGCTTCGGGAAGCGTGCTGACCCAAAACGTGCCTGCAGATGCCCTCGCGTTCGGCCGGGCCCGTCAGTCCACCTACGAAGACCGCGGAAGGGCCTTGCGGGAAAAGCTGACTGAAGCGAAGCGGTCGTCCGGCTCTTAGATCATTTCAGTATTTCATAAACACTGAAATGATCTAACTCCTTGTTTCGACGCAATTCCGGACGGAAAACCGGTTCCCACTTTTCCTGGAATTGCTTGTCTTATGACTTTCGCTGCCAAACGGGCAAAAAGGAACCGCTGGGAGAGAGTTGCATCTCCCTCTCTCAGCGGCGAGGGTGGGATCGTTGAACCGCTGACCGTCGACG
>Ga0164243_10002235_pt1 | contig 32196 bp, 31 predicted proteins | sample OricompcompostOP_FD_108781 | JGI IMG/M metagenome (GOLD analysis project Ga0164243, IMG submission 108781) | Organic Plus compost microbial communities from Emeryville, California, USA - Original compost - Organic plus compost (OP) | ecosystem: Engineered > Solid waste > Mixed feedstock >... | reverse complement strand
TCCCCGGCCTACGCTCGGCTCATGACCGTGCCGACCACCCGGGACACCGCGACGCCGGACGACGTCCCGGGCCCGGGCGCCGCGGCACGCGCCGACGAGGCGTGGCCGGGAGCCCTCCCCGCCACGCCGCAGCCCGGGCCGCGGGCGGTGCGGCGCCGGATCACCGCGGAGATCTGGATCGTCCTCGGGCTGTCCCTGGGCCGGTCGGCCGTCTCGGCGGTCCTCACTCTGATCGACCGGCTGACCGTCTCGACCCCGCTGCGGGCGCAGACCGCCACTCTCAACCCGAGCCGCTCACCACGCCCCTGGCTCGATCTGACCTACCAGCTCGTGAGCATCGGCTTCGCGCTGGTGCCGGTGGCCCTGGCGCTGTACCTGCTGTCTGCCGGCGGACGCTCGGCGGTGCGCCGCATCGGGCTGGACCTGAGCCGGCCGTGGCGCGACCTCGGCGTGGGCGTCGGGCTGGCGGCCCTCATCGGCATCCCCGGGCTCGGGCTGTACGCCGTGGGCCGTCTGCTCGGCATCTCGGTGCAGGTGCAGGCCTCGGCGCTCAACGCCGCCTGGTGGACGATCCCGGTGCTGGTCCTGTCGGCGCTGCAGAATGCGCTGCTCGAGGAGGTCGTCGTCGTCGGCTACCTCATGGAGCGGCTGCGCGACCTGCGCTGGCGGGCACCGGCCGTGCTCGTGACGAGCGCCCTGCTGCGCGGCTCGTACCACCTGTACCAGGGGTGGGGCGCGTTCCTCGGCAACGCCGTGATGGGCCTGGTGTTCGCGGAGTGGTACCGGCGCCGACGACGGGTGATGCCGCTGGTCGTCGCGCACACGGTGATGGACCTGGTGGTGTTCGTCGGCTACGCGCTCATCCCTGCGGACGTGCGCACGGCGCTGCACCTGTCCTGAGCCGCGCACCACCGAGGTCGCTCAGCCGGCCGCTGACCAGCGTCCCAGCTCACGCGCCACCGCGCGGGTGGCGAAGCCGCTGACGACGAGCACCGCCCCCTCGACGAAGGCAAACAGCCCGATGAGCATGACGACGAAGTCGATGCCCGCGGGCGGCTTCGTCACGACCAGCAGCCCGAACAGGAACGCCACCAGGCCGAACGTGAGGACCCAGTGCCAGCCGACGTCGCGGGCCCGGTAGAGCACGGCCGCCCCGAACACCGCCAGCACGCCGAGCACCAGCGCCCAGAGCGCAACCAGGTAGAACAGCACCGTCACGGTCGCGCCGGTCCACACGAACGCGATGACGCCGAAGACGATCCCGGCGAGCCCCTCCAGGACCCACCACCCAGCCCCGGGCTCACGCCGGTTCGCCAGCCACTGCGCCACGGACACCAGCCCGTCCACGACGGCGAAGGCCCCGAACACCCAGACCAGGGCGCTCACCGTCGCCAGCGGCTGGACGAGCATGAGCAGGCCGAGGACGAGCAGCACCACGCCGCGCACCACCGGCAGCCACCAGATCCGGCGCAGCGCACCTGCCGCGTCGGCCACGACCCCTGCCGCCTCGTCGGTCATCGGACCACCTCCGCCTCACCGGGTCTCGCACGGCTTCCCCGTGCCTGTCGCACACCGGTCACGACCCTTGTCGGCCGCTCCTGCTGGTCACGCTAGTGACCTGTGCGCCGGTCGCCCACCGCAACGGCCGTGAGCGGCCCCACGCCCGCACCTCCCGGGGCGCCGCGACCCGCTGCCTAGACTCGCCCTCATGCCCGCGACGCCGACGAACGCCGGTCGCGCGGCCGCAGCGGGAGCCGCGGCCGCCGACGCGCGCGCCGTCGCCACGCCGGCCGGTGGCCCTCGCGACGCCTCCACGCCGGTACGCGTGGAGGCAGCCGGCGTGACGATCACCGACGTCCCCACCGCCCGTGTGCACCACCCGAGCGACCTGCTCGGCCTGGTCCTGTGCGCCGTCGGCGTCGTCCTCGTCATGGTCCTCGCCACCTACGCGCACAACACGACGTCGGGCGTCGCCGAGGACGTGCAGGGGTTCGCCGGGCTGCTGCAGCGCATCCTGTTCGTCCCCGTGCAGGTCCTGGAGAGCGTCGTCACACTCCTGGTCCCGCTGGCGGTGCTCACCGAGCTGGCCCTGCGACGACTGGGTCGCCAGCTGCTGGAGGCCATCGCTGCGGGCCTCGCGGCGGTCGCGCTCAACCAGATCGTCTTCTGGCTGACCCAGGAGCTCGGCACGGACCAGCTCGTCAGCGGCTTGTCGGTGCAGCTCGGCGGCGTGCTGACGCTCACGCTGCCGGGGTATGTGGCGCTGCTGGGCGGCATGCTCACCGTCTCCGGGCCGCGAGGCCGACGACGCACGGTGACCTGGTCGTGGAATCTGCTGTGGGTCGCCGTCGGCGTGCTTCTCATCACCGCACGCGCCTCGTTGCCCGGCCTCGCGGTGTCGCTGCTGCTCGGCCGGCTCACCGGGCAGGGCATCCGCTACCTGTCGGGGGTGCGCTCGGAACGGGCCTACGGCGCCAGCCTCGTCGCGGGGGTCCGCCGCACGGGCCTCGATCCGGTGGAGCTGCGCCGCGTGCCCGACGAGACCACCGGGACACCGGTGGGGCCGGACGGGCTGGCGCTCGATACCGAACCGGCCGCCCAGGCCCTCACCCGCGCGACCGGGCACCGCGTGTACCGGATGACGACGGCGACGGGCGAGCAGCTCGACCTCGTCGTCGTGGACGGGGACCGGCAGGTCGTCGGCATGCTCAGCCGGCTGTGGCGCTCGCTGCGGCTGCGCGGCATCGAGGGGCGGTCGGTCGTCTCGCTGCGGCAGGCTGCCGAGCGGTCCGCCCTGCTGGCCTACGCCGCCCGGGCGGCGGGCGTGCGGACCCCGAAGCTGCTGAGCATCGCCGAGGCCGAGGACTCGATGCTTCTGGTCCAGGAGCATCCCGGGAAGGCCGTCCCGCTCGCCGACCTGGACGCCGAGCACCTCACCGACGAGCTGCTCGAGGAGATCTGGGCCCAGCTCCAGCTCGCTCACGACGCGGGGGTGGCGCACCGTTCGCTCACCGGCGACACCGTGCTGGTCGAGGAGGTCGACGGGCACCCGGTGGTGTGGTTGACCGGGTGGGAGCTCGGCGACGTCGCCTCGTCCGAGCTGGCCCGGCGGATGGACGTCACCCAGCTCGTCGCCCTGCTGGCGCTCCGCGTCGGCGCCACCCGGGCGCTCGGCTCCGCTGTGGCGGTGCTGCCGGACGACGACATCGCCGCCATCGGCCCGCTGCTGCAGACCATCACGCTGCCCCGGCAGACCCGCGACGAGGTGCGCGCCCACAAGCAGGTGCTCGCCGACCTGCGCACGGCGCTGGTGGCCCGGCTGCCCGAGGCCAGCGTCGAGCCACAGCAGCTCGTGCGCTTCGGCGCCCGCACCGTGGTGACGATCCTCATCACGCTGGTGGCGGCCTTCGTCGTCGTCACCCAGCTCAACGTCCGGCAGATCACCCAGGCCCTGGCGACGAGCGACTGGCGGTGGAGCGTCGTCGCGTTCGCCCTCGGCCTGCTCACGCTGCTCGGCGCGGCGCTGGCGTTCGTCGCGTTCTCCCCGGTGCGGCTGTCGGTGTGGCGGGCGACGCTGGTGCAGACCGCTGCGACCTTCGTGGCGCTGGCCGCACCGGCCGGGATCGGGCCGGCCGCGCTCAACCTGCGCATGCTCACCCGGCGCGGGGTCTCCACCTCGCTCGCCGCCGCGACGGTGGCGCTGGTGCAGGTCAGCCAGCTCGCCGTGACGCTCCTGCTGCTGCTCGTCCTGACGGTGGTGTCCGGAGACCGCGAGTCGACGCTGCCGGTCTCACCGGTCGTGCTGCTGGTCATCGCCATCACCGCGGCCCTCATCGCCGCGACGCTGCTCATCCCGCAGGTGCGGCAGTGGGCGCTCGCGCGGATCATGCCGACCCTGCGGCAGACCTGGCCGCGGCTCATCGAGGTGCTCGGCCAGCCGTGGCGGCTCGCGCTGGCCCTCGGCGGCAACCTGTTGATGACGCTGGGGTTCATCTTCTCGTTCGACGCCTGCCTGACCGCCTTCGGCCAGCACGCCACGCTCATCCAGGTGGCGCTGGTGTACCTCGGCGGGAACACGGCCGGGGCGCTCGTGCCCACGCCCGGCGGCCTGGGAGCCATCGAGTTCGCTCTCGCCACCTCGCTGAGCACCATCGCCGGGCTCAACTTCGGGATCGCGACCTCGATCGCGCTGCTGTTCCGTGTGGTCACCTACTGGCTGCGCATCCCGCTGGGCTGGGTGGCGATGCGGTACCTGCAGCGCCAGGGCGAGCTCTGAGGAGGCCCGGACGCGCCGATCGCCGGCCGCTGGGGAAAGCGACCGGCGATCGGTGTGATCGTGCTCGAGGTGACGCCGTCAGGCGGCGACATCCTCCCGCTGCGCGGGCACGTACTCGATCGTGCGGCCACGAGCAGCGAGCGCAGCCCAGGCGGCGACGCGGGCGGCGGGAAGGGGGAGGGCCGTCTCGGACGGCTCGGTGGAGAATCCACGCTGGTCCATCTGGGTTCCTGTCTGTTCGGTAGCCCGGCTGACCCCGAGGGCCCCGTGGCTTTGCGTCCCCCCCTCGCGGAGGGTTTGCCGTTTCGCTGACATGGCGACACTAGGGCAACCCGAGATTGCATGGAAGATCCACAGACCTACTCAGACCGGACATGAGCACTTTTCACCCGGTCAGTGGGTGGACCGTTGCGTCGTCACATCACGCGTGACATCACCGCGCGGTGATCCCTTTCGTCGCTCGTGCGGACGGTTGCCCAGGTCAGGGACTCGTCCGGGGACGTCGGCGGTGCACGGCGCGTACTCGCGACGGCACACGTCTCGGTGCTCGGCCGGCCGGTGATGGCACATGTGACTGGAACGACAATCCACGTCCTCGGACCGGGATGCGTTCAGCTCGCCGCAGCGCGCAGGAACTGTTCCATGAGAGGCCCCGCGGTGGTCGACCCGAAGTCACCGACCTCGACGAAGACCGCCACCGCCAGGTCGCCCTGGACGGCGATCATCCACACGTGGTTCTGGAGCTCGGCGCCCTCCCCGAACTGCGCCGTCCCGGTCTTCGCCAGCACCTCCGCCCCGGGCACGTCCTGCAGCGCCGTCGCACCGCCCTCGGTGACGACGGCCCGCATCATCGCGCGCAGCGCCTCCGCCTCCACGTCGGACAGCGGCGTGGTGGGGGCGGACGGGGACGCCGACGGGTTCTCGGTACCGTCGTCGTCCCCGTCCGGCATCGCACCGTCGGTGACCACCAGGCGCGGCACGACCGTGGCCCCGTGCGCGACGGACGCCGCGACAGTCGCCATGCCGAGCGGTGACGCGAGCACCCTGGCCTGCCCGATCATCGACGCCGCGTGGTCGGTGCCCTGCGAGTCCGCCGGGACCGACCCCAGGAACGCCGGGAAGCCGAGGTCACCGCTGCCGAGGAGGCCGAGCGAGCCGGCGGCGTCCACCAGCGCCTGCTGCGGCGCCTGGTCGCGGGCGGAGATGAAGGCGGTGTTGCAGGAGTTGGCGAAGGCCACCCGCAACGGGATGTCCCCGTTGCGGTCCGCCGGGTAGCCGGGGAAGTTCTCGAACTCCCGGCCGTCGACGGTGAGGGTGGGCGGGCAGCTCACCGTGCTGTCCGGGGTCATCCCCGAGCGGAGCAGGGCCAGCGTCGACACGACCTTGAACGTCGAGCCCGGGGCGTACTGGCCGAGCGTCGCGGTCGACATGCCCTCCCCGCCCGGTCCGGACGCGACGGCCAGCACGTCGCCGGTCGAGGGCCGGATCGCCACGATCGCACTGGCGGGCCCGACCCCCGCCAGGACATCCTCGGCCTTCTGCTGCAGGGCGACGTCCAGCGTCGTGTCCAGCGGGGTGCCGGCGACGGGATCCACATGGAACAGGTCCCGCGTCGACGCGCCGTCCGCCGAGGTGGCCCGCACGGTCAGCCCGGGCCGGCCGCGCAGCTGCGCGTCGTACTGACGTTGCAGGCCGGACAGGCCCGCCAGGTCACCGGGCCGGACGGCACCGTCGGACTGCTCCACGATCTCCGCCGTCGCCTCGCCGACCGTCCCGAGCACCGGCCGGGCGAACTGGCGCGTCGGCGCCAGCGGCAGCTCGGCAGCGACGGCGTTGACGCCGGGCAGCGCGGACAGGGCGGCCACGTCGTACGACGGGTCGCCGTCACGCACGGTGATTGCCTCGACGAAGGCCTTCTCACCAGCGGACGCCACCCGAGACGCGTAGGCGTCCGGGTCGAGGCCGAGGGCGGTAGCCAGGTCGCGGGCGGCGGCGTTCTGCTCCGTCGGCTCGATGCGGGTCTTGTCGATGCCGATGCGGTGCACCGGCCGCGGCTCGACGATCGGCGTACCGCCGGCGCCGCGCACGTCGCCGCGGGCGGCCTGCTCCCGCCGGACCGACAGCGTCTCACCGGCCACGAGGTCCGGCGCCAGCACCGCCGGGGCCCAGGTCACCCGCCAGAGGTTCGCGTCCTCCTCGTCGCGGTCGAGGCGGGCGTGCGTCGTGTACGTCCAGTCGGTGTCGCTGTCGTCCACGTCCCAGGTGAAGGCCAACGTCGCCAGCGCGGTGTCCCGGTCCTCCTCGTCGGCCTGCGCCTGCTGGACCGTCACCTGCGGCTGCCACGGGTCGAGCCCGGCGTAGGCCGCCGTCCGGTCGGCTGCAGCGGACTCGGGATCGGCCGGCGCGGTGAACGACACGTCCGAGAAGTCGCCGGAGGCGAGTGCGGCCGCCAGCGCCGCGGCAGCGTCCTGCGGTCCCGGTGGCGCCGGGGTACAGGCCGTCAAGCCGGCGGTGACCAGCACGAGCCCGAGGGCTCCCGCCGTGACGACTCGTCGTGTGCTGCGCATGACGTCCTCTCGTCTCCTCGTGGCCGACCGGCGCCGGCCCCGGTCACCGGCCCGGGGACCACAGCGCGGAGCCCGGTCGCCGCCCGCGCCGACGTCGGGCGCCGCCCAGACGTGGCCGGCCTACCGGAATGTGTCATCGGTGGAGCCCGCGCCGGGCCCGAACGGCACATCCTTCACCGATCCCGCACACCGCCGCGCCGCGCGCCGCTGCCGTGAGACATCCGCTCCGGCACGCTCACCGCGCTGTGCGACGCCCTGGACCGCCGCCCGGGCAACCTGCTGGGCCTCACGGATTAGTTGCCCGGGGATGCGCTAGCATCGACGGCGCCATGCGGAGGGGAGTATTCCCCACACGGCAGCGTCGTCATCACGGAAGGCATCTGCCGACCCGGCGCCGTCGGCCCGGGGACCACCCGGGTGGAAGAGACCTCCGGACCCTGTGCCTGCCGTCCGGAGCTGTCCCGTGATCTCTGCCGTGTCCCCGCTGATGTGGGTCGTCACCGCCGTCGTGCTGCTGGCGATCATCGTGCTCGACCTCGCCGTCATCGCCCGTCGCGACCACGAGGTGACGGTCAAGGACGCCACGCGCTGGGTGCTCGTCTACGTCGGGCTGGCACTGCTGTTCGCCGTCGCGCTGTTCGTCTTCGACCTCGGCCCGTCCGGCTCGGAGTTCCTGGCCGGCTACATCACCGAGTACAGCCTCAGCGTCGACAACCTCTTCGTCTTCGTCATCATCATGGCGCGTTTCCAGGTGCCGTCGATCGCCGTGGACAAGGTGCTCTACATCGGCATCCTCGCCTCGCTGGTGCTGCGCGCGGTGTTCATCGCCGCCGGCGCCGCGGCGATCTCTGCGGCGAGCTGGGTGTTCTACATCCTGGGCGCATTCCTCGTGTACACCGCGGTCAAGCTGGTGATCGACAGCGAGGACGACAGCGACGAGTTCAAGGAGAACGCGGTCGTCCGCGGTCTGCGCAAGGTGCTCCCGCTGACCGAGGAGTACGACGGAAACCGCCTGACGACGCGCGCCGGCGGTCGCACGATGCTCACCCCGCTGGTCATCGTCGTGGCGACCATCGGCATGGCGAACGTGATCTTCGCGCTCGACTCGATCCCGGCGATCTTCGGCCTGACGACCGACGCCTACGTGATCCTCACCGCCAACGCGCTGGCCCTCATGGGGCTGCGCCAGCTCTACTTCCTCATCGGCGGGTTGCTGCAGCGCGTGGTCTACCTGAACTACGGGCTGGCGATCATCCTCGCGTTCATCGGCGTGAAGCTGCTCATCGAGGCGCTGCACGGGTCCCACATCGACTACGTCGGCCATGTGCACCTGCCGGAGATCGGGACGTTCACCTCGCTCGGCATCATCATCGGCACGCTGCTGGTCGTGACCGTCGTCAGCCTCATCAAGACGGGCCGCGACCGCCAGCGCATCGAGCAGCAGATCTGAGGCAGGCGGCCCGGACCCGGGCCTTGGGGCGAGCACCGCGGAGCCCTCAACGCCGACCCGTCAGCGCCCTTCAGCCGTCAGCCCGGTGCAGCCGTCAGCCGATGCAGGCGTCAGCGCCGGGCGGCTGTCAGCCGAGCAGCAGCTCCACCGATCGGCGCAGATCGTCGCGCGCCTGGTCCACCGCGACCAGCTCGACCCCGGTCGCGAGCCGCAGGGCCATCCCCTCCACCAGTGCGAGGACCTGCGCGAGCAGCCGCTCGGGCGCCAGCGCGGGAGGAGTCGGGCGGGTGGCGAGCACGGCGCGCAGCGCCTCGATCTTCGCCGACGACGACCCCCAGCCCGCCAGTCGTCCCCGCAGCCCCGGGCGCTCGAGCGCACTCCAGAGCTGCAGCCGGACGAGGTCGGGGTGCGCGAGCGAGAAGTCGAGCAGCCGCACCGCATATCCGGGAAGGTCGGAGGGGTCGAAAGGGACCGCCTCGACGCTCCGTTCCAACCGATCACCGATCACCCGGTCGAACAGCCCGTCCTTGCTCCCGAAGTAGGCGTAGATGCGCTGCTTGTTGGCCTCCGCCCGCTCCGCGATCCGGTCCACCCGGGCCCCGGCGAAACCGTGCTCCGCGAACTCGTCGGCCGCGGCGTCGAGAATCCGACGCGGGGTGGGGCGGTCGATCGAGGACCGGGCGGGCAACGACACGCGCCCCAATGTAACGAAATGGATCGCCTGGCGTAACGAATTGATATCATTCGATAAGGGTAAAACCAACGGGTTTGTTGGCCCAGAACCGCCATCGCCCGGGAGCTGGCACGCGGCGTCCCTCGCCGGCGCCTCTGCGCCACTGCCGTCGCCGCGACCATGAGGTCCGCCGCCGTGCGGCGCCGCGGCGAGCGAGCCACCCACGGACCGCGGCGACGACCCGCCCGAACGCTCGGGGCGCGTCCCCGTCGAACGGAGCGGGTCGAACTTGCTCTCCGCCCGCTGCAGCACGTCCGTCCGACGCGCACGCTCCGCGCGCCTCCTCCTCGTCGTCGCCTACCACCAGGTGCACACCCGCTGCCGCTCGGCGAAGGTCACCGCGCTCACCGCCAGCTCGTCCGGCAGGAGGTCGGGGTCGACTCACCGACGCGGGATGAGGATGTTGGCGTCGACCAGACCACGCACCGGCTCAGCGGGCATCGGGGTCGTCCAGGTCGGTGACGAGCGCCGACGTCTGGTCCGCCCGGAAGGCCTCCGGGGCGATCACGGGAGCCGTCCGGGACATCGCCACGAACTCCGCCCGGCTGACGAACGTGCGCGAGCGGCGCAGCGGCGCCAGCTCGCCGATCCCGTGGCCATCGCGGGTCACGGTGAAACGTTGCCCACGCTCTACGGCGTCCATGATCTCCCGCGACCGAGTGCGCAGGTCCCGCTGGCTGATCTCATCCTGAGAGGACATATGTCCACCGTAGGACGATGTGCACCCACTGCTACACCCGCCTTCGTGGCGGCCAGGACTCAGTCCGTCAGCTTCAGGCCGATCACGCAGCCGACGATCCCCGCGATGAGCAACAGGCGGACCACGGAGACGGGTTCGGCGCCGGTCAGCACAGCCCACGTCACGGTGAGCGCCGCGCCCGTCCCGACCCACACCGCGTAGGCGGTGCCGGTGGGCAGGTCGCGCATGGCGTAGGCCAGGCCGGCCATGCTGGCCAGGCACGCGACGGCGAAGACGACGGTGGGGACGGGGCGCGTCAGCCCCTCGGACCGGCCGAGGGCGGTGGCCCACACGGCCTCGAGGACTCCGGCCAGCAACAGGACGACCCAGGACATGGTGTGCTCCTCGGCACCGTCTTGTCGCACACCGGGTACGGCACCCCTCGTCCGGGAACCCCTGCGGGCTCTGCCCGTCAGGGTGGCACGCCCCCGCACCCCGGGCAAACCCGGTCGGGCGCCGGTCAGGCCGCCGGGTCGAGGACCACCTTGATGCAGCCGTCCGCCTTGCGCTGGAACAGGTCGTACGCCTGCGGCGCCTGCTCCAGCGGCAGCCGATGGGTCCGCAGGTCCAGCACGCCGAGGGGGTCCGACGGGTCGGCGACCAGCGGCAGCAGCGCGTCGGTCCAGCGGCGCACGTTCGCCTGGCCGAAGCGGAGGGTGAGCTGCCGGTCGAAGATCTCCATGAGGTTCATCGGGTCGGCGGCGCCGCCGTAGACCCCGGCGACGGACACCGTGCCCCCGCGCCGCACCGCGCCGAGCGCCGTACGCAGCCCCGCCAGCCGATCCACGCCCGCCGTCCGCATGAGGCCGCGACCCACGGCGCTCGGCAGGGCGGCCGTCATGAGGTGTGCGGTCTTCGCGACGGGCGAGCCGTGGGCCTCCATGCCGACGGCGTCGATCGCCGAGTCCGCGCCGCGGCCGTCGGTGAGGTCCCGCACCGCTCCCACGACGTCGTCCACGGTCGCGGCGTCGATCACGTCGGCCCCGTGCCGGGAGGCCATGGCGCGCCGCTCCGGGACACCCTCGATCGCGATGACCCGCCCCGCGCCCCGGTGCAGCGCCACGCGCGCGGCCATCTGGCCCACCGGTCCCAGCCCGACGACCACCACGGTGCCGCCCGCCGGGACGTCGGCGTACTCCACCGCCTGCCACGCCGTCGGCAGGACGTCCGACAGGTAGAGGTACCGCTCGTCCGGCTCGCCGTCGGTCGGCACCACCACCGGGCCGTAGTGCGCCTGGGGCACGCGCAGGTACTCCGCCTGACCGCCCGGCACGCCGCCGTAGAGCGCCGTGTACCCGAACAGCGCGGCGCCGGTGCCCTGCGCGCGCACCTGCGTCGTCTCGCACTGCGACTGCAGCCCCGAGGCGCACATGACGCAGGTGCCGCAGGCGATGCCGAACGGGACGACCACCCGGTCCCCCACCCGCAGCGAGCCCGCCTCGGGCCCGACCTCCTCGACGATCCCCATCGCCTCGTGGCCCAGGACGTCGCCGCGGGTCAGGAACGGTCCCAGCACCGAGTAGAGGTGCAGGTCGGAGCCGCATATCGCGGTGGAGGTCACCCGGATCACCGCGTCCCGCGGCTCCTGGACCCGCGGGTCCGGGACGTCCTCCACGGCGACCTTCTCGTGTCCTTGCCAGGTCAGTGCACGCATCGCTGCCCTCCGTGCGAACGTCGTCCGGGCCCGGGTGGGCCGCTCAGGTGCGGTCGTTCTGGTCTCCGTCCCCGGCCGTCCCGGGCCGCGGGTTGAGCATGTCGGGGTCGGCGTCCGGGTCGCCGTCGTCGTCCGGCGCACCGCCGGCCGCCGCCGCACCCGTGCGGGGATTGAGCATCTCCGGGTCCGTGTCGGGATCCCGGTCCGGGTCGTAGTCCGCGTCGCCCGGTCGCGTTGTCGGTTCGGTCATGCGCTCCACGGTCGCACCGTCCCGGACGGGCCGCATCCGGTCGCACGAGTGGTCATCGGCGCACTCCGGAGGTCGTAGCGCCGGCGCCCGCGGTTGCGCCGCGGGCGCCGCTGCGTAGCGTGTCCGGCAGGTCGAGAACTGGCCGGCTCATGCCGCGCCGGAGCGCCGGCGCACCACCACGGGAGATCGCCATGGCCACCGGAGAGACCGGGTTCGACGACGTCACCTTCGACCTCATCTCGGTGCAGTACCACTCACTGAAGGCCGGGCACGACTACGGCCAGTACGTCCGCGACGCCCGCAACGCCGGAGAGGACGAGATCGCCGCCTTCTTCGAGGACGTGATGCGCGTGGACTCCGAGCGCGCGCACCGCTGCCACGAGTTCCTGCAGCGGCTCGCCGAGCGTGGCACGTCGGCCACGAGCCCGCAGAACGCGGACGTCTGAGCACCCGAGCAGCACCGATGGACCGCACGTACCCCGCCGGCTTGATGCTCGTCACGCGGCTCGACGAGCTGGTCGAGCTGTCCGAGCACCTCGGCGGCGGGTACGTGCGGTTCAGCGCCGGGCCGGACGCCGACGCGGACGGCAGCAGCGCCGACGGGGAGAGCGGCCTGGCACTGCCCGGGCTGAGCGTCACGGGGCTGCGGCCCGAGCCCTGGTGGCAACGGCCCGCACGGCAGTGGGTCGCCCGTCGGCTGCGGCAGTACGCCCACCTCTCCGGGGGCGAGCGGTACGCCTGGGTGCTGACGGGTCAGGTCTGCGGGCGGGGGCCGGACGACGAGCCGCTGGTCTGCGACGTGCACCCGGTCGCGGTGGTCGACGATGCGGTGCTGGACGAGGCCGCCCGGGTCTACGCCGAGACGTTCCAGCCCGGCCGCCTGCCGGACAAGAACGGCTGACGGCTCGCACGACCGACGCACCCGCCTCACGCACCCTGGAGGATCCGATGAGCGAGACGACCGACACCCCCCTGACCGCGCTCGTGCTCGTGGGGACGCTGCGTCCGTCACCTGCGCGCTCCAGCAGCGAGCTGCTCGGGCGCCAGGTGCTCGACGCCCTCACCGCGCACGGCGTGACGGGGGAGGTCGTCCGCCTGGTCGACCACGACGTCCAGCCCGGCGTCCAGACCGACATGGGGCCCGGCGACGCCTGGCCCGCGATCCGCGCCCGGATGCTCGCCGCCGACATCCTGGTGCTCGCGACGCCGATCTGGCTGGGGCAGCCGTCGAGCGTCACCAAGCGCGCGCTCGAGCGGTTCGACGCCGAGCTGTCCGAGACCGACGAGCAGGGCCGCATGCTCACGTACGGCAAGGTCGCCGTCGTGGCCGTGGTCGGCAACGAGGACGGCGCGCACCACGTCAGCGCGGAGCTGTTCCAGGCCCTGGACGACGTGGGCTTCACGCTGCCGGCCGCCGCCGTGACGTACTGGGTGGGCCGGGCGATGGAGACCGTCGACTATCAGGACGTCGAGCCGACGCCCGAGAGCACCGCCGCCGCGACCCGGACCGCCGCGGCCCACGCCGCGCACCTGGCCCGCCTGCTGAAGCAGCACCCGTACCCGCCGGCCGGGTGACCATCCGTCTCAGCCGCCCAGCGGGCCCCTCAGCCCGCGGCCTGGCGCAGCTTCTCCAGCAGCGGGCCGGCTGCCTCCCGCAGGAAGTCCTCCTGCCCCTCGTCGCCCACCTGGACGACGGCGACGTCCGTGAACCCGGCCTCCCAGTAGGGCCGCACGCTCTCCACGATCGCGTCGAGGTCCGGCCCGCAGGCGATCTGCTCGGCTACGTCCTCCGGACGGACGAACTGCGTCGCCGCCGCGAACGCCTCCGTCGTCGGCAGGTCGGCGTTGACCTGCCAGCCGCCGGCGAACCAGCGGAACTGCTCGTGCGCCCGGCGCACGGCCGCCTCCCGGTCCGGGTCCCAGCAGATCGGCACCTGGCCGATCTTGCGCGACGGCGCCGCACCGGCGGGGCGCGCCGCCTCCCAGCCCTGGACGAGCGACGCGTCCGGCGTGACGGCGACCAGGTGGTCCGCCAGCGGGGCGAACCGGTCGATGGACTCGTCACCGGAGACCGCCACCCCGATCTGCACCGGCTCCTCGGGCACGTCCCACACCCGCGCCGAGTCGACCCGGAACCAGTCGCCCTCCCAGCTCGTGCGCTCGCCGCCCAGCAGCTCGCGGATCACGACGAGGGCCTCGGCGAGCATGTCGTGCCGTTCGCCGACCGCCGGCCAGCGCTCCCCGACCACGTGCTCGTTGAGGTTCTCCCCGGCGCCGACGTTGAGCTGGAAGCGCCCCTCGGAGAGCACGCCCATCGTCGCCGCCTTCTGTGCGACGACCGCCGGGTGATAGCGCAGCGTCGGACAGGTCACGTAGGTCATGAGCTCGACGCGGAAGGTGGCCTGCGCGACGGCGCCCAGCAGCGCCCACGCGTACGGTGCGTGCCCCTGCTCGTCCAGCCAGGGGAAGTAGTGGTCGCTGGTCACCTCGAAGTCGAAGCCGACCTCCTCGGCGCGTGTCGCGTACCGGACGAGGTCGCGCGGGCCGGACTGCTCGGTCATCAAGGTGTAGCCGAAGCGGGTCACCCGCTCACGGTCGCATGCCGGCGCCTGCCCCGCATCCGGACGGCCCTCGACGTGCCGACGCCCGGCAGCCGTGCCTAGCCTGGCCGGACCGACGACGAGAGGAGAGCACGCGATGACGGCCACCCTCGAGGGTCGACGGGTCGCGTTCGTGCTGACCGACGGGTACGAGGACGTCGAGCTCACCAGCCCGTGGGAGGCGGTGAGCGCCGCCGGAGCGACGCCCACGCTGCTGTCCCCGGCGACGGGCACGGTCGGCGGGAAGAACGGGCACTCGCAACGGGTCGACGTCGCGGTCCGCGACGCGTCGGCCGAGGACTACGACGCGCTGGTGCTGCCCGGCGGCGTGGTGAACGCCGACCACCTGCGCATGGACACCGATGCGGTGCGGTTCGTCCGCGGCTTCGTGGAGACGGGCAAGCCGATCGGCGTCATCTGCCACGGCGCGTGGATCCTCATCGAGGCCGGTGGCGTGTCCGGCCGGCGGATGACGAGCTACCCGTCGCTGCAGACGGACCTGCGCAATGCGGGCGCCGAGTGGGTCGACGAGGAGGTCGTCGTCGACCAGGGACTGGTGTCCAGCCGTACACCGGACGACCTGCCGGCGTTCGACGCCAAGGTCGTCGAGGAGATCTCCGAAGGCGTGCACCCGGCACGGGTGTGACGCACGGGGGACCAGGAGAGGAGAGGCACATGGGTCTCGGAGACAAGATGGAGCACGGCGCCGAGGAGCTCAAGGGCAAGGCCAAGGAGGGCCTCGGCAAGGCGACGGACAACGAGCAGATGGAGGCCGAGGGCAAGGTCGACCAGGCCAAGGCCGGCATGAAGAAGGCGGGTGAGCACGCCAAGGACGCCGCGGACGACGTTCGCGACAGCTTCCGCTGACGGGCCGCGCACCCGGCCGGGATGCCGTTCGCCGTGCGGACGGCGCCCGACCGGGCCACCATTCCCGCATGTCGGGAGCCCATAGATCGAGTCGACGGGGGCCGCGCACGAGGACCGGGAGCAGCATGCTGCTCGTCGTCCTCGGCGCGGCCCTCGTGCTGGGTGGGTGCGCCACGCCGGACCGCACGCCACGGATCGTCGACACCGCCCTGGACGAGGCGTCCTCGGCAGTGGAGGTGGCCTCGCTCGTCGTGGGACTGGTGGCCGACGGGCGCGCGACCCGGGGTGTCGCGGACACGGCGCTGCTCGACGTGATCGACGACGTGGGCATCGAGCAGGCCTCCCTGGCCGAGGCCCTGCCCGCCGACCCCCGGGCGGGTGCTGCCCGCGACGAGGCGGCCCGCGCCGTGGCGGACGCCGCCGAGGCACTCGCCCACGCCCGGGCCTGGGTCGCGGGAACGTCCGACGACGACGCGACGACCGTGCGCGAACGGCTCGACGCGGTCGCCCGCTCCCTCGACGAGGCCGGCGCATGAAACGCATCCTCGGTGTCGCCCTCGGCGTCCTCACCGCCATCGGCGGGTTCGTCGACATCGGCGACCTGGTGACGAATGCGGTCGTCGGGGCCCGCTTCGGGATGTCGCTGGCCTGGGTGGTGGTGGTGGGCGTCGTCGGCATCTGCTTGTTCGCCCAGATGTCCGGGCGGGTCGCGGCGGTCAGCGGCCGGGCCACCTTCGAGGTGATCCGCGAGCGCCTCGGACCCCGCGCCGGCGGGGCGAACCTCGTCGCGTCGTTCCTCGTCACGATGCTCACACTCACCGCCGAGGTCGGCGGCATCGCGCTGGCCCTGCAGCTCGTCAGCAGCGTCGAGCCGCGACTCTGGGTGCCCGTGGCGGCGTTCGCCGTCTGGCTGGTCCTCTGGCGGGTGAAGTTCTCGATCCTGGAGAACGTCGCGGGGCTGCTCGGCCTGGCGCTCGTCGTCTTCGCGGTCGCGCTGTTCCAGCTCGGACCCGACTGGGGCGAGCTCGTCGACCAGGCACTGCGCCCTCGGGTGCAGGCCGGCGAGGCCGTCCCGACCTACTGGTACTATGCTGTGGCCTTGTTCGGTGCCGCGATGACCCCGTACGAGGTGTTCTTCTTCTCCTCCGGCGCCCGCGAGGAGAAGTGGACCGTGCAGGACCTGTCCCAGTCCCGGGCGAACGTGCTCGTCGGCTTCCCGCTCGGCGGCCTGCTCTCGCTGGCCATCGCCGCCTGCGCCGCGGTCGTCTTTCTCCCCCGGCAGATCGACGTGACGGCGCTGTCCCAGATCACGCTGCCGGTGGCGCTCGCCGGAGGGAAGATCGCACTCGCCGTCGTGATCCTCGGGATCGTCGCCGCGACCTTCGGTGCCGCGCTGGAGACGGCGCTGTCCACCGGCTACACGCTGGCGCAGTTCCTCGGCTGGTCATGGGGCAAGTTCCGACGGCCGGCGCAGGCGGCCCGGTTCCACACGACGATGATCGTGGCGCTCGTCGTGGGCATGCTGGTGCTGCTCACCGGCGTCGACCCGGTGAAAGTCACGGAGTACTCGGTGGTCTTCTCGGCGATCGCCCTGCCGCTGACCTACCTGCCGATCCTCGTCGTCGCCAACGATCGGGAGTACATGGGCGCGCACGTCAACGGGCGGGCGACGAACGCGCTCGGGCTGGTGTACCTGGTCGTCATCCTGGCCGCGTCGCTGGCGGCGATCCCGCTCATGCTCATGACCGGGGCCGGCGCATGAGCCCCCGCCTGCGCCGCGGCGAGCGGCCCTTCCCGCCCGACGAAGACCTGCCCGAGCCGGCCCGGCCCGCCGGTCTGCTGCTCGACGCCCGGCTCCACCTGCTGGACCGCCAGGTGGTCGACGTGGACGAGGTGCCGACGGCCATCGTGGACGACCTGGAGCTCACCGAGTCCCGCGACGAGCCCCGGACGCTGCTCGTCTCGGCGCTGCTCAGCGGCCCGGTTCTGGGCACGCGCATCCTCGGCGGACGGCCACCCTCCAGCCGGCTGCACCGGGTCCGCTGGTCGCACGTCGCCGCGGTCGGCACGGTCGTCCGGCTCGGGGTGCACGGCGACCAGCTGGACGTGCTGTGGGTGGAGCGGTGGCTGCGGGACCGGGTGATCGGCCGCATCCCGGGAGGTCGTCATGATCCTGAGTGACCTGCTCGACGCCCCCGTGCACGACGGGGCGGGGCGGCGGCTGGGCTTCGTGGTGGACGTGCGGCTCGTGCTCGACGGGCCGCTGGACGGCGGCGTGCTCGTCGCCCCCCGCGCGCACGGACTGCTGGTGAGCCCGCGCACCAGCACCTCGTTCCTCGGGTACGAGCGCACCGGTGAACGCGCCCCGGCGCTGCTCGCCCGCTGGCTGCAGCGTCGGCACCGCGGAACGTTCCTGGTGCTGTGGGAGGACGTCGTCGCCGCGGACCCGGACGGGGTGCGGCTCGCGAGCGCCTATCGGCGCTGGTCACCCGCGCTGCCGGAGCCGTGACCGGCTCGCCCGCACACCCGAGCAGGGAATCCGCCGACGACCGCCGCGGTTTCGCCCCACATGCGCATCGGGATCATCGGGGCCGGCAAGATCGGCGGCACGCTCACTCGCAGGCTCACCACCCTCGGCCATGACGTCCGCGTCGCGAACTCACGGGACCCCCAGACGCTGGCCGGCCTGGCCGCCGAGACCGGCGCGACGCCGGTGTGGGCCGCCGAGGCCGCCACGGACGCCGAGCTGGTCATCATCTCCATCCCGCAGAGAAGCGTCGTGGACCTCGCGCCCGGGATCGTCGCGGCGCGGGCCCCCGGCGCCCCGGTGATCGAGACCAACAACTACTACCCGCAGCGCGACGGCCGGATCGTGGCCATCGAGGACGGCACACCGGAGAGCGTGTGGCTCTCCGAGGTGATCGGGGCGCCGGTGCACAAGGTCTTCAACGGCATCTACTGGGAGCACCTGCTCGAGAAGGGGCTCCCGGCGGGGACCCCCGGTCGGATCGCGCTGCCGGTCGCCGGTCCGGACGGTGCCGGCAAGGACCTCGTCCTCGCGCTGGTCGACGAGCTCGGCTTCGACCCGGTCGACGCCGGGTCGCTCGCCGACTCCTGGCGGCAGCAGCCCGGCACACCGGTCTACGGCAAGGACTACGACGCGGAGGGGGTGCGCCAGGCGCTGGCCGAGGCGAGCCCCGAGCGGCCGGCGGAGTTCCGCGCCGTCGACTGACGGGGGAGGCCCCGCTCCCCGTGGGGCCGGGGCGGGTCGACGTGGACCGGTCTCGGTCTCGGCCCGGGTCCGTGCCCAGCGGGGTCCGGGTCGGAGGCGGGCCGGGACCCGTCCAGTCCGGGTTTCGGGTCCAGTCCCGCGAGTCCGAGTCTGAGGCGGTCCGCGTGCGGTGCCGCGGGATCCGGTCCGGGGCCGGACGGCAGGGCCGTTGCGTGGGGCTAACCCCCGCAGGACGTCGCCAGGCAGCCCCCGGCCGAAGTCGGGGGAACGCACCGTTCTGCATGATGCCGCAGGTCACAAGGGTGGAGGGACCGTCGTCCCCCACCCTCGGAGCCTGCCGTGCCCACAGTCCGTGACCCGTTCGTCGACGCCGTCCGCGCTCTCGGGACGGTCGGCGTCGTCACCGTCCACTGGCTCATGGCCGAGGCCACCTGGGATGGCGAGCACCTGCGCGTCGGCAACGCCCTGGCGCACGGCGCCGCCTGGGTGCTGACCTGGGTGCTTCAGCTCCTTCCGTTGCTGTTCTTCGCGGCCGGGGCGGCCGCCACCTACCAGCACACGAGGCGGTACCCGGGCCCGACGGGCGGCTCCGGGCGGGGCGGCGGGCGCCCGCGCTCACGGCTGCGGTCGTGGTCCGGCCCGTCCGATCGGACCGGGAGCGCTTCGTCCGCGTGGGGGCGCGGCCCCTGGGCATGGAAGCGGCGCGCTCGCTCGGAGCGCGGCCCGTCCGGGTGGGGGCCCGGCCCCTCCGGGTCGGGACGCGGTCGCTCGGGGTGGGCGCGGCGTGGTCCCTGGGGGCGGGGGCGCGGCGCTTCGGGGTGGGGCCGCCAGTCCGGGTCCGGCCCGTCCCGGTGGCGGACGGTGCTGGTCACGCGGGTGCTCCGCGTGGGCCGGCCGGTCGGGGTGTTCCTCATGGCGTGGGCGGTGGCCGTCGCCGGCCTGCTCGCCCTCGGGGTGCCCGAGGAGGCGGTGTGGCGGCTGGCGCGCATGGCACCGCAGCTGCTCTGGTTCCTCGCCGTCTGGGTCGTCCTCGTGGCGCTCGTCCCTGTGCTGCGCCGCGCCTGGCTGCGCTGGCGGTGGCAGGCAGCTGCCGCGGCGGTGGCCGCGCCGCTCGCCGTGGACCTGCTGCGGTTCGCCGGCGGGTTCCCCGGCGCGGACCGGCTCGCATGGGCGAACCTGCTGCTGGTGTGGGTCGTGCCGTTCCTCGTCGGGATCGCGTACGCCTCCGACCGCGCCGAGGGACGGTCCGGGGTGCTCACGGGGACCGAGACGGGCGGGCGCCGCATGCTCGTCGCGGCGCTGGCCGCCGGGGTGCTCGCCCTCGTCGTCCTCGTCAGCACCGGGCCGTACCCGCCGAGCATGATCGGGATGCCGGGCGACGCGATCTCCAACCTCGGCCCCCCGACCGCGCCGATCGTCGCCCTGTCCGTCGCACAGGTCAGCGGCGCGCTCCTCGCCCGCCAGGCCATCCTGCGCGTCACCCGTACGACGCTGGGCGGCCAGGTCGTCACCCTGCTGGCCACCCGGTCGATGACCGTCTTCCTGTGGCACCTCACAGCGATGTTCGTCGTCGTCGGCCTGGTGCTCGTCGGGCTCGGGTCTCGGCTGCCCGAGCCGTGGAGCGCGGACTGGTGGGCCAGCCGCCCCCTGTGGTTCGCCGCCTACCTGGCGGTGCTGCACGGGCTGCTGCTGGTCTTCGGGCGGTTCGAGGGGTCGAGCCGGATCCGTGCGCGCGGTGCACGCCACGGGGTCCGGCAGATCCCACCACCCAGGACGGACGTACAGCAGGCGGGACGACCGCGCCGCCAGCGGCCGACGCCCCGTATCGACCCGGTCCCGCAACCGGACGACCTTCCGGCGCAGGCGCCTGGACCCGTCCGGAGCCGATGACCCGACCGCCCCCGGCCGGCGCTGCACGCCGTCGTCGCCGACGGCCGTGACGGGGGGTGACCGCACGGCCCACCGGAGGCTGACCCGCTGCGGCCGGCCCGGGACTGGCGGCCGGCCTGCCGGATACGCTGCCCGCGACCCTCGACGCCGCCCGAGAGGACAGGCCCGTGACCCTCCCACCCGTGCGCCGTCAGACCGTCGTCGGCGGCGACCCGGCGACCGCCTACGACCTGTTCGTCCGCGACATCGGTACCTGGTGGCCGGTCCGGTCCTTCGGGTGCTTCGGCGCCGGGTCGTCAGTCAGGCTGGACGGCGAGCGTTTCGTCGAGACCGGCCACGACGGGCAGACCGCCACGTGGGGCACGCTCACCGCGGCCGAGCCCCCGCGCAGGGTCGCGTTCACCTGGCACCCCGGGCGGGACGAGGCGGAAGCGTGCGACGTCACCGTCACCTTCGTGCCGGTGGGCGACGCCACGCTCGTCACCCTGGAGCACGTCGGGTGGGAGGTCTACCCCGACCCCACCGCCGCGAGGACCAGGCACCTGGACGGCTGGGGGACCGTGCTCGACCGCTACGCCGACGCCGCGCCGACCGGCGGGGACGGCGGACCGCTCTGGTTCGTGCTGCAGCACACCGCGGGTCCGGCGACGGGGCCGGAGGGCGTCTTCGCCTCGCCCGACTTTCCGAAGCACGTGCAGTTCCTGCGCGGGTTGCACGCTGGGGGCACCCTCGTCGCCGCCGGTCCGCTGCCGGACGAGGTCGGCGCAGGGATGACCGTGGTCCGTGTGCCGGACGTCGAGGCCGCACGCCGGACGGTCCGCGCGGCACAGACGGAGGACGGCGCGGTGCTGGCCGGGCTGCTGGACGTCCGCGTCCGCCCGTGGGCCGTCGTCATGTCGGCGTAACCCCGCACCCTCGGCGGCGCCCACCCACCGGGGACGTCCGCGCACCGGTCGTCTCCCGTCTCGGCTGGACGCGGCCGCCGGCACGCGTCGACGCACCGGGGCTCACGCCCTGCCCGCCGCCGACGTCTGCTCGGTGAGAGGGCGGGCACCCCGGACCGGCCGACCGATGCGAGAAAGAGGACCGATGAGCACACGGCACACCGTCGTCGAGACCACGCTGGGCCCGATCACCGTCGTCGCGCACGGCGAAGCCGTGACGGGGCTCTACTTCGACGACCACGTCCGGCGTCCTCCGGAGTCGTCCTTCGGCCCCGCCGTCCCGGCGGAAGAGGACCCGACCCTGGCGATCGCCGCCGAGCAGCTGACCGAGTACCTCGCCGGCCGACGGCGGGCCTTCCGTCTGACGCTCGACCCCGACGGTGGCACCTTCGAACGGTCGGTGTGGGCCATCATCGCCGAGATCCCCTACGGCGCGACCACCACCTACGGCGACATCGCCGAGCGGCTCGGGAACCGTACGCTCGCCCAGCGCGTCGGCCAGGCCGTCGGCGCGAACCCGCTGTCGATCGTCGTGCCGTGCCACCGGGTGATCGGCTCGACCGGGTCGCTCACCGGGTACGCGGGCGGGCTGGCGCGCAAGCGGCGGCTGCTCGACCTGGAGCAGCCCGCCGCGACGGCCGGTGCCGGCCGGCTGTTCTGAGCGCACGCGCTGGCCGTCGGTCCTCAGCGGTTCCCCCGTGCCAGCGCCGCCCGGACCCCCGACGACCGTCCGCTTGCACGCCGTCGGTCCCTCTGACCACGGCGACACCCGGAATCTCAGGCCTGCATGTCCACGAACCGTGAGTAGTGGCCCTGGAACGCCACGGTGATGGTGTCCGTCGGCCCGTTACGGTGCTTGGCCACGATGAGGTCCGCCTCGCCGGCCCGGGGGGACTCCCGCTCGTAGGCGTCCTCGCGGTGCAGCAGGATCACCATGTCGGCGTCCTGCTCGATGCTGTTGTGCACCGCGATCCCGTTGGCGATGAAGTTGTGCGTCCCCAGCACCGTCGCGTCGAAGACCAGCCGCTCGCCGACGGGCTCGACGGAGACGACCTCGTCCCACAGCAGGTCGTTGACCGCCATGATCTCCAGCTGCTCGTCGCCGAGGACCTCCGCGATGCGGCCCAACCGCTGCCGGGACGGTGCGTGCTGCCCCACCGTCGAGCCGCTGAGCTGCGTGCCGGTCGCGGCGGCGAACGCGCGGTGCGACATCCCGCGCTCCACGAGGATCGCCCGCACGTCCTGCCAGACGTCGCGCGGCACCGTGTCGACGTTCGGGTCCGACCGGGTGCTCCGGACGGTCTCCAGCAACCGACGGGCGGACTCGGCCCGCTCGCCGTGGACGCCGATCTCCTGGAGGAACCGGCGCTGGTCGTCCACCCCGGAGACGTCGAGCGTGAAACCGTCCCGGTATCCGGCCTTCGTGGTGCGGCGGATGCGGGTCGAGATACCGAAGCGCAGCAGCAGCCGCGACACGTCGTCCACCAGCCGTCGCGACCTCGAGGCGTAGGAGATCCGTCCGCCGCGCCCGTCCGCGTTCACGGTCACCGAGCCGTCGGTCGCCCACAGGTGATGGAGGAACAGGGCGATCTGCCGCTTCGGCAGGTGGAAGACGCTCGGCGGGACGAACTTCTCGTGGCTGCGAGCACCGAATAGACCGAAGTCGTCCAGCCACTCGGCGATCGGGTTCCGCTTCTCTCTGGCCAGCCGGTAGGGCACCGGGAGCCGCAGCGTCGTGACCCGGGACACCGCGTAGTCGTCACGGACCGGGGAGACACCGAATGCGCCCGCCGCCTCGGTCACCGCCGTCAGGTTCGCCTCGTCGATCGAGGCGTAGCGGATCGGCTGTCGCCGGACGAACGACCCGCCGCCGATCAGGTGGGCCAGCATGACGACTCGCCGGTCGTCCCACTCCGCGAGCCGCTCCGGGCCGGGGACGTGCCGCGGGACGCCGATCCGGCTGCCGACCGTCAGGTCGCCCAGCGGCGTCCAGCCCTCGTAGGTCAGGAACGGGTGGTTCGCCGTCGCCGTGACCTCCTTCCCGGACGCGAGCCGCAGCCGGTACACCGGCTTGGTCCCGGTCGGGAAGACGTGGCTGAGGTGACGGCGGACGTACTGCAGCCGCTCGTCGAGCGCCCACACGGGCACGTCCGTCGCACGCAGCGCGTACAGCTCGCCGAGGGTCGTCTCCGCCCCGGTGTCGGCCCGCAGCACCCGGGTGTCCTCGGTCAGGCAGCCCGACTCGCGAAGGTCGCTCATCTGCGGCTTCTTGTCGGTGCGCTGCTCCGGGCCGCGGTTGAGCTGCGAGATGGCGATGACCGGCACCTCGAGCTCCTTGGCCAGCAGCTTGAGCGCGCGGGAGAACTCCGACACCTCCTGCTGACGGGACTCGACCCGCTTGCCGGACGTCATGAGCTGCAGGTAGTCGATGACGACGAGCTTGAGGTCGTGCCGCTGCTTGAGCCGCCGGCACTTGGCGCGGATCTCCATCAGGGACATGTTCGGTGAGTCGTCGATGAACAGCGGCGCCTCGGAGATCTTGCCCATCGTCGCGGCCACCTTGGCCCAGTCGTCCTCGCCCATCTGGCCGGTGCGCATCTTCTGCAGGTGCACCCGCGCCTCCGCGGACAGCAGACGCATGGTGATCTCGTTGCGGCTCATCTCCAGGGAGAAGACGACCGACGCCATGCCGTGCTTGATCGACGCCGATCGGGCGATGTCGATGCCCAGAGTCGAGTTGTGCGTCGGGATCATCGCCGTGCTCGCCAGGTAGAGGTGGCTCGGGTGCGCGATCTGGACGCAGCGCACCGGAACGCTCTCGACCGGCTCGACGGACACGATGAAGCGCTGACCCAGCCGCAGCGTCGACGCGCGGCGGCGCTCCTTGTGGACGAGCCGCTTGCGCTCCAGGGCGAAGACGTCGTCGTCGGTGGTGAAGGTGATCGTGTACGCGACAGAAGTGTTGGCGGTCCGGCCGCGTACGGGCGTTGTCGACCAGCCGGTGCGGTAGCCCAGGGAGTGCACGAGCTCGCGCACGTCCGCGGCCAGCGCGGCGTCGGTCAGGGCGATCTGCACGCTGCCCGTCGCATTGACCGTGCCGTCCGTGTCGAGCAGGCCCGCCAGCAGGTCTCGCCGCTGCGCCTCGCTGGCCCGGAGGTACTGGACCGGGATGTGCTTGCGGCCGAGCAAACCCAGTGTGCGCAGCCGTCCCTGGAGCGTCCCGAGCCGGTCGTGGCAATCCTGGCAGCGGCGCAGACCCGCGCCGCACACCTCGCAGCTGCGCTCCGGCAGCCCGTCCCCGGCGGGCAACGACATCGGGTAGAGCCGGGCGGAACCCCCGGACGAGCGCTCCCGGACGACCAGCCCGCGGCCCTCGACCCGCATCGCGATCTCCGGGTCGGCGCTGGTGAACCGGACCGAGGCGCTGTGCCCGTCGCCCAGCCACACACCGAGCGCGTACGGGTCGACCAGCAGGTCGGCGTCGGGCAGCACCAGGGGACGGGTGACGTCCACCGAGTGGTTGGCACGGCGGTCCACGGTCGCGCAGCGGACGGTGCGGGCGATCTCCTCGGTCGTGCGTGATCGGAGCTCGCCGCGGTCGGGTCGGCGGCGGTCGGCACGGGTTCGAGTGGCCCACTCGTGCAGCGCGTCGGCGACGATCACGGTCCCGTCGTCGAAGGTCACGCGGTAGCAGGGCCGGCCGGTCATGACCTCGGTCGCCGCCACGACCTGCGTGGGTGTGCCGTCGGCGGCCAGCAGCAGGTCGCCGACCTGCACCTCGCCCATGGTCGTCCAACCGGTCGGCGTCGGCAGCGGGGTGTCGAGCGCGAGCGCCTTTCCGATGGCCGGCCGTGCTGCCAGGACGATCATCTGCCCTGGGTGCAGCCCGTTCGTCAGGCGGTCCAGGTCGGCGAACCCGGTCGGCACGCCGATCATGCCCTCGCCGCGGTGCCCCGCGGCCTCGATCTCGTCGACCGTCCCACCGATGATCTCCGACAGCGGCAGGTAGTCCTCCGACGCCCGTCGCTCGGTGACGGCGTAGACCTCGGCCTGGGCGTTGTTGACGATCTCGTCCACGTCGCCGCCGTCGGTGCCGTAGCCGAGCTGGACGATGCGGGTGCCGGCCTCGACCAGCCGGCGCAGCACGGCCCGCTCGCGGACGATGCGGGCGTAGTAGCCGGCGTTCGCAGCGGTGGGGACGGAGGCGATGAGGGTGTGCAGATAGGTGGCGCCACCGACGCGGGCCAGCTCGCCGCGCTTGGTCAGCTCGTCGGCGACCGTGACCGCGTCGGCCGGCTCGCCACGGCCGTAGAGATCGAGGATCGCGTCGTAGACGACCTCGTGCGCGGGACGGTAGAAGTCGCTGCCGCGCAGCTGCTCGATGACGTCGGCGATGGCGTCCTTGGAGATCATCATCCCGCCGAGCACGGACCGCTCCGCCTCGAGGTCCTGCGGCGGGGTGCGGTCGAAGCCGCCCGGACCGCGCCCGGGCTCGGCAGCCGCCCCGTACTCGAGCTCCTCGATCGTCATCGGTACACCCCGTTCCTCACGCCCTCACACCTCGAACACGTGTTCTACCGGGGACCACCGACATTCCGATCTCGACCTCGGCGCCGGGCGCGCGCAGGCCGACCCGGCCGACACGACGCCCCCTGTCGTCGCGCCCGTGCGAGGCTAGACGCCCGGCACCCGCGGAGGCCAGCAGCCGTTGTGGACCGGGGTGTGGACCGCCTGTGGAGCGCGCCGACACGGCTGTGCACAGGTCGTGGATATGCCTGTGGATACGGTGGGCGACGGAGCCGCTCTGAGGCTCCAGACCCGCGCAGACGCCGTGCACCGGTTGTGGACGCGAGAAAGGTTGGTCCAGATTTCATCTGTCGGACATCGCCCGCCCGGGGTGGACCGCGAGATCCTCGCGCTCGCCGTGCCGGCGCTCGGGGCCCTCGTGGCGGAGCCGCTGTTCGTGCTGGCCGACTCGGCGGTGGTCGGGCACCTCGGCACCGCCCCGCTCGCCGGGCTGTCGCTCGCCTCGACGGTGCTCGTCACGGTCGTGGGGATCTGCGTCTTCCTGGCATACGCCACGACGGCGGCGGTGGCCCGCAGGCTCGGTGCCGGCGACCGGACGGGAGCGCTGCGCGTCGGTGTGGACGGCATGTGGCTGGCCCTCGTCCTCGGGGTGCTGCTCGCCGCGGCGACGGAGCTCGGTGCACCCGCACTCGTCACGGCCCTGGGAGCGACCGGTGAGGTGCACGCGCAAGCCGTGACCTACCTGCGGTGGTCGGCGCCCGGCCTGCCGGGGATGCTCCTGGTGCTGGCCGCCACCGGCACGCTGCGCGGCCTGCACGACACGCGCACGCCCCTGGTCGTGGCGTCGGCCGGAGCGGTCGGCAACGCGGTCCTCAACGTGGCGCTCGTCTACGGCGCCGGGATGGGCATCGCCGGGTCGGGCCTCGGCACGGCGGTCACCCAGCTCGTCATGGCGGCCGTCCTCGCGGCGGTGGTGGTGCGGGGGACGCGGACAGCCGGGACGACGCTGCGGCCTGCCGTCGGCGGCCTGTGGGCCTCCGTGGCGGCGGGCTTCCCCCTGTTCGTGCGGACGCTGTCGCTGCGCGCCGCGGTGGTGCTCACCGTGTGGGTGGCGACGGGGCTGGGGGACGTGGAGCTCGCCGGGCACCAGGTCGTCAACGCGGTGTGGGGCCTCACGGCGTTCGCGCTCGACGCGCTGGCGATCGCCGCGCAGGCGCTGGTCGGGCACGCGCTCGGTGCCGCCGACGTGGCACGCACCCGCGCGCTGCTGCGGCGGACCCTGCAGTGGGGAGTCGGCGCCGGGGTGGTGATCGGGCTGCTCGTGGGCGGGGCCGCCTGGGCGTACGTCCCGCTGTTCTCCCCGGACGCAGCGGTGCGGCACGCGGCGGTGCTCGCCCTCGTCGTGGCGGCCGTGACCATGCCGATGTCCGGCTGGGTCTTCGTGCTCGACGGGGTGCTCATCGGCGCCGGGGACGGCCGGTTCCTCGCCTGGGCGGGCCTGGCCACGCTGGCCGTCTACGTACCCTGCGCGCTCGCCGTGCGGGCGTGGGCGCCGGACGGGGCCGCCGGGCTGGCGTGGCTGTGGGCGGCGTTCGGCGGGGTGTTCATGGCGGCCCGCGCCGTGACGACCGGCTGGCGAGCGCGCGGGACGGCCTGGATGGTCACCGGCGCCTGAGCCGGTGTACCTGGGCCGGTCCGTGACCGTGGCCCGACGGCGGCAGGGGCACAGACGACGACGCCCCGCGCCGGCGGGCCGGGCGGGGCGTCGTGCTGTCGGCGCGGGGTCGCTCAGGCGGCGACGACCTTCACCGTGACGGTCGCGGCGACGTCCGGGTGCAGCCGGACGGACACCTTGTACTCGCCGAGGGCCTTGATCGGCTGGCCGATCTCGACCTTCCGCTTGTCGATCTGCGGGGCACCCGAGGCCTTGACGGCCGCGGCGATCTCGGCGGTCGTGACGGCGCCGAACAGCCGGCCGGACTCTCCGGCCTTCGCCGTCACGACGACCGGCTTGGCCTCGAGCGAGTCGCGGGCGGCCTTGGCGTCGTCCAGCGTGGCGATCTCGCGGGCCTTGCGGGCCTTGCGGATCGCGGTGACGTCCTTCTCGGCGCCCTTGGTCCAGGCCGTGGCCAGACCGCGCGGCACGAGGTAGTTGCGGGCGTACCCGTCCTTCACCTCGACCACGTCGCCGGGAGCGCCCAGGCCGGAGACCTCGTGGGTCAGGATGATCTTCGCCATGACGGTCTCCTGTCTCAGCGCGCCGACGACGAGTACGGCAGCAGGGCCATCTCGCGGGCGTTCTTGACGGCGCGCGCGATGGCGCGCTGCTCCTGCACGGACACACCGGTCACCCGACGGGCGCGGATCTTGCCCCGGTCGGAGATGAACTTGCGCAGCAGCGCGGTGTCCTTGTAGTCGACAACCTCGATCTTGGCTGCCTTCAGGGGGTTCTGCTTCTTCTTGGGCTTGCGGACCACGGCCTTGGCCATCGTGGTGCTCCTTGTCTGCTGGAGCCCCGGGCGTTGCCGTGCCCGGGGATGGGACGGGACCGGTCAGGGTCCCGGACGTTCAGGGATGGGCGCCCGTCAGAACGGGGGCTCGTCGGAGTAACCACCGGAGGACGACCCGCTCGCGGGCGTGGCCCACGGGTCGTCCTGCTGCGGTCCGCCGGCGCCGCCACCGAAGCCGCCGCCCCCGCCGAAGCCACCACCGCCGCCGCCCGAACGCTGAGTCCGGGTGACCTTGGCGGTCGCGTACCGCAGGGAAGGGCCGACCTCGTCGACCTGCAGCTCGAACACCGTCCGGTTCTGGCCCTCACGGTCCTGGTAGGTGCGGGAGACCAGGCGGCCGGTGACGATGACGCGGGTGCCCTTGGTGAGCGACTCGGCGACCGACTCGGCCGCCTCCCGCCAGATCGAGCAGCGCAGGAACAGCGTCTCGCCGTCCTTCCACTCGTTGTTCTGGCGGTCGAACGTGCGCGGGGTCGACGCGACGGTGAAGTTCGCCACCGCCGCCCCCGACGGGGTGAAGCGCAGCTCCGGGTCCCCGGTCAGGTTCCCGACCACCGTGATGACGGTCTCACCAGCCATGCCAGCTCCTCGCTCGTTCGGTCAGCTCGTGCGGACTGCTCGTACGGACGTCAGTGGCGAGCACGCTACGCGCGCCCACCGACAACGGCCGCTCAGGCGTCGGTGCGCAGGACCTTCGTCCGCAGCACGACCTCGTTGAGGCCGAGCTGGCGGTCGAGCTCCTTGGCGGTCGCGGGCGTCGCGGTGAAGTCGACCACGGCGTAGATGCCCTCGGCCTTCTTCTTGATGTCGTACGCCAGCCGGCGACGACCCCAGATGTCGACCTTGTCCACCGTGCCGCCGTCGTTCTTGACGACCGACAGGTACTTGTCGAGCGACGGGGCGACGGTGCGCTCCTCGATCTCGGGGTCGAGGATGATCATGATCTCGTACTGACGCAGGCTCATACCCACCTCCTCTGGTCTTCGCGGTCACGGTCGATCCGTGACAGGAGGGTTCTCGTGCGTCGCTGCTGCCCGCGCCGACGGGACCGTGGGACGACCCCAGCCGCGAGCGTCCGCGGCACCCGGTCGATCGGCGACCGGTGTCCACGGCACAGCAGCACAGCAGACTACCGGCGCGTCGACGGACCAGGAAATCCGCTCCTTGACCTGTGGACAGCGGCTGCTACGGGGTCGGCCGGCCGGCTCCCCGCCCGGGCAGGGGCAGCCCGAGGTCCGCGCCGGCCGCGTCGGAATCGGCCGGCGCGTCCGCCGGCGGCTGCTCGGCGTCCGGCGACGAGGACGGCTCGTCGGACGGCTCGTCCGCAGGCGGCTCCTCCACCTCCGGCTCCTCCGCGGGCGGCGACGTGCCGATGACCAGCGTGACCGGCGACCCGGTGTCCACCATGGTCCCCGGTCCCGGCGAGACGCTCATGACGCGGCCGACCTCTGCCGCGGTCGGCGCCTGCGCCGTCGTGATCGCCGGGGTCAGGCCCGCAGCGACCAGCGCCGCCGAGGCGTCCGCCTCGAGCTTGCCCTGGAGGTTGTCCGGCACCGCGACCTGCTCCGGAGGCGCAGGCGCCTCCTGCGTCGCGGTCTCCTCCTGCGTCGGCTCCGACGACGGTGCGCTGTCGGCCACGGGCGCGTCGCCGATGCCGGCGCGCGGAGGGAAGTCCTTCACGGTCGCATAGGCCGGCATCGCGAGCACGGCCTCCATGTAGGAGGCCCACATCCGCGCCGGCCAGCCGCCACCCGTGACCTGGTTCTGCTGGCCAACAGGGGTGATGGACACCGGCGACTTGCCGTCGTCCCCGACCTGGCTGAGCGTGACCGCGGTTGTGATGTCCGGGGTGAAGCCGACGAACCACGCCGACTTGTTGTCCTGGGACGTGCCGGTCTTCCCCGCGATCGGACGGCCCAGCGGCTTGACCCAGTCGGCGCCCGACCCGCGCTGCACCACCTGGGTCATCGCATACGTCGTGTCGGCCATGACCTCCGGCGCGAAGACCTGCTCTCCGTCGTCCTGGTGCTGGTAGGCGATCGAGCCGTCGTGGTTCTGCACCGTGGCGACGATGTACGGGCTGTGGTGCACACCTTGTGCGGCGAACGTCGCGTAGGCGTCGGCCATGTCGAGCGGGTGCACCGCGTCGACCCCCAGCACGTTCGACGGGACGGCCGTCGTCGGCGTGGTGATGCCCGCACGGGTGGCGACCTCGGCGGTCTTGTCCGGGCCGACCTGCAGGTTGAGCTGTGCGTACACGGTGTTCACCGACTTCGCGGTGGCGTCAGTGAGGTCGATCGTCCCGAACTGCTCGTTGCCGAAGTTCTGCACCGGGGTGCTGCCCCAGCCCTCGGGCGTCTGCGGGCTGCGCCCGTTGAACGTCGTCCTGAGGCCGATGCCCTGCTCCAGCGCGGCGACGAGCGTGAACGGCTTGAAGGTCGACCCGGCCTGTACGACGTCGTAGGTCGCCCGGTTGATGCTGTCGGTGATGTAGTCCGGCCCGCCGTACAGCGCGACGATGGCACCGCTGCTCGGGTCCACCGTCGAGATCGCCAGCTTGGTGGCGTCGAGCGGCGGCTGCCCGTTGGTGAACGCCCCGCTGCGGAAGTCGTTCGCGGTGCGCTCGGCCTCGGCCTGCACCGGTTGCTGGACGGTCGTGGTGATCGTGTAGCCACCCCGCCGGATCTGGTCCGGGCTCAGCGCCATCGGGTCACGTCCGAGCTCGTCCTCCACCATCTTCAGCAGGTAGCCCTGCGGACCGGCATAGGTGTCGCTGCGCTGGTACGCGATGGTCTCGGGGAACTGCAGCCCGGCCCGCTCGGTCGGGTCGAGCCAGCCCTCCTCGACCATCGCGTCGAGCACCGTGTTCCAGCGCTGCTCCGCCTTCTGGGGGCTCTCCGCCGGGTCCCAGTTGTTGGGTGACGGGATGATGCCGGCCAGCAGCGCCGCCTGCGAGACGTTCAGGTCCTTGGCGTCCACCCCGAAGTACGCCTGGGCGGCCGCCTGGATGCCGTAGGAGTCCCGGCCGAAGTAGATGGTGTTGAGGTAGCGACCGAGGATCTCCTCCTTGGTCTCCGTCCGGCTGATCTTCAGGGCGAGCAGGACCTCGCGCGCCTTGCCGACGTAGTCCGTCGTCGTGCGGTCCACGTAGTAGCGCTCGACGTACTGCTGGGTGAGCGTCGAGCCGCCCTGCGTCGCACCACCGGACACGTTGTTGAGGAACGCGCGGGCCATGCCGGTCAGCGAGACGCCCGAGTTGGTGAAGAAGGTGCGGTCCTCGCCGGCCGCGACGGCCTTGCCGACGAAGTCGGGCAGCGTGTCGTAGTCGACGATCTGCCGCTTCTGGGCGAACAGCGTGCCCATGACCGCTCCCTTGGAGCCGTCCGGGTTGTCGGCGTAGTACACCGTCGTGGTCTGCGAGCGGATGTCCGCGCCGGGCAGCGGGGGCTGGATCGTCGCGTACGCGGCGACCAGCGCACCCAGCCCGAGGAAGCACACTCCGAGGAAGGTTCCCAGCACCACCCGCCACGACGGCAGCCAGCGGTGCAGACCGCGGTAGCCGGTGCGGGGGTAGTCGACGAAACGACGCCACCCGGTCCGGCGCGCCGCGGCTGCCCGCGGGGTGCCGGCTGCCTTCGGGGTGCCGGTGCGGCGCGACGACACCCGGGCGGGGGTGGTCGCGGTGCGCGCGCTGCGGGGTGCGGCGCGCCGGGTCCGAGCGGGCTCGGGACGGCGGCTCGTGCCTGCCAACGCGTTGCCTTCCTGCCGACGACGGGACGCGGACGCCCGACGCGCCCGACGGTCACGGACCCACCGCTCCCGCCGACGCACGTGGCGACCGCCCGCCCAGTATGCGGGAACTGCCGTGCCACCTCTCGCCGCCGGGCCGGGGCCTGTCGAGAGCCTTCACACGATCGGCACCCTTCGGTCCGCGCGTCCCCGCGACACCCCGTCCGT
>Ga0164243_10002234_pt1 | contig 32212 bp, 23 predicted proteins | sample OricompcompostOP_FD_108781 | JGI IMG/M metagenome (GOLD analysis project Ga0164243, IMG submission 108781) | Organic Plus compost microbial communities from Emeryville, California, USA - Original compost - Organic plus compost (OP) | ecosystem: Engineered > Solid waste > Mixed feedstock >... | reverse complement strand
GGGCGGGCCGGGGTCGTCGGGCCCGTCGTCCAGGTGGCGGGCGCGCCCGCGGTCCCGGGGGACGAGCCCGGGACGGCGCCCGACCAGGTCGAGGCGGTGCAGGCGCGCGTCACGGCCGCGTTCGACGCCGTCGCGGCGGGGTTGCGGGCCCAGGCCGACGCCGCGACCGGGGCGGCCGTCGAGGTGCTCGGTGCGACCGCGCAGATGGCCGACGACAAGGCGCTGCGCAAGCAGACGGCGGCCGGGATCGCGGGCGGGTCCGGACCGGTCGCCGCGCTCGACAAGGCCGTCGACGGGTTCGCCGCGATGTTCGAGCAGGCCGGCGGGTACCTGGCCGAGCGCGTCACCGACCTGCGGTCGGTCCGCGACCGCGTCGTCGCACGGATCCTCGGGGTGCCGGAGCCCGGCGTGCCGGCGCTGACCCGGCCGTCCGTCGTCGTCGGCAAGGACCTCGCGCCCGCCGACACCGCGACCCTCGACACGAGCCACGTCCTCGCGATCGTCACCGAGCTGGGCGGCCCCACGTCGCACACCGCGATCATCGCCGGGCAGCTCGGCATCCCGTGCGTCGTGCGCGTGGCCGGGGCGACGGGCCTCGCGGACGGGACGGTCGTCGCGGTCGACGCCGCCGCCGGGACGGTCGAGACCGACCCGGCGCCCGAGGTCGCGGACGGCTTCGCGCAGCGCGCCGCGGTCGCGGCGCGGCTCGCCGAGGACCACGCGCCGGGGGCGACCGCGGACGGGCACGGCGTCCTGCTGCTCGCGAACATCGGCACCGCCGAGGACGCCGAGCGGGCCGCCGCGCAGGCCGTCGAGGGGTCGGGACTGTTCCGCACCGAGGTCCTGTTCCTCGACGCGGAGACCGCCCCGACCCGCGCGGACCAGGCCGCGACGTACGCGCGAGCGCTCCGGGCGTTCGGGGACCGCAAGGTCGTCGTGCGCACGCTCGACGCGGGCGCCGACAAGCCGCTCAAGTTCGCCACCCAGCCCGACGAGGAGAACCCCGCGCTCGGCGTGCGCGGCTACCGGCTCGTGCGGACCGTGCCCGACGTCGTCACGACCCAGCTCGAGGCGCTCGGTGACGCACGGCGCGAGACCGGGCTCGAGCCGTGGGTCATGGCACCCATGATCGCGACGCCGGGAGAGGCCCGGGACTTCGCCGCCGCCGCCCGCGCGCAAGGGCTCACCCGGGTGGGCGTGATGGTCGAGATCCCCGCCGCGGCGCTGCGGGCCGACGCGATCCTGGCCGAGGTCGACTTCGTCTCGATCGGCTCGAACGACCTGGCCCAGTACACGATGGCCACCGACCGGCTGCGCGGCGAGCTCGCCGACCTCATCGACATGTGGCAGCCCGCCGTGCTCGACCTCGTCGCCGCGACGGCGGCCGCCGGTCAGCGCAGCGGCAAGGACGTCGGGGTGTGCGGCGAGTCGGCGTCCGACCCGCTCATGGCCGTCGTGCTCACGGGCCTCGGGATCACGAGCCTGTCGATGGCGCCCGTCGCGGTGCCCGCGGTCCGGTACGCGGTCAAGGCGCACACCTTTGCGCAGGCGCAGGCGGTCGCCCGGGCCGCGCTCGCCGCGGACGACGCCCCCGGCGCGCGGGCCGCGGCGCTCGCCGCCCTGGCCCCCGGCGTCGCGGACGCGCTCGGGCTCTGAGACCGGGCCGCGGCGACCGGTCCAGCCGACCGGTCGCCGACCGGTGCGGGGGCGGCCCGTGGCCGGGAGTCAGCCCCGGTCGGCCGCGACGAGGAGCAGGCCGCCGATCATCGCCAGGTTCTTGTGGAACTGGACGCGCTGCTGCTTGCGGGCGGCCGGGTCGTCGACGTTCCAGAACGCGTGCCCCGCGATCGTCGTGGGGACGAGCGAGCCGGCGAGCACCACGGCCGACGTGCGGGGGAAGATGCCGAGCGCCAGGAGCGTGCCCGCGGACGCCATGGCGGCGCCGTTGGCACGCACCAGGACGGTGTCGTCGTCGGGCAGCGGGACGACGCGACGGATCGCCTCCAGCGTCGGGCCGGCGGTCGCGACGCGGCCCCCGGGCTCGCGGGCGGCGTCGGCGCCGAGCAGCGCGTAGGTGGACCCGGTCAGGACGCGGGCGATCAGGCGGACGGGCTTCATGGTGGACGTCTCCCGGGATCAGGGGTTCGGTGGCGGGTGTCAGGCGCCGAGGCCGTCCACGACCTCGACGCACTGGCGTGCGATCGCGAGCTCCTCGTTGGTCGGCACGACCATGACGAGCGTGCTCGTCCACGACGGCGAGATGATCCGCGGCTCGTCGGAGCGCACCGCGTTCCGGTCCGGGTCGACGGCGAGGCCGAGCGGCTCGAGGCCGTCCAGGACCTCGGCGCGGACCTGCGCGTCGTTCTCCCCGACGCCCGCCGTGAACGCGAGGACGTCGACGCGCCCCAGCACCGCGTGGTACGCGCCGATGTACTTGCGCAGCCGGTGCTCGTAGACGTCGAGCGCCAGGCGCGCGGCCCTCGCCGCCTCGGCGTCGTCGCCGTCGGCGAGCGCCCGGACGGCGCGGAAGTCGTTCTCGCCCGCGAGCCCCTTGACGCCCGACCGCTTGTTGAACAGGTCGTCGATCTCGTCGATGCTCATGCCCGCGTTACGGGACAGGTGGAACACGACGGCCGGGTCGATGTCGCCCGTGCGGGTCCCCATGACGAGCCCCTCGAGCGGCGTGAGCCCCATCGAGGTCTCGACCGGGACGCCGCCCGCGATCGCCGATGCCGACGCACCGTTCCCGAGGTGCAGGACCACCTGGTTGAGGTCCTGGACGCGCCGGCCGAGCACGCGCGCGACCTTGCCCGCGACGTACTGGTGGCTCGTCCCGTGGAAGCCGTAGCGGCGGACCCCGTACTCCTCGGCGACGCCCCGCTCGAGCGCGTACGTGTAGGCGTGCTCCGGCAGGGACTGGAAGAACGCCGTGTCGAAGACCGCGACGTGCGGCACGTCGCCCATGAGCTCGCGCGCCACCTCGATGCCCGTCGCGTTCGCGGGGTTGTGCAGCGGGGCGAGCGGCGACAGGTCGCGGATCTTGCGGACGACGTCGTCGTCGACGAGCACCGGCTGCGAGAACACCGACCCGCCGTGCACGACGCGGTGCCCGACGGCGTGCACGCTCGCCTGCTCGAGGTCCGGCCCGAGCTCCGAGAACATCCCCAGCGCGACGCGGAGGGCCTCCGCGTGGTCGGCCACGTGCTGCTCGCGCTCGGTCGTGTTGCCGCCGAACCGGTGCCGCAACGGGCTCGACGACTCGCCGATGCGCTCGACGATGCCCGACGCGATCGCCTCCCCGCCGACCGGGTTGACGAGCTGGTACTTGAGCGAGCTGGAGCCCGAGTTAAGGACCAGCACGGACCCGTGCGCCCCGTACGCGGAGTAGGGGTTCGGACGTTCGGACTCAGGCAGGATGCTCATGCTTCTCCGTTCGCCGGCGCGGCCGCGCTCGGGCTCGTCTGCGCCTGGATGGCGGTGATCGCGACGGTGTTGACGATGTCGTGGACCAGCGCGCCGCGCGACAGGTCGTTGACGGGCTTCGCGAGGCCCTGGAGCACGGGGCCGATCGCGACCGCGCCCGCCGACCGCTGCACGGCCTTGTAGGTGTTGTTGCCCGTGTTGAGGTCGGGGAAGACGAACACCGTCGCCTTGCCGGCCACGTCCGACCCCGGCATCTTCGACGCCGCGACCGAGGCGTCCACGGCCGCGTCGTACTGGATCGGGCCGGCCACGGACAGGTCGGGACGGCGCTCGCGGACGAGGGCCGTCGCGTCCCGGACCTTCTCCACGCCCGCCCCGTAGCCGGACTCGCCCGTCGAGTACGACAGCATCGCGATCCGCGGCGGGACGCCGAACTGTGCGGCCGTGGCGGCGGACGAGATCGCGACGTCGGCGAGCTGGGTGGCGGTCGGGTCGGGGATGACCGCGCAGTCGCCGTAGACGAGCACGCGGTCCTCGAGGCACATGAGGAAGACCGAGGACACGACCGAGACGCCGGGCGCGGTCTTGATGATCTCGAACGACGGCTTGATGGTGTGGGCGGTCGTGTGCGCGGCGCCCGACACCATGCCGTCCGCGAGACCCAGGTGGACCATCAGCGTGCCGAAGTACGAGACGTCGGTGACGATCTCTCGCGCGCGCTCCACCGTCATCCCCTTGTGCGACCGCAGCCGCGTGTACTCCTCGGCGAAGCGTTCCACGAGGTCGGCGTCGTGCGGGGACAGGACGTGCGCGCCGTCGAGCCGGAGCCCGAGCTCCGCGGCGCGCGTGCGCACGGCCGCCTCGTCGCCGAGGATCGTCAGCTCCGCGACGTCCCGCTGCAGCAGCGTGGACGCCGCGCGAAGGATCCGGTCGTCGTCGCCCTCGGGCAGCACGACGTGCTTGCGGTCGGCGCGCGCGCGGGCGAGGAGCTCGTACTCGAACATGAGCGGCGTCACGACGTCCGACGGCGGCACGTCCAGCGCGGCCGCCAGCGCCGTCTGGCCGCTCGAGAGCGCGGCGTCCGCGGTCGCGCGGTCGAACAGTGCGAGCGCCGTGTCGACCTTCGCGGGGGCGTCGAGCGTGACCCGCCCGCGGGTCCGCGCCGCGCGGCTCGCGGTCTCGATGGTGTCGAGGTGCGTGGTGAGGATCGGCAGGCTCGGCGCGAGGTCGTCGAGCAGGCGCGTGATCGAGGGGGGCGGCTCGAGCCCGCCCGTGAGGACCATCGCGGCGAGCGACGGGTACGACGGCGCCGAGTGCGCCGCGAGCAGCCCGATCAGCACCTCGGACCGGTCGCCGGCCGTGACGACGACGGCGCCGTCGGTGAGGTGCTCGAGCATGTGCTCGAGCGTCATCGCGCCGACGAGCACGCCCATCGCCTCGCGGGCGAGGAGCTCGCCGTCGCCGAGCAGCAGCGTGCCGTCGACCGCCTCGCGCAGCCCCTCGACCGTCGGCGCGGACAGCGACGGCTCCTCGGGGATGGTCCACACCGGCAGCGGCGACGTGGGCGCCCCGACCACGTCGAGCTCGGCGAGCGCCGCCCGGACCGCGTCGAGGTCGCCCGGGCGGCACCGGTTCGCGACGACGCCGAACGGCCGCGCGTGGTTCGTCCGGAGCTCGGCGAGGCTGACCTCCGCGAGCTGCCGGACGTCGTCGGGCGTGCGGCCGAAGCCCGAGAGCACGAGCAGGACGGGCGCGCCCAGGTTCGCCGCGACCCGCGCGTTGAAGGACAGCTCGGTGGGGCCGGCGACGTCGGTGTAGTCGCTGCCGAGGACGAGGACCGCGTCGCACGCGACCGCGACGTCGTGGAACTTCGCGACGATCTGGGACAGCGAACCCTCGGGGTCGTCGTGGACCTCGTCGTAGGTCACGCCGACGCACTGCTCGTAGCCGAGGTCGACGCTGTCGCGGGCGAGCAGGAGCTCGAGCACGTAGTCGCGGCCGGCGCGCGGGTTCGCCTGGGCGCTGCGGGCGACGGGGCGGAACACCCCCACGCGCCGGAAGCGTCGCTGGAGGAGCTCCAGGACACCGAGGGCGACGGTCGACTTGCCGGTCTCCCCCTCGGGGGAGGTGATGTACACGCTTCGGGTGGACTCGCTCACCGCTCGCTCTCTCTGTGCTCGGCGTCGTCAGGCGCTGCCCCTATTCCACCGCATGGCGGTCGGGCCCGCAGTGTCGCGAAGCACGAGGTGACGGACGTCTCCGCGCCGGCCCCGCGCCCCGGGCGCCGCGCGCCCGCACAGGCCGGCGGCCCGCCCACCTCGCGAGGTGGACGGGCCGCCGGCCTGCGTCGGTGCGGGGAGCGTGGGCTCCGCGCCGCGGTGCTACTCGTTGTCGCCGCCGGTCCCGATGGTCGCGTCGACCTGCCCGCTGTCGGCGAGGTCCTGCGCGTCGGGCCAGACCCACTCCTTGACCTCGGGCAGGTCGTCGCCGTGCTCGCGCGTGTACTGGCGGGCCTCGAGGCGCTTGTCCTGCATCTCCTGGCGCAGCCCCGCGTACCGGGACGCGAGGCCCGGGACGCGGTCGATGACGTCGATCACCAGGTGGAACCGGTCGAGGTCGTTGAGCATGACCATGTCGAACGGCGTCGTCGTGGTGCCCTCCTCCTTGTACCCGCGCACGTGGAGGTTCGCGTGGCCGGTGCGCCGGTAGGTGAGGCGGTGGATGAGCCACGGGTAGCCGTGGTACGCGAAGATGACCGGCTTGTCCCGCGTGAACAGCGTGTCGAAGTCCTTGTCGGACAGCCCGTGCGGGTGCTCCTTCTCGTCCTGGAGCCGCATGAGGTCGACGACGTTCACGACGCGCACCCGCAGGTCCGGGATGCGCGTGCGCAGGATGTCGGCCGCGGCCAGCACCTCGAGGGTCGGGACGTCGCCCGCGCACCCGAGCACGACGTCGGGCTCCTTGCCCTCGACCTCGGAGCCCGCCCAGTCCCAGATGCCGAGCCCGCGGGTGCAGTGCGCGACCGCCTGCTCCATGGACAGGAACTGGGGCGCCGGCTGCTTGCCGGCCACCACGACGTTGACGTACTGCCGGCTGCGGAGGCAGTGGTCGTACGTCGACAGGAGGGTGTTGGCGTCCGGCGGCAGGTAGACCCGCACGACCTCGGCCTTCTTGTTCACGACGTGGTCGATGAACCCGGGGTCCTGGTGGCTGAACCCGTTGTGGTCCTGACGCCAGACGTGGCTCGACAGCAGGTAGTTGAGACTCGCGACCGGCCGGCGCCACGGGATGTGGTTGGTGACCTTGAGCCACTTGGCGTGCTGGTTGAACATCGAGTCGACGATGTGGATGAACGCCTCGTAGCTGGTGAACAGGCCGTGCCGCCCGGTCAGCAGGTAGCCCTCGAGCCAGCCCTGGCACTGGTGCTCGGAGAGCTGCTCCATGACCCGCCCGACGCGCACCAGGTGCTCGTCGACCGCGGGGGAGAAGTACTCGGCGTTCCACTGCTTGCCGGTCACGTCGTAGACGGCCTGCAGGCGGTTCGACGCGGTCTCGTCCGGCCCGAAGATGCGGAAGTTGTCCGGGTTGCGGCGGATCACCTCGGTGAGGTACTCGCCGAGGACGCGCGGCGCCTCGGTCGCGCCCGCTCCCGGCTTGGGCACGTCGACCGCGAAGTCGCGGAAGTCGGGGAGCCGCAGGTCGCGCAGGAGGATCCCGCCGTTGGCGTGCGGGTTGGCGCTCATCCGCAGGTCGCCCGCGGGCGCGAGCTCCCGGATGTCGTCGTCGATCCTGCCCTCGGCGTCGAAGAGCTCCTCGGCGCGGTACGACTTCAGCCAGTCCTCGAGGACCTTGAGGTGCTCGGGCGTGTCCCGCGCGTTCGCGAGCGGCACCTGGTGCGCGCGCCACGACCCGACGGTCTTCTTGCCGTCGATGTACTCGGGCCCGGTCCAGCCCTTGGGGGTGCGGAACACGATCATCGGCCAGGCGGGGCGCGGCAGGTCCTCGCCCTGCTCGGCGGCCTGGGCCTTGATCGCCGCGATCTCGTCGAGCACCTCGTCGAGCGTCGCCGCGAAGCGGCGGTGGATCGACTCGAACGACTCGTCGCTCTCGTCGGCCACCTCGAACCAGTGGACCTTGTGCCCGTAGCCGGTGAGGAGCGACTCGAGCTCGTCCTGGCCGATCCGGTCGAGGATGGTCGGGTTCGCGATCTTGTAGCCGTTGAGGTGCAGGATCGGCAGGACGACGCCGTCGTGCGCGGGGTTGAGCAGCTTGTTCGAGTGCCAGCTCGTGGCGAGCGGGCCGGTCTCGGCCTCGCCGTCGCCGACGACCGCCGCGACCAGGAGGTCCGGGTTGTCGAACGCCGCGCCGTACGCGTGCGAGAGGGCGTAGCCGAGCTCGCCGCCCTCGTGGATCGACCCCGGCGTCTCGGGGGCGACGTGCGACGGGATGCCGCCCGGGAACGAGAACTGGCGGAACAGCTTGCGCAGGCCCTCCTCGTCCTCGGTGATGTCCGAGTAGAGCTCGGAGTAGGTGCCGTCGAGGTACGCGCTCGCGACGAGGCCCGGGCCGCCGTGGCCGGGACCCGCGACGTAGATGGTCGACTGCTGGCGCTGCGCGATCGCCCGGTTGAGGTGCGCGTAGAGGAAGTTGAGGCCCGGCGTCGTGCCCCAGTGCCCCAGGAGGCGGGGCTTGACGTCGTCCCGCGTCAGCGGGCGCCGCAGGAGCGGGTTGTCCAGCAGGTAGATCTGGCCCACCGACATGTAGTTCGCGGCGCGCCACCACCTGTCGATCCGAGCGATCGTCTCGTCGCTCACTGCGGCGTCCGGCAGGGCGGTCCAGGGGGACATCGATCACACACTCCTCGGGGCTGCGTGGATGGTGCCTTCATTCCATCGCACGGGGCCTTCCGCCGCGCGTCGGGCGCACGTGACGAACGTGACGGGACGGGGCGGCCGCGCCCCGGCCCCGTGGACGTCTTCTCCCAGGCAGCGCCGCTACCGTGGTGGGGTGGTCTCCCCGGCACCCCCGACGACGCCCGCCACCCCCGGTCCGGGTGCGTCGGCGCACGCGCCCCTGCGGCCGGGCAAGCCTCCGCGCGCGACCGGGCCGGTGACGTGGGGCCAGGTCGCACGGCGGCCGCGCATGATCGGCCTCCTCGCGGTCCTGCTCGCGTTCGCGGCGCTGTGCGGGAGCCTCGGCGCCTGGCAGCTCGACCGCGCCTACGCGCGCGGCGACGCCGCCCAGCAGAAGGAGCTCGACGCGAAGCTCGCGGCCGAGGAGGCCCGCGGACCCGAGGGCCTCGGCACCGTCCTCGCCCCGCAGACGACGTTCACCGGCAAGCTCGTCGGCGACCTCGTGTGGGTCCGGGGGACGTACGAGGCCGACGGCCAGGTCCTCGTCCCGGATCGCGCGCTCGGCGGCCGCACGGGCTACCTCGTGCTCACCCCGCTGCGCGTGTCCGACGACGGCACGTCCGGCGCGTCGTGGCAGGGCCTGTCGGGCGGCGCGCCCGTGGTCCCGGTGGTGCGCGGCTGGGTGGCGACGCCCGCCGACGCCCCGGCGGCGCCGTCGGGCACGGTCCGCGTGAACGGCTACCTGCAGGCCTCGGAGGCCACGACGGGAACCGGCCACACCCTGCCCGAGGGGCAGGTCGACTCCGTGTCGTCCGCGCAGCTCGCGAACCGCTGGGGTGGCCCGATCTACAGCGGGTACGTCGTGCTGCGCGACTCCGACCCCGCCGCCGACCCGGCGGTCTTGGTGCTGCCGCGGCCGCAGGTCGAGGGCTCGGGCGACGTCAACCTGCAGAGCATGTCGTACGCGTTCCAGTGGTGGCTGTTCGCCGTCTTCGCCGTCTTCGTGTGGTGGAGGATCGTCCGCGACCAGCGCGACCACGAGAACGCGGCGCTCGCGTCGGGGGACGGGGCACCGGCCCCGGGCGGGCGCGGCGACCGGAAGCCGCGCGTGCGCCGCGGCGAGGACGGCATCGCGGGCCTCCCGGCCAAGCGCTGACGCGGACCGGCACGGCGGCCCGGCCGGGGCCGCGCCGGTCCGGGGCGCCGGGCTGTCAGCGAGATGTCAGCGCGGGGCGGCCCGTGTCAGCGAGGTGACAACCGACCCGACGAGCATCGTCGTCATGACCACGACCGCTGCCCCGACGCGACCCACGACGTCGCGCACCTACCCGTCCCTCCGGGCCGCCTGGATCCCGCTGGCGGCGCTCTGCCTGGCCTTCTTCGTCGAGATGGTCGACAACACGCTCATGTCGATCGCGCTGCCCACGATCGGCCGCGACCTCGGGAGCAGCACCACGGCCCTGCAGTGGGTCAGCGGCGCCTACTCGCTCACGTTCGGCGGGCTCCTCCTCACGGCGGGGTCGATGGCGGACCGGTTCGGGCGACGGCGCGTGCTCCTGATCGGCCTCGCGGCGTTCGGGGTCATCAGTCTCGGCGCCGCCCTCGTCTCGACGAGCGGCGAGCTCATCACGCTCCGCGCGCTGCTCGGCCTCGCGGCGGCCGCGATGGCCCCCGTGACCAACTCGCTGGTCTTCCGCCTCTTCGAGGACAAGGCGCTCCGGATGCGCGCCATGACGGTCATGATGGTCGTCGGCATGTCCGGGTTCATCCTCGGCCCGCTCCTGGGCGGCACCGCGCTCGCGCACGTGTCCTGGCAGTGGCTGCTCCTCGTCAACTTCCCGATCGCCGCGGTCGCGTGGATCGGCGTCCGCCTCGGGGTCGCCGCCGACACCAAGGACGGCCTGACCGACGACAAGCTCGACCTCGCCGGCGCCGGGCTGAGCATCGCGACGATCGGGCTCGCGTGCTACGCCCTGACGAGCGGCGTCCAGCACGGCTGGCTGTCCGCGGTGACGCTGGGCTGCGTCGCGGGCGCGGTCCTGGCCGCCGTGCTCTTCGTCCGGCGCGAGCGCCGCACCGACGCGCCGATGCTCGACCTCACGCTCTTCTCCAACGGCACGGTCCGCGGGGCGGCGATCGCCCAGATCGGCACGGCTGTCGCGATGTCCGGGGTCATGTTCGGCCTGATCCTGCACTTCCAGTACGCGTGGGGCTGGAGCCCGGTCAAGGCGGGCCTCGCGAACCTGCCGATGATCCTCACCATGCTGGGCGCGACCCCGGTCTCCGAGGGGCTCGTCACCCGGTACGGGCACCGGGTCGCGTGCCTCGTGGGCTCCGGCTTCCTGGCCGCGGGCGTCGGCGGCCTCGCGTGGGGCGTGGAGCACGGCTACCTCGCGATCGCCCTCGGGATGGTCGTCATGACGGTCGGCCTGCGCACCGTGATGATCGTGTGCGCCGTCGCGCTCGTCGACGAGATGCCCGCCAACCGCACCTCGATGGGCACCGCGCTCAACGACACCGCCCAGGAGGTCGGGACGAGCGTCGGGACCGCGGTCGTCGGGACGCTCATCGCGACGCTGGTCGCGAGCCAGCTCCCTGCCGGTGCGTGGAGCCACGAGATGGTCGCGTCGTTCTTCCACGGCGAGCGGGTCACGTACGTCGTGCTGGCCGTGGTCGTGGGGGTCCTCGCGGCGTTCGGGGCGTCGACGCTGACGAGCTCGCGCTCGACGGAGGAGCACGCCGAGCCCGAGGACGAGGCCGTGGCCGCCTGATCCCCGCCGAGGTAGCGCAGATCGCCCGAGGTAGCACGGACTCCGTGCTACCTCGGGCGATCTGCGCTACCTCAGGGACCTGTGCGGTCCGGGCTCAGCGTGGCTTGCGCGCGACGACGAGGTCGCGCTGGATCGCCTGGTCGACGCGGTGCTCGAAGCCGTGCCACGGGCCGGGTGCGTCGTCGCCGAGCACCTCGAGCCCGGCGTCCCGGAGCGCCTGCTCGAGCGCGGTCCGCGGCGCGACCCGGACGTTCCACGAGATCCCGACGGCGCCGCCCCTGCGCAGCAGCCGGACCCACCCGGGCAGCGCCTTGGCGAGCAGGGGCACGGGGGAGCGGGTCAGCTCGTCGTGCGGGGTCGAGCGGCCCCCTGCACCCCGCGTGCCCGACGCGCGGTTGCCGTGCTGGACGCCGTACGGGGCGTCGGTCACGATCGCGTCGAAGTGCCCCGCGGGGAAGAGGTCGGCCGCGCGCACGGTGTCCGCGTTGACCAGCTCGACCGCGATCGTGTCGCCCGCGCGGTACGCGTCCGCGGTGGCGCCGACGGTCGCCTCGAACCGGCGGCCGAGGCTCTTGCCGTCGCGGCGCAGGGTCGCGAGCCCGGCCGTGTGCTTGAGCCGGTGGTTCTTGAGCCAGGTCCGCAGGAACGTCGCGTACGCCTCGACGTCCTTCGCGTCGACGTCGACGCCCGCCGCGTCCCACCCCCGCACGAGCGCCTGGTTGAGCGTCGTGCCGCGGCCCGCCATGGGGTCGAGGACCCGCAGCCGCCGCCGCGCCCCGTCCGGGCGCGTGGTCCAGGGGCCGGCGAGGTCGCGCGGCCGGTCGGTCGCCGCGACGGTGACGTTGACGAGGAGGCGCGTGAAGTCCTCGTTGGTCTTCCCGGCGTACTTCTGCACCGTGAGCAGGTCGGAGTCGAACAGGTCGACGGCGGCCCGTGCGACCGGCCGCAGGCGCGCGTCGTCCGCGGGGCCCTCGACGACGAAGAGCGCGTACGCCGACGACAGCGCCGACAGCAGGGCGAGGTCCGCCGCCGCGGTGCCGGCCGCGTCGGCACGGGCGGGCGCGTCGTCGAGCGTGAACGTCACGTAGGGGAGCCCGCCGAGCGTCGTCGTGCCCACGTCGCGCAGCCGCCCCTCGAACGCGCGCTCGGCGAGCACCGCCACCTCGGCCACGGCGAGCGTGGGCGCGGCCTGCGCGTACACGCGGTTGTGCGACGGCGAGACGAGGAAGGCGTACCGGGTCACGGGCAGCATTCTCGCCTGCGCCGGGGCGCGCCGCCGAACCGCCGGCGAAGCGCCGAGATCCGATTCGGCGACGCTCCCTCATCTGCCGACCGCCTTCCGGACGCACGCGACGTGCGGCGATCTGCAGGTGCGCCGTCCCGGATCTGCAGATCGTCGCACCTCACGACGAGGCGCAGCACGAAAACGGAACTCGGGAAGGCGGGCAGACGCCGACCGAGGCCGGCGGGCCGGCGGTGGTTGGGCAACGGACGAGGGCTGGTGGGCGGGGAGGTGTCGAAGGACGTCGAGGAGTCCGCACGGCCCCCTGGGGCCGCAGGACGACAGTCCGAGACAGCTCGCCGCCCACCAGCCCGGCGGTGCGTCAGACGACGACCGGCACGATCACTCGTGCTGCCACGAGTGCCACAGCCGCGCGTAGTCCCCTCCCGCGGCGACGAGCTCGTCGTGCGACCCGATCTCCGTGATCCGCCCGCCGTCGACCACGGCCACGCGGTCGGCGTCGTGCGCGGTGTGGAGCCGGTGCGCGATCGCGACGACGGTCCGGCCCTCGAGCACGCCGTTGAGCGAGCGCTCGAGGTGCCGCGCGGCGCGCGGGTCGAGCAGGGACGTCGCCTCGTCGAGCACGAGGGTGTGCGGGTCGAGGAGGACGAGCCGGGCGAGCGCGATCTGCTGCGCCTGCGCGGGGCTGAGCGCGTGCCCGCCCGAGCCGACGGCGGTGTCGAGGCCCTCGGGGAGGGCTTCGGCCCAGGTGCGGGCGTCGACGGCCTCGAGGGCGTCGAGCAGCTGCTCGTCGGTCGCGGTCGTGTCGGCGAGGCGCAGGTTGTCGGCGAGCGACCCGACGAACACGTGGTGCTCCTGGGTCACGAGGGCGACGTGGCGGCGCAGGTCCTCGAGCGGGAGCTCGACGAGCGGCACCCCGCCGACCGTGACCGACCCGCCCGTGGGCGGGTGGATGCCCGCGAGCATGCGCCCGAGCGTCGACTTGCCGGCGCCCGACGGCCCGACGATCGCGAGGCGCTCGCCGACCCGCAGGTCGAGGTCGACGTCGTGCAGGACGTCGTGACCCTCGCGGTACGCGTAGCGGACCTTCGACCCGACGACGTGCTCGTCGGCGGGCACGGCGGTGCCGGCCTCGCGGTCCTGCTCGACGAGCCGGACGCCGATGACGCGCGAGAGCGAGACGCCCGCGACCTGGAGCTCGTCGAGCCAGAAGATCAGGTCGAAGACGGGCCCGCCGAGCTGCATCCCGAACGCGACGACGCTCGTCACCGCGCCGACCGAGGTGTGGCCCTGCGACAGCAGCCAGCCGCCCCACAGGAGCACCGCGACGGGCGCGAACGAGAACGCGGCGTCCACGGACGGGATGAGCACGGTGCGCAGCCGCAGCGTGTACCGCTCGGCCTCGAAGGCCTCGCGGAGGTTGCGGTCGACGCGGCGCCGCATCCGCGCGCCCAGGTGCAGCGCGTCGGTGGTGCGCGCGCCCTCGACGGCTTCGGTGATGGTGCCGTTGACGGTCGCGTACGCCGCCGACTCCCGCAGGTAGCCGGGGGTCGCGCGGTGCAGGTACCAGCGGGTCGCGACGACGATCGCGGGCACCCCGACGAGCAGCCCGAGGGACACGAGCGGCGCCACGATGAAGGACGCGACGAGCGTGAGGACGATCGTCACGACGCACACCATGATGCGCGGCACCCCGAAGCGGACGGCGTGCTGGAGCCGGTTGACGTCGTTGGTCGTGCGGGCGACGAGGTCGCCCGTCCCCGCGCGCTCGACGGTCGACAGCGGGAGCCGCGTGACCGTCTCCATGAACTCCTCGCGGAGCTCGGCGAAGACCTGCTCGCCCAGGACCATGGACGCCTGCTGGGCGAACCGGATCACGACGGCCTGCAGCAGGACGGCACCCAGCAGCACGGCGACCATGCGGTCGACGGCGGTGTCCGTCGTGCCGCCGGTGACGTCGTCGACGATGCGGCCGAGCAGCCACGGGCCGACGAGGCCCGCGAGGGCGGCGACCGTGTGCAGCACGACGACGCGCGTGAGGGCGCGGCCGTGGGTGCGCAGCAGCGCGACGGTCGCGCGGCGGGTGGTGGCGCCGTCCGCGATGGGCAGGACGGTGGCGGTCATCGGGTTCCTCCGGTGGTCTGCAGGCGGGCCGGGTCCTCGGGCTCCTGCGAGCCGTCGTCGGCCATGCCACGCCCGACGACGGCGCGGTAGCGCGCCGCGGCCGCGTCGGTCCGGCCGAGCAGGTCGGCGTGGGTGCCGTGGGTGGTCACGAGCCCGTCCTCGAGGAGCACGACCTCGTCCACGTGGTCGAGCACGAGCGGGCTCGCGGTCACGACGAGCGTGGTGCGCCCGCGCCGCACCTCGGCGACCCGCTCGGCGATCCTCGCCTCGGTGTGCGCGTCGACCGCGCTGGTCGGCTCGACGAGCACGAGGACCTCGGGGTCGGTGAGCAGGGCGCGCGCGAGCGCGACGCGCTGGCGCTGGCCGCCGGACAGCGACCGGCCCTTCTCGGGCAGCTCGCCGGTCAGGCCGCCGGGCACGGAGTCGAGGACGTCCTGCGCGTCGGCGACCAGCATCGCCGCGAGCAGGTCCTCCTCGGTCGCGCGGCCCCGCGCGTCGAGCTCCTCGCCGAGCACGCCCGAGAACAGGTGCGTGGTCGCCTCGGACACGACGATGCGGTGGCGCACCTCGTCCTTGTCGAGGTCGGTGAGCCGCACGCCGCCCAGGCGGACGGGGGTGTCGGCCTCGTCCTCGTCGTCGAAGCGCCCGAGCCGGGTGGCGACGCGTGCCGCGGCGTCCGGGTCCGCGCTCACGAGCCCGACGACGCGGCCCGGCTCGAGCCGCAGGCCGCTCGCCTCGTCGACGAGCTCGGCGCCCGGCTCGGGAGCCTGCGCGAGCGCCTCGGCGGACTCGGTCGCGGGCTGCGTCCCGAGGACGGCCTGGACCTTGCCCGCCGAGATGAGGCCGCGGGTCGTCATCTGGAGCATCTGGGTCGCGAGCTGGAGCGGCCAGGACAGGAACGCCGCGTACGCGTAGAAGGTCACGAGCTCGCCCGGGGTGATCTCGCCCGCGACCGCCGCGTGCGCGCCGAGCCAGAGCACGAGCGCGACGAGCAGGCCGGGCAGCAGCACCTGGAGGCCGTCGAACACGGACTGCACGGTCGCGACGCGCACGCCCTCGCGGCGCACCTTCTGGGACTGCTCGGCGTACCGGCCCGTGAAGACCTCCTCGCCGCCGATCCCGCGCAGGATGCGCAGGCCGGAGACCGTGTCGGCGCCGAGCGCGGTCAGGTGCCCCTGGGCCTCGCGCTGGGTGGCCTGGCGCGCCTGGAGCGGCTTGACGAGCAGCGCCATGATGCCTGCGACCACGGGCAGCCCGACCACGACGACGAGGCCGAGCCGGAGCGACTGCGTGCACATGATGACGGCGACCGTGACGTAGGCGAGCACGCCGCCGACGAACCGGCCGGCCATGGCGAACACGTCGCCGATGCGCAGCGCGTCGTTGGCGACGGCCGAGACGACCTCGCCCGTCGGGAGCTTCTGCGTGATGCGGTGGCCCGTGCGCGAGGCCTTGTAGCCGACCATCTGCGAGAACGAGAACGAGGCGCGGAACCAGTTCTGCATGTCGAAGCGGTGGCTGAACGCCCCGCCGACGACCATGACCGCGCCGTTGAGCAGCATGACCAGGCACCAGCCCAGCAGCTCCGAGCCGAACCCGTGGGTCAGGCCGTCGTCGAGCGCACGCCCGATGAAGAGCGGCGTCAGGGCCTGGGAGACCATGGTGGCGGTGCCCGCGACGAGGGACGCGAGCAGGATCCCGCGCTGGCGCCACGCCTGCCACCACAGGGCGCGTGCCGGGGATCCGAGCGGGGGTGTGCCCGGGTCGGGGAGGGGGAGGGTTCGCACCTCGTAACATTAGGTCGGGCCCCCCACACGAGGCCCACGGTTTTTCCCACAGCGCACGCCCAGCCGCGCACCTCGGGTGCGCGACGCGAAGCCCGAGGCAGGCCCCCGCATGACGACCCCCGCGAGCCCGAGCACGTCCGGCCCGTCGACCCCCGGCGGCGCCCCCGCCGCGACGTCCGAGCAGGCCGAGGCCGCCCGGACCGCGATCCGCAAGGCGCGCGGCGCCCTGGCCCGCTACCGCGTCATGGCGATCGTCACCGGCGTCATGCTCCTGCTCCTGTGCGTCGAGCTCGTGCTCAACTACGTCGTCAAGGTGTCGTGGGAGGACGCGATCCGCTGGATCCCCTTCGCGCACGGCTGGATCTACGTGATCTACCTCGTGACCGTCGTCGACCTGTGGTCGAAGATGCGGTGGACGTTCGGGCGCCTGGTCGCCCAGGTCCTCGCGGGCGTCGTCCCCGTCATGAGCTTCATCGTCGAGAAGCAGGTGCACCGCGACGCCGAGGCCAAGCTGCAGGTGCTCGCCGACCAGTACGGCGTCTGACGGGGGGGCGCGCCCGCCTGACTTTCCCGACAACGGGCGAACGTCCGGCTTCGCCCCCATGATGGTGCCTCGTCCGCAGGGGAACCTCACAGGCGGGAGAAGCACATGGTCACGCTCACCCTCACCGGGATCATCTACGCGATCGTCGTCGGCCTCGTCATCGGGGCGCTGGGCAGGCTGTTCGCCCGGGGCCGCCAGAACATCTCCATCATCGCGACCATCCTCATCGGGATGCTCGCGGCGTTCCTCGGTGCGATCGTCGCCGGCTGGCTCCACGTGCGGCACACTGAGGGCATCGACTGGATCCAGCTCGCGATCCAGGTGGCCCTCGCGGCGCTGTTCGTCTCGCTCTACGCCGGGCGCGGCGGCCGTCGGGCTCGCATCTGACCCGACGGACGGAGAGCGCATGGCCGACGACGAGATGACGACGGCCGAGCTCGCACGCTACGCCCGGCAGCTCGCGCTGCCGGGCGTCGGCGTGCCGGGGCAGCGGCGCCTGCGGGACGCCCGCGTCCTCGTGGTCGGTGCCGGGGGCCTCGGTAGCCCCGTGCTGCTCTACCTCGCCGCGGCCGGCGTCGGGACGCTCGGCATCGTCGACGACGACGTCGTCGACACCTCCAACCTCCACCGCCAGGTGATCCACGGCGACGCGCAGGTGGGGACCGCCAAGGTCGCCTCGGCCCGCGAGGCCGTCGCACGCGTCAACCCCCACGTGCGCGTCGAGGAGCACCCGTTCCGGCTCGACGCGGCCCGCGCGCTGGACCTGCTGGCGCGGTACGACGTCGTCGTCGACGGGACCGACTCGTTCGAGGCCCGCTACCTCGTGTCCGACGCCGCCGAGCTCGCCGGGATCCCCGTCGTCTGGGGCGCGATCCACCAGTACTCGGGCCAGGTCGCGGTCTTCAGCGCCCGGGGCGTGGGCGACGCCGCCGGCGTCACCTACCGCGACGTCTTTCCCGAGCCCCCGCCGCCCGGCACCGTGCCCGACTGCGCGACCGCCGGCGTGTTCGGCGTCGTGTGCGGGACGGTCGGCACCGCGATGGCGACCGAGGTCGTCAAGCTGCTGACGGGCGTCGGCACGACGCTGCTCGGCCGTCTCGCCGTGTACGACGCGCTCGACGGCGAGTGGCGGTACCTCGCGGTCCGCGCCGACCCGGCCCGGACGCCCGTCACGGCGCTCGCCGAGCCCGAGCCCGTGGCGTGCGCCGTCTCGGAGCCTTCGGCCACGGCCGACCGGATGGACGTCGCCGAGCTCGGCGAGCGCCTCGCCGGGGGCGACGTCGTGGTGCTCGACGTGCGCGAGGACTGGGAGCTCGCGGCCGAGCCGTTCGACCCGCCTGCCGGCGCGGACGTCCGCCACCTGCCCTTCGGGCGGGTCGTCGCGGGCGACGCGGACGCGGCGCTCGCGGACCTGCCGCGCGACGCGGTCGTCGCGGTGCTGTGCAAGGCCGGCCCGCGCGCCGAGCGGGTCACCGAGGCCGCACGCGCCGTCGGGGTGGACGCCCGCGTCGTCGACGGGGGCCTGCTCGCCTGGCGCGCCCGCAGCGCTGCCGCGACGCGCTGAGCCGTCAGAGCCGGGCGTACCGCGCGCGGACGAAGAAGTAGACCCCGTAGGCGATCAGGCCGACGGCGACCACCGCGAGCAGGACCACTCCCGCCGGGAGGTCCGCGAGCGACTTGAGCGCCCCGTCCAGCCCCGACGACTTCTTCGGGTGGGCCGTGATCGCCGCGACCCCCGTGAGCACGCCGACGACCGCGAGCGCGACGCCCTTGGCGACGTAGCCGACCCGGCCGAGCGCCATCACGACGGGGCCGACCTGGACGGCGAGGTCCTTGCGGAACCCCGCACGGAGACCCTTGTTCACGAAGTACGCGGCGATGGCGAGGATCACGAGCGCGACGACCACGAGCAGGACCCGGCCGCCGGGCTCGTCGAGCACCCGCGCGCTCCACGTCCGGGTCGTGCCGGCGCTGCTCTTGCGGCCGCCTCGCGCGACGCCGAGCCCCGTGGCGCTGACCGCGAGGTACGCGATCCCGGTGCCGAGGTGCTTGCCGCGCACGAACCAGGCGTCCTTGTCGGTGCCACGGTCGACCGCGGCCTGGAGGAGGAGGAACAGCCCGAGGGCGGCGAGCGCGACCACCACGACCCAGAGCAGCACGGGTCCGGCGGGCTGCGCGCTGAGCGTCGCGAGGGCGCCGCTCGGGTCGGCCGACCCGCCGTCCCCGAACGCGACCCGCAGCGCGATGATCCCGATCAGGACGTGCACGAGGCCGGCGGCCGCGAAGCCCACCCGGGCGGCCGTCTGCATGGCGGTGGTGCGCTTCGCTGCGGAGGCGGCGGCACGGCCCGAGCGCGTCAAGGATGGCACCGGGTCACGGTAGCGGGACGGACGGTCGCACGCTCGCCCGGCGTCCGCGCGGCTGCTCCCGGGGGCCGTCGGTGCTGCGTGCCGCGGGAAACCAACTCGTAACGCGGGACGGCCGTCCTCGACACACAGGCTTCCTACAGTGCGGACCAACCCGGCCTCGCCGGGCCACGTCGCAGCCCCGTGGGCGCCGCGACGACGGGTGGGGGTCCGTGGTCGTGGCGCCCGCGTGGGCCGCTCGCGCGACGTCCACAGAGCACGAGGAGACCATCCGCATGCCCTTCACCCCACGACGGTCCGCAGGACGACGCACCGCCCCGGTGCTCGTCCTCGGCCTCGCCGCGAGCGCCCTGCTCGGGGCCGTACCCCTGACGGCGCAGGCCGCCGGTCAGGACGACGTCGTCGCGCACGGAGACGACTGGTCCGTCTCACGCGTCTCCGGCGGCTTCAAGGTCACCAAGACCCTCGACGAGGCGCTTCCCGTCGTCTCGGACGCCCCCACGCTGACCGTCGACGGCGCGAGCCTCGGCACGGCCACGGAGTCCGCGGACGGGACCATCCTCACCACGTACACGACCCTCGACGTGTCGTCGGCGGACGACGTCGAGGTCGGCTGGAGCAGCGGCGGCCACCCGGCCGAGCCGACGAACTCGCCCGTGACGTCCACCGAGGCGCCGGTCGCCCCGCGCACGACGTCCCGCCTGCGGTCCCTCGCGGTCACGGCCGACGACGGCTCCACGCCGGCACGGCCGCCTACCTGGAGGACGACTACGACTTCGGCGACCAGGCGGTCCCGCTCGCGAACATCGGCGGCATCCGCGGTGAGATGACGGGACGGATCTACCTGCCGACGACGGCCGGCGCGCACCCGACCGTGATCCTGCTGCACGGTCGGCACTCGTCCTGCACGGTGCCGACGGGCGGCGGCAGCGTCTCGAACCCGAACCGGTGGCCGTGCATCGCGCCGCAGGTGAACATCCCGAGCTACAAGGGCTACGAGTCGACCGCGCAGAACCTCGCGACGCACGGCTACGCCGTCGTGTCGATCTCCGCGAACGCGATCAACGCCAACGACAACCAGCTCGCGCCCGACTACGGCGCGCAGGCGCGCGGGCAGCTCGTGCTCGACACGCTCGCGATGCTGCGCCAGGCGAACGCGGGCGAGCCCGTGTCCTTCCACGACGCCGCGACCGACCGGACGGTCGACCTCGCGGCGGCGCTCGCCGTGAGCACGGAGGCCGACGACCTGGGCTCCGCCCCGACGTCGGCCACGAACCCCGGCGAGGCGATCACGCCGGCGGACCTCGTGGGCGCGTTCGACCTCGACGACGTCGGCCTCATGGGCCACTCGCGCGGCGGTGAGGGCGTCGTCTCGGCGGTCAACCTCAACCAGAAGCTCGCGAAGCCGTTCGGGATCAAGAGCGTGCTGCCGCTCGCGCCCGTGGACTTCGGCCGCGAGACCGCCGCGGACACGAACATGCTCGTGATCCTGCCCTACTGCGACGGCGACGTGTCGAACCAGCAGGGGCAGCACTTCAGCGACGACTCCCGCTACGCCTACGACGACGACTCCCTGCGCTCGACGCTGTGGGTCATGGGCGCCGACCACAACTTCTTCAACTCGGTGTGGACGCCCGGGAAGTACCCGCTCTCGACGTCGGACGACTGGGGCGCCACGAGCACGGACGCGGTCTGCGGCCCGCTCGCGCCCACGAACGTGCGCCTGAGCGCGGACGACCAGTACGACGTCGGGGTCGCCGTCATGAGCGCGTGGTTCCGGCTCACGCTCGGCGGCGAGGACCAGTTCCTGCCGCTGTTCGACGGGAGCGCCGACCCGACGCTCACGTCCGTCCCGTCGGCCACGCTCTGGGCGACGGCCACCGCTCCGGCGACGAAGCGCGCCGACATCGAGGCGTTCACGGCCAACACGAGCCGTGTGCGCGTCTACGGGTCGGCGACCGAGAGCGTCTGCGCGAGCGCGGGCGGCCGCACCCTGCCGCAGGACGCGCAGCCCTGCGCCACGGCGAGCACCCTGCGCTCGACGAGCGCCATGCCGCACTGGACCCCGGCGTCGTTCGCCCCGAACGTCCCGGCGTCGCCGATGGGCCGCTTCCTGTGGACGTCGGTCAGCGGCTCGACCGCCGGGTCGATCCGGGTCACCGTGCCCGCCGCCGCTCGCGACGCGAGCGAGCAGGACGCCCTGACGTTCAAGACGGCGCCCGACGAGTCGGTCGTCACGGGCACCGACCTGACGGTGACGGTCGTGGACGGCCACGGGGCCACCTGGAGCTCCGCGGTCTCGGCCCTCAACGCGGGTGCCGTGAAGCGGCTCCCGATCAGCGGCTCGACGACGCTCAACAAGATCGTCCTGCAGCAGGTCTCGGTCCCGGTCTCCACGCTCGCGGGCTCGATCGACGTGAGCGACGTCCGTGAGGTCCGTTTCGCGGGCGCGACCGGCGCCGACGGCACGGCCACGGGCGGGGCGTACCTGTCCGACCTGGCGTTCGTCAGCTCCGGCGTCGGCACCGTCGCGGGCATCGCGTCCGTCCCGACGGTCAACGTCGCGAGCACGGTCGTCGAGGAGGGCTCGTCGGTCGACGAGGCCCGCGTGGCGGTGGTCCTCGACCAGCCCGCCGACCGGACGGTCTCGGCGTGGTTCACGCTCATGGGCTCGACCGCGGACAGCAGCAACGCCGGGCTAGCCGCGCAGAAGGTCACGTTCCAGCCGGGCCAGACGTGCCAGGCCGTGAGCGTGACGACCCTCGGGAACACGGTGGCGGGCGCGGCCGCGACGACGGCCTACAAGGCCGACGTCAGCGCGCCCGACGGCGTGATCGTGGGCGCGGCCCAGTTCGGGACGTTCACGGTCCGCGAGGACGACGCCCTCACGTCCGGCGGGGCGCTCGCTCCCGCCGTCGGCACGCAGGGCGACGTCTGCGCCGAGTACGCGGCACGGTCCGTCGTGCAGGAGCTGACGACGTCGGGCGACGCGGTCGCCGGGTCGCACGTCACGCTCACCGGCAGCGGGTACCGGGTCGGCGAGTTGGTCGCGTTCACCGACGGTGACGCCGTCCTCGGCACGGTGCTCGCGGGCGCCGACGGGACCGCGGCCCTCGACTGGGCCGTCCCCGCGGACGCGCGCGTCGGCGGTCATGACGTGACCGCCGTCGGGGCGGGCTCGGCCCGGACCGCGAAGGCCACCGTGACCGTGCGGTCGGCCACCACGACGACCCTCGCGATCGCGCCCGCGGCCCCGGCCGTGGGCAAGGCCGTGACCCTCACGGCGACCGTGGCCGGGCCCGACACCGCGGGCACCGTGACGTTCGCCGACGGCTCGACGGTCCTCGGCCGGGTCGCGGTCAAGGACGGCCGGGCGGCCCTCGTCGTCTCCGGCGGCTTCGACGCCGGGACGCACACCCTGACCGCGGCGTTCGGGCAGACCGCCACGGCCGAGGGCTCCGTGTCCCCGGCCGTGACGTTCACCCTGGTCAAGGGCAAGACGACCACGGTGTTCGTGCTCGCCGCGACCCGCACGACGTACGGCACGGCGGTCGCCGGGCGGATCGTCGTCGGCGGCGCCGACGGCGGGGTCGCGACGATCACCGTCGGGAACGTCGTCCGGTCGGTCCGGCTCGACGCCCACGGCGCCGGGTCGTTCACCGTCCCCGGCACGCTGAAGCCCGCGACCTACCGGGTGACGGCGTCGTACGCGGGGTCCCGGACCCTCGACACGAGCAGCGCGCGGGCCTCCCTGACGGTCCTCAAGGCCGCGCCGAAGGTCACGCTGTCCGCCCCGGCCACGGCCAGGAAGGGTGCGACCGTCACGGTGACCGTGAAGGTCGTCGGCATGAAGGGCGGCGTGCGGCCGACCGGCAAGGCCGTCGTCAAGCTCGGCGGGAAGGCCGTGAAGACGGTCTCCGTCCCGTCGTCGGGCGTGGTGAAGGTCAAGGTCCGGCTCGCCTCGGCCGGGACCGCGAAGGTCACGGCGGCCTACCAGGGCAGCGCCTACTACACGGCGGCGTCCGGGGCGGCCAAGGTCAAGGTCGTCACGAAGTAGCAGGCGGTCCGCCCGGCCGGTGACCACGGTCGCCGGCCGGGCGCCCCGCCTCGCGAGCGTCCCCGCGGGGCGGGGGCGTCGGGAGGTCGGCCGCCGGATGGGGGCGCGCGGTCAGAGCGCGAGGTCGAGGTTGCCCGCCCGTACGACGCCGTCCACGGGAGACGACGCGAGCGCCTGCTCGCGCCGCGGCACCCGGCCGGCCTGGGCGGCGTCGTGCCCGGCCTGCACCGCGAGCCGCATGGCCCGTGCCATGCGCACGGGGTCGGTCGCGCGCGTCACCGCCGTGGCGAGCAGCACCCCGTCGCACCCCAGCTCCATCGCGAGCGCCGCGTCCGACGCCGTCCCCACCCCGGCGTCGAGGATCACCGGCACCCCCGCCCGGGCCGCGATCGCCTCGATGTTCCGCGGGTTCGCGACGCCCAGGCCCGAGCCGATCGGCGAGCCGAGCGGCATGACGGCCGCGCAGCCCACGTCCTCGAGGCGGCGCGCGAGCACGGGATCGTCGTTCGTGTAGGGCAGGACGACGAAGCCCTCGCGCACGAGCGTCTCCGCCGCCTCGATCAGGGCGACGGGGTCGGGGAGGAGCGTCACGTCGTCGGCGATCACCTCGAGCTTGACCCAGTCGGTCCCGCACGCCTCGTGCCCGAGCCGCGCCGTGAGCACGGCGTCGCGCGCGGTGAAGCAGCCCGCCGTGTTGGGCAGCGCGCGGATGCCGAGGCGCTCGAGCAGCGCCCAGACCCCGTGGTCTCCGGACGTCCCGGCGCCCCCGGCCGAGGGCGCGAACCGGCGCAGCGCGACCGTCGTCAGCTCGGTGCCCGACGCCACGAGGGCGTCCTCGAGCGCGAGCAGGCTCGACGCGCCGCCCGTCCCCATGACGAGCCGGGAGCGCAGGGCGGTTCCCGCGATCGTGAGCGCGTCAGCCACCCTGCACCGCCCCCACGACCTCGACGCGCGCCCCCGGGCGCACCGTCGTGCTCTCCCAGAGGCTCCGCGGCACGACGGCGTCGTCGACCGCGACGGCGATCCCGCGGGCCGTGCGGTCGGCCGCGAACGCCGGGACGAGCCGGGCCACGAGGTCGGCGACGGGCAGCGCGTCGGCGAGCGCGTACGGCTCTCCGTTGACGAGGGTCGTCGGGGTGGGCGCGGTGCGGGCCGGGGTCGACGGGGTCATGTGGTCCTCCTGTCGTGGTCGGGCGCGGGGGAGCGGTCGCTGCCGGCGAGCCGGGCGGGTGCGGCGGCAGCGATGGCGGCGCCGCCGTCGCCCCGGGCGCGGCCCGTGAGCTCGGCGGCCAGCGCGGCGCCCGTGATCGGCGCGAGCAGCACGCCGTTGCGGCCGTGGCCGGTCGCGAGCCACAGCCCCGGCACGCCCGACGGCCCGATCAGCGGGCGCCCGTCGGGCGTCGTCGGGCGGGCGCGCTGCGTGACGTCGACGAGCGTCGTCTCGTCGAGCGCGGGCACGAGCGCGCGGGCGTCGCGGAGCAGCGCGAACGTGCCGCCCGTCCGCGGGCGCCGGGCGTCGGCGGTCTCCTCGGACGTCGCGCCGACGACCACCTCGCGCGTGCCGTCCGGGCGCGGCGCTCGCGGCACGACGTAGACGGGCCGGCCCTGGACGCGGCCTCGCACCGTCCGCTCGAGCCCGAGGTCCGGGCCCGCCTCGAGCCGCACCGTCTGCCCGACGACGCCGCGCACCGGGACGGGCACGCCCCGCGCGCCCGCGCCGCCGTCGAGCGCGGAGAGCGGCCCCGAGCCCACGCCCGCGGCGAGCACGGTGAGCCCCGCGCGGTGGGGCCGGCCGGCGTCGTCGACCGCGCCGACGACGCGCCGCGCGCCGTCGAGCACGAGCCGCGTGGCGGTGGCACCCACCCGGCGGACCCCGACGGCGGCGAGGGCCGCGCCGAGCGCCCGATGGGTCGCGCGAGGGTCGGCCCGGTGGTCGTCGGGGGCGAGGGCGGCGCCGGCGACCGGTCCGAGGGCGGGCTCGAGGCGCCGGGCCCCGGCGACCGTCAGCTCCTCGGACCGCAGCCCGGCGGCCCGGTGGCTGCCCAGCGCGCGGCGCAGGTCGTCGCGGTCGCCCGCGTCGTACGCGACGAGGAGCGAGCCCACGGCCTCGAACCCGGGATCGGTCCCGGACGCGTCCGCGAGCTCGCGCGCGAAGCCCGGCCAGCAGGCGGCACCCGCGAGGTGCAGCCGGGTGGCGGCCGCGTCGTCGGGCTCGGCCTCGCCGACGGGCGCCAGCATCCCGGCGGCGGCGCGGGTGGCGCCGTCCCCGGGGGACGGGTCCAGCACGGTCACGTGGGCGCCGGTGCGCGCCGCATACCAGGCGCACGTCAGCCCGACGACGCCGCCCCCGACCACGAGGACGTCGGGCACGCGCGAGGACGGCAGGGGGACGGCAGGCACGAGGATGCTCCCTTCGCTGGCATGACCCAGAGCAGGTTCGACGGTCGACGCCTTAGCCGGCGTCCTCTCAGCCCCGGCCCCGGACGGCGTCGAATCCGACGACCGGGCGGGAGGGGCTCCCGTGCACGCGTCACACTACACTCGCGCCGCATGGCCGCCCCCTCGTCGTCCGCACCCCGCTCCCGCCTCGCCGACGCCCGGCTCTACCTGTGCACGGACGCGCGCCCCGGCGGGCGGGACGTCGCTGAGCTCGAGGCGTTCCTCGACGCCGCGCTGCGCGGGGGAGTGGACGTCGTCCAGCTCCGCGACCGCTCGCTCGACACCCGCGACGAGCTCGTGCTCTGCGAGCTCGTGGCCGACGTCGCGGCCCGGCACGGCGCGCTCTGGGCGGTCAACGACCGGGCGGACGTCGCGCAGCTCACCGGAGCACCCGTCCTGCACACCGGCCAGGACGACCTGCCCGTGCGCGCCGCGCGCTCGCTCGTCGGACCGGGCGTGCTGCTCGGCCGGTCCACGCACGACGACGCCCAGGCCGCCGCCGCGGACGCCGACCCCGACGTCGACTACTTCTGCGTCGGGCCCGTCTGGGCGACGCCGACCAAGCCGGGACGCCCGGGCGTGGGGCTCGACCTCGTCCGGCGGGTCGCCGCGTCACGCCCGAGCACGCCGTGGTTCGCGATCGGTGGCGTCGACGCCGTGACCGTGGCCGAGGTCGCGGACGCGGGGGCGACCCGGGTCGTCGTGGTGCGGGCGATCACCGGCGCCGACGACCCCGAGGCCGCCGCGCGCGCCCTCCGCGCCGCCCTCGCGTGACGGTGGAGGCGTGTCGCGGGGTGGTTCGAGCCGTTTCCAGCAAGCAACTCCGTGGCGAGGCGGCCCCGTAGAATCGGGGGGTGACCGAAGCCTCCGCCGCCACCGCTCCCGCCCCTGAGACCGCCGGGCCCGCCACCCCGAGGCCCGTGCTCGTCGTCGACTTCGGCGCCCAGTACGCGCAGCTCATCGCGCGCCGCGTGCGCGAGGCCAAGGTGTACTCCGAGATCGTCCCGCACACCTTCACGGTCGAGCAGATGCTCGCGAAGGACCCGGCCGCGATCATCCTGTCCGGCGGCCCCTCCTCCGTGTACGCGGAGGGCGCGCCGTTCGTCGACCCCGCCCTCTTCGACGCCGGCGTGCCCGTCATGGGCATCTGCTACGGCTTCCAGGCCATGGCGCGCGCCCTCGGTGGCGAGGTCGCCCAGACCGGCCTGCGCGAGTATGGCGGCACCGAGGTCGAGGTGTGCGAGGCCGGTGTCCTGCTCGCCGGCACGCCCGACCACCAGACCACCTGGATGAGCCACGGCGACGCCGTCCACCGCGCGCCCGAGGGCTTCGAGGTGCTCGCCACCTCGTCCGGCTCGCCCGTCGCCGCGTTCGAGGACCAGGGCCGCCGCCTCTACGGCGTGCAGTGGCACCCCGAGGTCAAGCACTCCGCGCACGGTCAGACCGTGCTCGAGCACTTCCTCTACGAGGGCGCCGGGCTCGCCCCCGACTGGACGCCCGGCAACGTCATCGCCGACCAGGTCGCCGCCATCCGCGCGCAGGTCGGCGACGCACGCGTCATCTGCGGGCTGTCCGGCGGCGTCGACTCGTCCGTCGCGGCGGCGCTCGTGCAGAAGGCCGTCGGCGACCAGCTCACCTGCGTGTTCGTGGACCACGGGCTGCTGCGCGAGGGCGAGGTCGAGCAGGTCGAGCGCGACTTCGTCGAGGCCACCGGTGTCAAGCTCGTCATCCGCGACGAGAAGCAGCGCTTCCTCACCGCGCTCGCCGGGCACACCGACCCCGAGACCAAGCGCAAGATCATCGGCCGCGAGTTCATCCGCGCGTTCGAGGACGCCGCGCGCGAGATCGTCGAGTCCGCCGAGGGGGAGACCGGCGGCGAGGTCAAGTTCCTCGTCCAGGGCACCCTGTACCCCGACGTCGTCGAGTCCGGCGGCGGCGAGGGCGCCGCCAACATCAAGTCCCACCACAACGTCGGCGGGCTCCCCGACGACCTCCAGTTCGAGCTTGTCGAGCCGCTGCGCGCCCTCTTCAAGGACGAGGTCCGCGCCGTCGGGCTCGAGCTCGGCGTCCCCGAGGTCATCGTCTGGCGCCAGCCGTTCCCCGGCCCCGGGCTCGGCATCCGCATCATCGGCGAGGTCACCGCCGAGCGCCTCGCCACCCTCCGCGCCGCCGACGCCATCGCCCGCGACGAGCTCACCAAGGCCGGCCTCGACCGCGAGATCTGGCAGTGCCCCGTCGTGCTCCTCGCCGACGTCCGCTCCGTCGGCGTCCAGGGTGACGGCCGCACCTACGGGCACCCCGTCGTCCTGCGGCCCGTGTCGTCCGAGGACGCCATGACCGCCGACTGGACGCGCCTGCCCTACGACGTCCTCGCCACCATCTCCACGCGCATCACCAACGAGGTCGCCGACGTCAACCGCGTCACCCTCGACGTCACCAGCAAGCCGCCGGCGACGATCGAGTGGGAGTGAGCGGGTGGTCGGTGCGTCGTCTCGGTCGGGGCGTGGGGTCCGGGGTGGGTGCGCCGGTCTTCCATCCGCCTGCGCTCGTTCCTCGCTCCGGCTCCCGCCAGACCCGCCACGACCCGCACACACCCCCCGAGACCCCGCCCCCGCCACAGGTCCGCGGGGCGCGCTTGACGTGCCCGCGGGGTGCTTGCGCCTCCTCCGGCGCCACTCCGTGCCCGACGACGCCACGGGTGTGACGCCGTGAAGGCGCCGCGGGTGGTGGCCAGCGACCTCGACGGGACGCTGCTCGGGCCCGACGGGCGGGTGTCCGCGCGGACCGCCGACGCGCTGGTCGCGGCCGCCGAGGTCGGGATCGACGTCGTGTTCGTGACGGCCCGGCCGCTGCGCTGGCTCGACGACGTCGCCGAGCACGTGGCCGGGCACGGCGTCGCGATCTGCTCCAACGGTGCTGCGGTCGTCGAGGTCGCGACCCTCGCCGTCCTCGAGGAGCACGGCATGGACGACGCGCTCGTGACCGAGCTCGCGCGACGGGCGCGCGACGTGCTCGGCCCGCGCGACGCCCAGCTCGCCGTCGAGCACGCCGGCGGGATCACGCTCGAGCGGCACTTCGAGTCCGAGCACCCCACCCCGGCCGGGACGCCCTTCGTGGACCGGCTCGAGGACCTCCTGCCCGGTTCGACGCTCAAGCTGCTCGTGCGGTCCGGCACCCCGCGGCCCGACCTGCACGCCGTCCTCGGCGACGCGTTCGGGCCGCTCGCCACGGTCGCAGACTCCGGCGCCGCCGACCTCGGCGAGATCTCCCGCCCCGACGTCAGCAAGGCGACGACCCTCGCCACCTGGCTCGCTGCGCGCGGCATCGGCCCCGGCGACGTGTGGGCCTTCGGCGACGCCCCCAACGACCTCCCGATGCTCCGGTGGGCGGGCCGGTCGTTCGCCGTCGCCAACGGGTGCGGGCCGGTGCGGGCCGCCGTGCACGAGGTGTGTCCGTCCAACGCCGACGACGGCGTCGCGCAGGTCATCGAGCGCGCGGTCGCCCTCGCGTCGGCGCCCACGCTGCGCTGACGCCACCCGCCGCTCGGGACGAGCACGGGCTGCCCCACCGCGTGGACGGTGCAAACGCCGAGCCGGGCGCGCCGTCAGGGTCAGCGAACCCGCACGGCTTCCCAGCGAGGCGCCGCCGGCGGTGGGGGAGAAGGTGGTCCGCGGGGTGCCCTCCGTCATGGAAGCGCTCCCACCTGCGTGGAAGTCCGGGACGTCGTTGTCTCGGACTGCACGCCTGCAGAACGTGCGGCATGTGCCGCAGGTCACACGAGCGAGCGAGGCAACGTTAGGCGGAGGTCGCCCACCGGGTCAAGCCACCCGGCGGACGCGCGTGAGCGCCCGTGCCGCTGCCCGCCGGGGACCGGTGGGCAGCACCACGAGCGCCCGTGCGGGACGGTCAGGTGCGGTCGCGACGACGGACGCCGGTCACGATCGAGCCCAGCACCAGCGCGACGCCGGCGCCCGCGAGCACGCCGATCGCGACGGTCCCGCCGTCGATGCTCGCGCCGCCGGCGACCGCGAGCGCCAGCACCCCGCACACCGCGACGACGAGGCCCCACACGACGGTCCCGACGCGCACGGGCCGCCGCCCCGTCCGCGCCGGTGCAGGCTCGGCCGGCTCGGGTGCTGCGGGCGGCGCCGGCGCCCGGGGTGGCTCGGGTGCGACCGACGCGGCGGCCGCCGGGGAGGCCGGGGGCGTCGTCGTGCCGGGCGTGGCGTCGTCGGGCCGGTCGAGGGTCCACAGGGCGTCGACGCCGGACTCCTCGGCGGGCAGCACGCGGGTGCCGCCGTCGCGGACCTCCGCCGGGCGCAGGTCGAGCCGCTGCGTCGTCTCCAGGGGAGCGGTCGTCCCGACGGGCTCGGCCGCGTCGAGGCGCTCGATGGGCGCGCCGGAGCCGGTCAGCGGCTCGAGCCGCTGGGTGTCGTCCTGTGCGCCGTCCTGGCCCTCGGGGACCGGTCCGGTCCCGGGCTGCTGGGTGCTCATCACTTCTCCTCGATGGTGACGGTGCCGGCGCCGGAGCTGATGTCCAGGTCGAGCTGCGGCGTGGCGCCCGCGGCGACTCCCGCGGTCTCGAACGTGTCGCTGTTGGCGTGCCCGCCGTGGCGCGACTGGTGCTCGGCGTCCGGGCCGACGAGCCAGCTGACGTCGCCCGCGAACATGTGCACGGTGGCCCGCACCTCGGCGCCCTTCGGGACGAGGACGGTCGTGTCGCCGGCGCCCAGCTTCACGGGGATCGTGAGGGGCTCCTCGCCCGCGGCCGGGAGCGCGAGCCGGGTCAGGTCGACCGTGAGGTCCCCGACGGAGTAGGTGTAGCCGTCCTGCGCGGCAGTGACGTCGGTCGCGACGACGGGGGTGTCCGGGGCGATCGCCCGGACGTCGCCGTCGAACGCGCCGCTGTTGTCGAGCGTCGCCGCGGGCAGGACGACGAGGCCCAGGACGATCGCGAGGGCGGTCAGGCCACCCGACCCGCGGCCGCGCAGACCCGCGGCCACGATGCCGAGGCCGAGCAGGACGAGGCTGATCCCGCCCCAGACGAGCCACGGCGAGGTGACGTGCCCCGCGCGGTCGAGGCCGAACACCACGGCACCCGCGACGAGGCACAGCCCGACGACGGCGCTCGCGATCGCGCCCGACCGGCGGCGGTACCGCTGCTCGTCGCGGTCCTTGGTCGCGACGGGCGGCGTGGGTTCGGGGGCGCGCAGCGGGTCGGGGGTCGGCGGGCGGACGGTCGACGCTGCGGCGTACGGCGCGCCCGCGTACGGCGCGGCGGCATAGGGGGCGGCCGCCGCCGGGTGGGCGGCGCTCGTCGACCCCGGCGGGACCGGGGCCCCCGCGGACGGCGCCGGGTACTGCGGGCTCGGGGACGACCCGGTCGGGTACGGCGTCGTCGGGGAGGGCGGACCGGACGGCGCCGCACCCGCGTACGACTGCGGGGCGCCCGGGTAGTGCGGGCCGGGCTGCGGCTCGCCGGGGGCGGGCTGGCCGGCGTACGGCGGGCCGGGCTGGGGGGCGGCACCGTACGACGCGCCGTAGCCCGTGCCGCCCGCGCCCCGGTGGCCGCGCGTGCTGAGGACGGCGGCCACGACCACCGCGACCCCGGCGAACAGGCAGAGCCAGAAGATCCCGGCGACCCAGTCGTCGCCGCGCCACCAGCTCCACGCGCCGAGGCGCCAGTTCACGCCCAGGATGAACGCGACGATGGGGCCGACCATCTCCCCGCGGAACTGCCCGTGCACGGCGTCGCGCAGGAGGCTGCGGCCGTTGCGGTCGTCGGGCAGGAGGGCCCACGCGACCGCGTAGATCACGAGGCCCGCGCCGGCGACCAGGCACAGCACGAACCACAGGCCGCGCACCAGCAGCGGGTCGAGGCCGAGGCGGCGCGCGACGCCGCCGGCGGTGCCGGAGACCCAGCGCTCGTCGGTGCGGCGGAGCCCGAGCCGGTCGAGCCACTCGAAGAACGAGTCCCCGTCGCGCTGCGGCTCGCCCTGGGGCGGGACGCCGCCCTGCGGGGGGACGCCACCCTGCGGCGGCACCTGTCCCTGCGTCGCGCCCCCGGGTTCCGCGCCCGGGGCACCAGTCGTCGTGTTCATGCCTCCATCGTCGTCGCGCGGGGGTGGCGCGGACCATGCGGTGGAGCCCTGATCCGACCCTGAGCACACCCCCGGAGCCCGGAGGCAGCCCCTGATTCTGGGCCCTCAGGGCCTTCCGGATGCCCCCGAGCCGCGCCCACCGTGCCACGATCGGAGCATGACCACCACGCCCGGACCGCCGCCTGCGCCCCCGCAGGCCGCCTCGCCCGGCGCGCCCCCCGCCGCGTCGGGCGCCGCGAGGCCCCCGCTGCTGCGGCCCGACGCCGGACGGCGCGTGGGCGGCGTCTGCGCGGGCGTCGCGGCGCACGTCGGGATCCCCGTGCGGACCGTGCGCCTCGCGATGATCCTCGCCGGGCTCTCGGGCGTCGGGGTGGTCCTGTACGTGTTCTGGTGGATCACGATCCCCGTGGGCGACCCGCACGTCGCGGCCGAGGAGTCCCGGCCCGCCGAGCTCCAGCGGCTCGCCCGTCGCCTCAGCCGCGAGCGCTGGACCTTCCCCGTCCG
>Ga0164243_10002233_pt1 | contig 32218 bp, 32 predicted proteins | sample OricompcompostOP_FD_108781 | JGI IMG/M metagenome (GOLD analysis project Ga0164243, IMG submission 108781) | Organic Plus compost microbial communities from Emeryville, California, USA - Original compost - Organic plus compost (OP) | ecosystem: Engineered > Solid waste > Mixed feedstock >... | reverse complement strand
GGGATCGCCGCGGCGACCATCCTCGGGGACGGCCGGGTGGCGCTGATCCTGGATATCGACGCGGTAGTGGCCGTCCGGCTGCGCGAGCCGCAGGCGTCGGAGCATTCCCTTCCCCATTTGGCCAAGGCGAGCTGAACCATGAACGACGTGACCAATCCGGGCCTGGGTGAGCGTCGCGAGCTGATCTCGTTCCGCATCGGGGCGCAGGAGTTCTGCGTCGACGTGATGTCGGTGCGCGAGATCCGCGGCTGGACGCTGGCGACGCCGCTGCCGCAGTCGCCGGCCTACATCCGCGGGGTGATCAACCTGCGCGGCGCAGTGTTGCCGATCGTGGACCTGTCGGGCCTGCTCGGCCTCGGCCTGACCGAGCCGACCGCCCGCCACGTGATCATCGTCGCCCGCATCGGCCACCGCATGGTGGGCCTGCTGGTGGACGCCGTGTCCGACATCCTCACGGTCACCGACAACCTGGTGCAGGCGACGCCCGACGTGGGCTGCGAGACGGTGAAGACGGCGGTGAAGGGGATCATCGCCATCGAAGGCCGCATGATCAGCCTGATCCAGCTCGACAGCATCCTTCCGGAACTCGAGGCGGAGGCCGCATGAGCGCTGCCTCCCGTTCAGGCGCGCCTGGGCAGGACTCGGCAGTCGGCGGCGAGTTCGCCTTCACCGACGCCGATTTCAAGCAGATCGCGGCGATCCTCTATGCCGATTCCGGCATCCACCTGCCGGACACCAAGGCCACCCTGGTCTACTCCAGGTTGGCCAAGCGCCTGCGCGCCATCGGCCTGCGGAGCTTCAAGGAGTATTGCGCCCTGGTCAGCGGCGCCGAGGGCATCGGCGAACGCCAGGCGATGCTGACCGCGCTGACCACCAACGTGACCCGCTTCTTCCGCGAGCCGCACCATTTCGAGCACCTGAAGGCGCAGGTCTTGCCGCCGCTGATCGAAAAGGCGCGCCGGGGCGGCCGGATCCGCTTCTGGTCGGCCGGATGCTCCACCGGGCAGGAGCCCTATTCCATGGCGCTCACCCTGCTGTCGGCCTTTCCGACGGCCGCGGATCACGACGTGAAGATCCTGGCGAGCGACATCGACACCAACGTCCTCGCCGAAGCCGAGGCCGGCGAGTACGGCCAGGACGTCATCGGCGCCATCCCTGCGGACATGCGCGGCCGCTGGCTGGAGACCGTAAAGGGCTCCGACGGCCTGCGCTGGCGGATCGGGGCCCAGGCGCGGGCGCTGGTGGCCTTCCGCGAGCTCAACCTGATCGGAAATTGGCCGATGCGCGGCCGGTTCGACGTCATCTTCTGTCGCAACGTGGCCATCTATTTCGACGACCCCACCCAGGAGCGCCTTTGGGACCGCTTCGCCAACGTCCTCACCGAGCAGGGGCGCCTTTACGTCGGTCATTCGGAGCGGGTGCAGAGCGCCCTGTGCGTCCCGGACGGCCTGACCACCTATCGTCGTGCGGGAGGGGCCGCCAGTGTCTAAGACCCGTGTACTGATCGTCGACGACTCGCCCACCATGCGCAGCCTGATCGCCGCGGTGCTGAAGGGCGACCCGAACATCGAGGTGGTGGGCCAGGCTGGCGATCCGCTCGAGGCGCGCGAGGCCATCAAGGCGCTGAACCCCGACGTCCTGACGCTGGACGTCGAGATGCCGCGGATGGACGGCGTCGAGTTCCTGGACCGCATCATGCGGCTTCGGCCCATGCCGGTGGTCATGGTCTCCACCCTCACCCAGGCCGGCGCCGAGACCACCTTGCGCGCGCTGGAGCTCGGCGCGTTCGACTGCGTGGCCAAGCCGGTGGCCTTCGACAGCGGCGGCGAACTCGACCGGCTGGTCGAGACGGTGAAGGCGGCGGCGCGTTCGCGCGTGCGCGGCCCGGCCGAGCGGCGCTCCGCCGGCCCCCGCGCCGACTACCGCGGCAACGGCTCGGTGGTGGCGATCGGCGCCTCCACCGGCGGCGTCGAGGCCCTGTTGTCGGTGTTGGGCGAATTCCCCAAGGAATGTCCGCCGACCGTTGTGGTCCAGCACATGCCGGCCACCTTCACCCGCAGCTTCGCGGAGCGGCTGAACCGCACCTGCGCGCCCGAGGTGACCGAGGCCGTCGACGGCGCGCCCCTGCTGCCGGGGCATGTCTACATCGCGCCCGGCGGCGTGCAGCACCTGACGGTGGGAGGCGGATCGCGCCCCTTCTGCCGCCTGTCTCCGGGCGAGACCGTCAGCGGCCACCGCCCGTCGGTGGACGTGCTGTTCGGCTCGGTCGCGCGCAGCATCGGCCCCGCCGCCGTCGGCGTGATCCTGACCGGCATGGGCCGGGACGGCGCCGAGGGCCTGCTGGAGATGCGCCGGGCCGGCGCCCGCACGCTCGGACAGGATGAATCCACCAGCATCGTGTACGGCATGCCGAAAGCCGCCTGGACGCTCGGCGCCATCGAACGGCAACTGCCGCTCGACGGCATAGCATCCGCCATTCTCGACCTTTGTACCGCCGAACGACGGGAGCATCACTGATGCCGGCCGCCTCCTCTATTCGCACCTTGGTCGTGGACGACCAGCTCACGATGCGGGCCCTGGTCCGCAACGGCCTGCAGACGCTCGGCTTCACCGACATCACCGAGGCCGGCGACGGCGAGGACGCTCTGCGCTCGATCCTCACCCGGCCCGTGCACCTGGTGATCTCGGACTACAACATGCCGAAGGTCGACGGACTGGAGCTGCTGCGCGCGATCCGCTCGCACGAGCCGATCAAGTCCACGGCCTTCATCATGCTCACCGGCCGAGCCGACAAGGAGCTGGTCCAGAAGGCGGTCCAATACGGCGTCAACAACTACCTGGTGAAGCCGTTCACCGTGCAGCAGCTCAAGGAAAAGCTCGAGCGGGTGTTCGGGAGCCTTACGTGACGCCTGCGCGGCATATTCATGTGGTGCAGGGCGAGCATATGGTCACGGACGATCCCCAGGTCGTGCTGACCACCATCCTCGGCAGTTGCGTCGCCGCCTGCATGCGCGATCCGGTCGCGGGCGTTGGCGGGATGAACCATTTCCTGCTGCCCGGAGACACCGGCGTCGCGGCCGCGGACAGCATGCGATACGGCGTCCACGCCATGGAACTGCTGGTCAACGGCCTGCTCAGCCGCGGGGCGCGGCGCGAGCGGCTTGAGGCCAAGCTGTTCGGCGGGGCGCGGATGATGACCGGCCTTTCCGACATCGGTTCGAAGAACGCGGAGTTCGCCGAGCGCTTCCTGCGCGCCGAAGGCATCCGGTGCACGGGCTCGAGCCTGGGCGGGAACCAGGCCCGGCGCCTGCAGTTCTGGGCCGTGAGCGGCCGCGCCCGCCAGATGTTCGTGTCGAACGAAGAGGGAGCGGCGGTGGAGACCCAGATCCGCCCGCAGGTCCTGCGCCCGCCGGCCGACGCCGGCTCCGTCGAGCTGTTCTAGGGGCGGCCATGAGCGAGCCTTCGGTCCCGAGCCCCGACGCCCAAAGCCCGGGGACCCCGCTGCCCGACCTGTTCTGGACGCTGGCCGTGGAGCTGAAAGAGCTGTCCCAGGCGGCGGCGAACCTGGAGGGGCTGCTGGCCCTGTGGGCCGAACGCACGCACCTGGAAGCCGAGGTGGTGGAGCAGGCCCAGGCGACGGACCTGCTGCTGCAGCGCCTGGAGGCGCTCGGCGACTTCTTCCTGACGCTCGCGCACACCGCCCCGCCGACGGCGCGCGTGGAGATCGGCGAGGCGCTGGACCGACTGAAGCTGCACGGGCTGCGCGTGCGGCTGGGCGAGCCCCTCGACGCGCCGCTGGCGCATCCGGCGGCCGACCCGGGCGAGTTCGAGCTGCTCTGAGCTTCGGCTCCGCCTTACCGCCGCCCGCGGGCCAGCGTCGCCGCCTCGGTGCGGTTCTTGGCGCCGATGGCCTTGAGGATCGCCTGCACGTGCAGCTTCACGGTGGCGACGGAGATGCCGAGCGTGGCCGCGATCTCCTTGTTGGTGCGCCCCTTCTCAAGCTGGGTCAGCACCTCGATCTGGCGCGGCGACAGCTTGATCCGGCGGACGGCCGTCTCCTGGCCTTTCGAAGGGACCTCGGACTGGAAGAAGGTTCCGCCGGCCAGCACCAGGCGGATCGCGGCGGCGACCAGGTCGGCCTTGCTGGTGCGGGCGACGTAGCCCCGGGCGCCGCTGCTGCGCGCCCAGTCGCTCATGTTCGGCTCGTAAGCATGGTCGAGGACCATGACCGACGCGGGATCGGCGGCCTCCACCAGTCGCTTCGGCCACATCGCGCCAAGCCCGTCGCAGGTGGATACGTCGGCGATGACGAGTTCGGCGGGGCCGGCGGCCAGCCGGTCCAGCGCCTGTTCCAGGGATTCAGCCTCGACCACCCCGGCTCGCTCGAGCCCGACGCTGCTGCAAAGCAGATCGCTCAGGGCCGATCGGCAAAGTGGATGCTGGTCTACGATCAGCACGCGCATGTGGGGTGACGTTCTCCGCCAAGTACCTTGAACGCGTCTTTTCGAGGGATCCTCGCCTTCCGGCATTGAGCCCGGTCAACAAACGCTGACCCTAGCGCGATTATCAGGTTCGATATGGCTAAGAAATAATCCCATCGGCCAGGTGAAGTACGCCGAGTATCCGGAAACGGGTTGGGACTGTTGCCGGATCAATTGGATAAAAGAGCGGGTGGCGGAGACTAGGGTGGCTTGTCGTCTGAAATACTTGGTAAACGAGTTGGTCGAGCCAGGTGCTCGCTGCGGTGGATATTGCGAGGATGTTGCGGGCTCGGGGGAGGCTCGGCCGGACCGGCGACGCCTAGTCTCGCCGGCCGTCGTCTGTCCCAGTCGGCCATGCGCGATCCGCCGCAGCGTGCGCCGCGACGAGGTCCGGCGGCCGCCGGGCCTCCACTGGAGCGCCCAACCTGCGAATCCAGCACCGGCAGCTCGGCGCCTGAACCGCCTTCAGCTCCAGGCGCCGTACGGATCGGCGAAGGGCTTGCCCAGCGCTTCTGCGACGGCGGGATGGGTGAAGCGCCCGCCGAGCACGTTGAGCCCCTTGGCCAGCCGACGGTCGCGGGCCAGCGCGTCCAGGCCCTGATTGGCGAGGGCGAGGCCGAAGGGCAGGGTGGCGTGGACCAGGGCCTCGGACGAGGTGCGGGGCGCGGCGCCCGGCATGTTGGCCACGCAATAGTGCACGACGTGGTCCACGACATAGGTCGGGTCGGCGTGGGTGGTGGGGCGCGAAGTCTCGAAGCAGCCGCCCTGGTCGATGGCCACGTCCACGATCACCGATCCCGGCTTCATCTTCGACAGGTGCTCGCGGCGCACCAGCTTGGGCGCGGCGGCGCCGGGCGTCAGCACCGCCCCGATCACCACGTCCGCCTTGACGATCTCCTCCTCGATGGCGTCGAGCGTCGAGTAGCGGGTCAGGATGCGGCCCAGGAAGATGTCGTCCAGCAGGCGCATGCGCGGGATCGAGCGCTCCAGCACCACCACCTCGGCGCCTAGGCCCGCCGCCATCCGGGCGGCGTTGCTCCCCACCACGCCGCCGCCAAGCACCGCCACCCGCGCCGGCGGCACGCCGGGCACCCCGCACAGCAGCAGGCCCATGCCGCCGTTGTGCTTCAACAGGGTCTCGGCCGCCGAGAAGACGGCGATCCGCCCTGCCACCTCCGACATGGGCGCGAGCAGCGGCAGACCGCCCTCCTCGTCGGTGACCGTCTCGTAGGCGATGGCCGCGCAGCCGCTGGCCGCCAGTTCGTCCGCCTGCACCGGATCGGGAGCCAGGTGCAGATAGGTGAACAGGATGTGCCTGGGTTTGAGCCGTGCGCGTTCGGCCGCCTGGGGCTCCTTGACCTTGATGATCAGATCGCCCGCTTCGAAGGCGGCGTCGGCGTCGGGCACGATCTCGGCGCCGACGCGTCGATAGGCCTCGTCGGGATAGCCGGCGTCGGCGCCCGCGCCCGTCTCCACGAACACCTGATGGCCTCGCGCCACGTACTCGCGCGCCGCGGTGGGCGTGAGGCCGACGCGGTGTTCGTCGGCCTTGATCTCCTTCGGTGCGGCGATGCGCATGGGCGTGTCTCCGAGGTGGGACAGGGACTCTTGGCAGGAAATCTCCAGCTTGGCCCCCGTCGATGGAACCGTCGGCGGGGCTCTGCAGCTTGATCGGCGTCAACGCGCGGCGGCGCTCGGCCGCTTCACAGTGCGAACGCTCGAAGGCGAGGTGCGGCCATGGGACGGGTGGAAGGCAAGGTGGCGATGGTCACCGGCGGCGGATTGGGGCTGGGGCGCGCATCCGCCCTGCTGCTGGCCCGCGAAGGCGCCAAGGTGGTGGTGTCGGACGTCAAGGCGGCCGAGGGCCAGGCGGTCGTCGCCGAGATCGAGAAGGCGGGGGGCCAGGCCCTGTTCGTGCAGCAGGACGTCTCGCAGGAGGCGGACTGGGCGCGGGCGATGGAGGAGGCGCTCCGCCGCTTCGACCGGCTTGACGTGCTGGTCAACAACGCCGGCGTCGCGCTGAGCGCGAACGTCGAGGAGACCACGCTCGAAAAGTGGCGCTGGCTCATGTCGATCAACCTTGACGGCGTCTTCCTCGGCGTGAAGGCGGGGGTGAAGGCGATGAAGGGGCGCGGCGGCTCGATCATCAACCTGTCCTCGATCGAAGGCCTGATCGGCGATCCGAATCTCGCCGCCTACAACGCCAGCAAAGGGGGCGTGCGTCTGCTGACCAAGTCGGCGGCGCTCTACTGCGCGAAGCAGGGTTACGGCGTGCGCGTCAACTCGATCCACCCGGGCTACATCGGCACGCCCATGGTCAAGGGCTATGTCGAGGAGCAGGCGGACCCCGCCGCCGCCCGCGCCGCCCTGGCTGCCCTGCACCCGCTCGGCCATATCGGCGAGCCCGACGACATCGGCTACGGCGTCCTCTATCTCGCCTCCGACGAATCCAAGTTCGTGACGGGCGCCGAACTCGTCATCGACGGGGGCTACACCGCTCAATGAACGGCCCGATCTTGATTAGGCTCAATGTCCGGACGTGCAGGTCGGGCTAGCTGGCAGGTCCCGCTTCCGGCCATGCCGGCCCGACCGAGGGAGGGTCCGTGCCTCAGACAGCGATCTCAGCTCCGTCGGCGGCCGAGGTCATCCTGCTGGTCGACGACGACGCAGCGGTGCTGGCTTCCTTGCAGTTCGCGCTCGAGCTCCAGGGGTTCTCGGTGCGGCCCTATCCCAGCGCGGAAGCCCTGCTGGCGCAGCCGGAGCTGCCGTCGCACGGCTGTCTCGTGCTCGACTACAACCTTCCGGGGCTCGACGGCCTGGCCCTGCTGGAGCGGCTTCGCGATCGCGGCGTGGCTCTGCCGGCGCTGCTCATAACAACCCCAACGAGCGAAGCGATGACCAAGGCGCGAGCCGCGGGAGTCGAGGTGGTGGAGAAGCCGCTGCTCGGCGACGCCCTCGCCCTGGCGGTGAAACGGGTGCTCGCCCCAGCGCCCAGGTTTTAGCGCCGAAGTCCTGGCGGCATTTGAATCCGGCCCGTCAATACTTTAGTCTCCCATCCAGTTGGACTAGACCCTCGGCGGCGGATGGCGTTCAGGCAAGGCGGCTCGCAGGCGCAGTCGGACACCATCCTGGAATGGGCTGTCTATGGGTGGCGCGCCTATGGGTTAGCTCTCGTGCTGGTCGCCACGGCCTGGCTCGGGTCGTTTCTCCTGCAACCTATGATTGGCGAGGCGGCCGCGCCGCTCCTGGCCGTGGCCGCCGTCATCGTCACTGCGGCGTTCGCCGGATTCGGTCCCGCCGTGACGGCCACCCTGCTCAGCGCCGCCGGGGCCCTCGCCCTGCACGGGCGCGATGGGCTGAGCCGCGTCGACGTGTTCACGACGCTGCTGTTCATCGGTCTCGGTCTGGTGGTCGCGGCGCTCGGCGGCTGGCTGCAGAAGGCGCGGCTGCGCTCCACCGCCAACGCCAAGGCGCTGATCGAGCGCCAGACCTATCTGACCTCGGTGCTCGACACCGTCCCCGATGCGATCATCGTCATCGACAAGGCCGGCCTGGTCCAGTCGTTCAGTCCCGCGGCCGAGCGCCTGTTCGGTTGGCGGGCGCAGGAGGTCATCGGCCGCAACGTCAAGATGCTGATGCCCTCTCCCTATCGCGAGGGGCACGACGGCTACCTGTTGCGCTACCAGCAGACGGGAGAGCGCCGGATCATCGGCGTGGGCCGGGTGGTCGTGGGCGAGCGCAAGGACGGCTCGACCTTTCCCATGGAGCTCGCCGTAGGGGAGATGCGGCTGCACGACGAGCCCTTCTTCACCGGTTTCGTCCGGGATCTGACGGAACGGCAGAACACCGAGGCCCGCTTCCAGGAGGTGCAGTCGGAGCTGCTGCACATGTCGCGGCTCAGCGCCATGGGCGAGATGGCTTCGACCCTCGCGCACGAGCTGAACCAGCCGCTGTCGGCGATCGCCAATTACCTGACCGGCGGGCGCAGGCTGTTGCAGGGGGCCGAGCCAAAGGTGGAGATCGCCGTCCAGGCGATGGACAAGGCCGCGGAGCAGGCTCTCCGCGCCGGCCAGATCATCCGGCGACTGAGGGATTTCGTGGAGCGGGGCGACGGCGAACGCCGGCTGGAGAACCTGCCCAAGCTGGTCGAGGAGGCCATCGCCCTCGGCCTCGTCGGCGCGAAGGACAAGGGCGTCCACGCCCGCGTCCTGATGGATCCCAACGTGGACCCGGTGCTCGCGGACAAGGTGCAGATTCAGCAGATCGTGCTCAACCTGGTCCGCAATGCGGTGGAGGCGATGGAAGCCGCGCCGCGGCGCGAACTGGTGATCTCGGTGGAGCCGGTCGAGAATGGGCTGGCGCAGGTGACGGTGGCCGACACCGGTCCGGGAATCAGCCAGGAGATCGCCGAGCGGCTGTTCCAGCCGTTCGTCACCACCAAGCCGACCGGCATGGGCGTGGGCCTGTCGATCTCGCGCACCATCATCGAGGCCCACGGGGGCCGGATCTGGGTCGAACCCAATCCAGGGGGCGGGGCGGTTTTCCGCTTCACCCTGCCCGGGCTCGCGCGGGAGGAGGTCGAGCGTGTCTGACCCGCAGCATGTCTATGTCGTCGACGACGACGAGCCGGTGCGGGATTCGCTCGCCTTCCTGCTGACGGCGAGCGGATTCGACGTCGAGACCTTCGGCTCGGCGGCCGAGCTGTTGCCCAGGGCCGAGCACGGGCCCACCGGCTGCATCGTCAGCGACATCCGCATGCCGGAGATGACCGGGCTCGACCTCGCCCGGACGTTGCGGGCGGCGGGGACCCGGCACCGGATCATCCTGATCACCGGCCACGGCGACGTACCCCTGGCCGTCGAGGCCATGCGCATCGGCGTCGACGATTTCATCGAGAAGCCGTTCGACGACGAGACCATCGTGGCGGCGATCCGTAGCGCGCTGGGTAGCGGCGGTTCGCCCGACGACCTGCGCGCCGTCGCCAAGGAGCGCTATTCGACCCTCACCGAGGGGGAGCAGGCCCTGCTCAGCCGGCTGATCACGGGCAAGACGAACACCGCCGCGTCCGAGGAGTTGGGCGTGGACGTGCGCGAGGTCGAGGTCCGCCGGGCCAGCATCATGACCAAGATGCAGGCCAAGGGCCTGCCGGAACTGGTGCGCATGGCGCTGCTGGTCGAGCGCCACGGGTAGACGGCGTCCCGGAATCCGATCGGCGGCGCTTGCGGCGGCCGGGCCCTGGGCGCAGCACTTGACGGTTGATCGCCCTCAACGTCGGGGCCTGTGCGGCTTGCGAGGGTGTGCCTGCCGACCGCAGCGGGAGACGACCGATGAGCTACAAGACCCTTCTCGTGCATGCCGGCGCGGACGAGGCCGGCGAGCGGCGCCTGCGCCTGACGAAAGCGCTGGCGGACCGGTTCGAGGCGCGGGTGATCGGGGCGGGGGCGAGCGCCTGGGCGCCCTTCGTCGACGTGGGCGTCGGCTATGCGGCCGAGGCCTATACCGTGGTGCTGGAGAACGTGAAGTCGGACATCGCCGACGCGCGCGCCGCCTTCGACAAGGTGTTCGCGGGCTATCCCCACGGGGCGGAATGGCGCGCGGAGATCGTCTATCCCGATCGGTGGCTGATCGACCTCGCCCGCGGGGCGGACCTGATCGTCGCTAGCCATCGCAAGGGCGGCGAGGACAGCCGCCGCTTCGCCGAGCCGACCCCGGTGATCATGGAGAGCGGCGCGCCGGTCCTGCTCTGCCCGCCGGGGCTGGAGAGCCTGTCCTTCGGCACGGTCCTGGTCGCCTGGAAGGACACGCGCGAGTCGCGGCGGGCGATCGCGGAAGCCTTGCCGTTGCTCAAGCTGGCGGGCCGCGTCCTGCTGGTTGGGATCTGCCGCGAGACCGCGCAGGCCGGCGTCGAAGCGCAGATGCGCCAGGTGCTGGAGCGCCTGGCCCGCCACGGGATCAAGGCGGAGGCCGAGGCGCCGCCGGCGGTGAAGCCCTCGACGGCGGAGGACCTCCTGGCGGTCGCCGCCAGCCGCGGCGCGGACCTGATGGTGCTCGGCGCCTACGGTCATTCCCGCATGCGCGAGTGGGTCTTCGGCGGGGTCACCACGGACCTCCTCGCCGGCGCCCCGCTGTCGCTGCTGTTCGGCCGTTAGGGGACGAAGCGCGCACCGCCCGTGCGCGCCTCAGGATTGGACTTCGGGCCGGCGCTGCGCGCCCGTCAGGGTCTCGGCGGTTTCACCGAGGATGTGGCCCATCTCGCCGGCCTCGTCGGTATGGCCGCTGTCGGCCGCGGTGGAGATGAACAGCGTCGCCACTTCGGAGGCGCGGCTCATCTTGCGCCGGTCCTTGGCGAAATAGAGCCCCACCGCCAGGCAGATCAGGGCGACGGCCAGCGCCTGGAGCCAGCTCGCTCCGCCCGCCAGCGGCAGGGTGAAGAAGGAGACCACCACGACGGTGGCGAGCACGATGTAGCGGAGCGCGATCAGGAACGCATGATAGGTGCGCCGCTGCTCGGTCGCATCCTGGGTTCCGTGCTGGAGATGCGGGTGGGGGGCGACGGTCGTCGATTCCGGATTCATCGCGCGGCTCCTGGCTGTGGCCGACCTCCTCGCCTCGACAAGGGCGAGGTTCCCCAAAGTAACGGGCGGGCCGCGGCTCAGGTTGCGGTCGCGCCGCGATCAGGGCGGCGGGGCCGATGCGGTATCCACGCTGGCCACCACCGACATGCCGGGGCGCAGGCGGGCGATCAGCGGCTGGCCGGGATCGAGCATGATGCGCACGGGAATCCGCTGGGCGACCTTGGTGAAGTTGCCCGTCGCGTTGTCGGGCCGGATGACGCTGAACTCCGAGCCTGCCGCCGGCGAGATCCGCTCGACCCGCCCGCGCAGCCGCGCTCCGTCGAGGGCGTCCACCCGCAGCACGGCCGGCTGGCCGGGCGCGACGCGGGCCATCTGGGTCTCCTTGAAGTTCGCCGTCACCCAGACCTGTTGCGGGACCAGGGACATCAATTGCGTGCCCGGGGTCGCGTACTGGCCCACCCGCACGCCGACCTCGCCCAGTTCGCCGGCGCGGGGGGCTCGGATGTGGGTGTTGTCGAGCTCGATCTCGGCGAGCTGGATGGCGGCGCGGGCGTTTTGGACGGCCGCTTCGAGGGAGCGCCGGTTCACCACCGCGCTGGTCACGTTCTGCTGGGCGGCCGTGCGGGACGCCTGCATCTGTTCGACCGCGGCCTCGGCCTGGCGCGTGGCGGCGCGGTACTGCTCGATCTGCTGCTGGGAAGCCCATCCCTGGGCGAAGAGGGTCTCGAACCGGCGCTGGTCCGCCTGGGCGCGGAAGAGCGTGGCGCGGGCGCTGGCGATCTGCGCCTCGGTCACGCCGACGTTGGCCTCGGCCGAGCGCCGCTGCTGCAGCGAGTTGGCCAGCGCCGCCTCCTGGGCGGACAGGTTGGCTTGCGCCTGCTGCAGCCGCTGCCGGTAGATGCGGTCGTCGAGCTGGACGAGCAGCTCGCCGGCTTCGACCACGGCGAAGTCCTTGACCGGGACCTGGACCACATAGCCTTCGACCCGCGGGCTGATGACGGTCACCTGTCCCCGCACGAAGGCGTTGTCCGTGGTCTGGACCGTGCTGGTGAAGGGCGGCAGCCGCCAGGCGTAGAGCACCATCAGGACGCCGATCAGCCCCACCACGATCAGGGGGATGGTCGCCCGCGAGCGGAACGGCCGCCGCGAAGGGGCGGGAAGGGCCTCGTCCGTCGCCATCAGGCCGCCCCCGCCACCGCCGCCTGGGCCGCGCGCGTGCGCAGCCGGTGGCGAATCTCGACGAAGAAGAACCAGGCGAAAGTCGCAAGCGCCAGGAAGGCGATCAACCGGAACAGGTCCTGATAGGCGAGGGCGTACGACTCCGTGGTGGCGGCCCGCGCCAGCAGCACGCCGCCCTCTGCGGTGCGAAGCTGGACGTCGCCCAGCACGCGGGCGTAGGTCCCGGCGAGCTGCCGCAGGCGGGCGGCGACCAGCGGATCGGCGAGGGTGAGCGACTCGGTGAGCTGGTTCGAATGGAACTTCTCGCGCAGGACCACGAAGCTTCCCAACAGCCCCGAGCCGAACAGCCCGCCCAGGTTCTGGCCGCCGCTGAACACCACGATGAAGCTGGCGATGTAGGTCGGCCCCTTCTGGGTCGCCCGGGTGATGCCGGCGAGCATGGCGCCGGGCAGGAACAGGGCGCCGGCGAAGGCCATCAGGGACTGGCTGAGGTAGAGTTGCGGCGGGCGCGTCACGCTGGTGACATGGCTGTCGATCCAGGCGCCGGCGGCGATGAGCAGCAGCGCGGCGAGGCCCACGGGACGGGCCAGTTCCGGCTTCATCGTCAGCGCGGCTACGAAGAAGCCGGCGGCCGTGGCGGCGAGCACGCGCCAGTAGAGCCCCGCCATCTGGTCGATGGTCAGCCCCATCGCCTGCAGGAAGCCGACCGCGCCGACGCTCTGCTCGGACAGGACGATGCGGAACAGCACGATGGCCGCCGCCAGCCGCAGCATGTCCGCTTGGGCCAGCCATCTGAAGTCGATCAGCGGATGGCTGCGGTTCATCTCGATCACGGCCGCCAGCGTCAGGAGGGCGATGGCGAGGGCGAGGCACACGCCGAGCCACGGCGCTTCGGTCCACCAGACCACCCGCCCCTGGCTCAGCACGACGCAGAACAGCCCGAGCGCCGGAGCGAGGATGGCGAAGGCGACCACGTCCAGCCGGTCGAACACCTGTACTCTGGGGACCGGCGTCAGCCGGATGAAGTTGACCGCAGCCAGCGATATGAGCGCCAGGCCCGCTTCGGGCAGCAGCAGGCCGCGCCACTGGCCGATCTGCAGCAGGTCGGGCGCGATGACCCGCGACAGGGGCAGGGCGATCTGCAGGGCCCCGACGCCCAGGGCCATCCCCATCCCCCGCTTCGAAGCCGGAAACGCCTCGATCATGTAGAAGAGCGTCAGGGTGCTGAGCGGCGCCGCCGCAAGGCCCTGGGCGGCGCGCACCGCGATCGCCGAGCGCAGGTCGTTGACGAACAGGTGCGCGATGGTGACCACCACGAACAGGCCGAGCCCAAGGTCGACGAACAGGCGCAAGCCGTACTGCTGGCGGAACTTCACCAGCAGCAGGGCGGCGCTGACGCTGACGGCGTAATAGGCGGTGAGCAGCCAGTTCGCCTCGGTCGGCGTCGCCCCCAACGCCCCCTGCAGCGCCGGCAGGTTGGCCGCGATCAGGTTGACGCCGAGCCCCTGGGTCAGGCCGAGCAGAAGCGAGACGGCCGCGCAGGCCAAGCCTCGCCTCAAATCATAGGGCGGTGGAGCCGCCGCCGTGTCGCTCATCGACCAGCCTTCAGGAGACGGCCGGCGCGGCCGTCCAACTTGGCCTTAACCGCCCGACACGACGGCGGTTCCCCTACGATTTCCAGCGGAACGGCGAAGCGGCCGTCAGTTCAAGCGGCCCTATTGCAGCCGGCCGATGCTCTCGATCGCGTCGCGGCAGGCGTCCTCGCAGCGCAGGCAGGTCTCCGCACAGATGCGGCAGTGCTCCATCTTCGAGGCGTGGCGCTCGCATTCTTGTCCGCACAGGCGGCAGGCCTCGGCGCAGGTCTCCAGCAGGGACACGATGATCCGCTCGTTCGAAGCGGTCCGCCGGGACGCCACCGCGCCGGCGGTCGCACACACGTCGGCGCAGTCCAGGTTGAAGCGGATGCACTGCAAGAGGTCCTTGACCGTGGGCTCGGCCAGGCAGGCGTCGGCGCAGGAGGTGCAGGTCTGGGCGCAGTCGTAGCAGTTCTCGATGCACCGGATCAGGGCGTCATTGGTGGAGCCGCGGACCTGGGGATGCGTGCTGATCATCTCTTGGGCGTGCATGGAAGCCTCCGGTGCGCTGGCGTGGGGAAAGCATGCAGCGAACCCGCGGGCCGGCTCAGGTGTTCCCGGCTGTTGTCCGAGAGGCGCGGGGGATCGACGGTTTCCGAGCGTGCATCCGGCGGCGCGCCCTCAGCCGTTCGCGCCTCGCCTCTAGGCGCAGGCGCTGCAGTCCGATCATCAGCCCCGACGGGAAGGCGGTCGCCACGCGCAGCCCCGCGACCGGCGACAGGTTGCGCACGGTGCGGCGCGCCTGCAGCAGCACCTCCTGCACCATCTGCTGGTTCTCGATCTCGCCCTGCTCCTTCACCATCGTCAGACGGTGCAGGGCGTAGAGGCCGAGGACGGCGGCGATCAGGAAGTAGAAGTCCCACTGCACAAGCTCGATGGGCAGCAGTTCGTAGACCCCGCCCGGATTGCTCCACTGCAGCGACAGCGTCAGCTTCCGGCGGGCGAAGAAGTCGGCGAAGACGCCGCCCAGGATCGGCGCGGCGCCGGCCGCGGCCGAGGTGATCAGGGAATTGGCGGCGATGTAGACCGTTGCCGAACCGCGGGGCGCGAGCTTCAGCGCGATGTTGCCCGACGCCAGCCCCACCCCGGCCGAGGCCATGCCCATGAAGGCGTGCAGCACCACGAGATAGGCCGCCGCCCACAGCCGGTTCTCGATCTGCGAGGCGACCACCAGGGCGGCGATGCAGGCGATGAAGCTGGGGGCGGCCACCGCCAGCACCGACTTGTTGGAGAAGCGGTCGGACAGCACGCCCCAGCCGCGCAGCACCGCCAGGTTGGAAAGCTGGCTGACCACGCTGAGCGCGAGCACGAAGGTCAGCCCGAAGCCGAGCTGCCGGAGCAGGTAGACGGTGATGAAGGGGGTGGCGAGGTTCACCGCGAACTGCCAGCTCGACAGGAAGATCATCAGTTGGCGGAAGTTCCCGTCCCGCAGCGGCAGGCGCAGCAGCCGTCCCAGGTGCATCGGCGGCCCGGGGGGCGCCATCATCGGCTCGGGCGCGCTCGCCAGCTTGAAGGTGCTCATGATCCCGCAGGCGAAGCCCGCCGCGTAGAGGCCGGCGAACACCACGTCCTGTCCGCCCAGCGATTGGGGGCGGTCGAGCGCCACCCCGGCCACCAGGCTGCCGATCAGGGTCACGGCGGCCACGTAGCTCGATCGTCGGGCCGTGAAAGCGCCCAGCTCTCGCTCGGGGATCAGGTCGCGGATCCAGGAATTCCAGCTGCAGGTGCAGACGGCGTTGAAGCCGTAGTGGACGGCGATGGCCACGATCAGCACGGTCAGGGCGATCGCCGGCTGGTGCAGGAACGGCAGCACGATCAGCGGCGCCAGCGCCAGGCGCCCGACGGCGAGGGCCGCGATGCAGATCTGCCGGCGCCGGCGCACCCGCTCCACCAGCGACACGGTGGGCGCCTGGATGAGCTGGCTCCAGAACGGCGCGGCGGCCAGCATCCCGATCACCAGGTTGGGCGCGCCGAGGTGCAGGGCGAAGGCGGCCAGCACCACGCCGCTGTTGATCGCGCCGACTCCGCTGGCGAAGGCCGCGTCCCACATCAGGTCGCGCACGCCGCGTCGCAGCTCGGGCTCTGAGACTTCCGCCCGGGGGCCGAGGAATTCGCTGGGTTTCACCGTCCGTCGCCGCTGCAGCCCCGGGGCTGCGAACGGAGTCCGGAGCGCAAGGTTCCTGTCGATCCCCCGCTGCTCAGGCGGCGCTGGAGACCACCTCGGGCTCGCGCGAGCGGGTGAGGGCGTCGACGAAGCGGTCGCGCCAGGCCTCCACGTCCTCGGTGCGGACCCCGTGCATCAGCGCCTCCCAGCGCCGCTTGCGCTCGCCCAACTCCATCGACAGCGCGCGCTTCAGGGCCTCGGAGACGTCCTCGCGGCTGTAGGGGTTGACGATCAGGGCGTCCTTCATCTGCAGGGCCGCGCCGGCGAAGCGGGACAGGATCAGCACCCCCGGATCGTCCGGGCGCTGGGCCGCCACGTACTCCTTGGCCACCAGGTTCATCCCGTCGCGCAGGGGCGTGACCAGGCCCACCCGTGCGGCGCTGTAGATGCCGGCCAGGGTGTCGCGGGCGTGGGCGCGGTTCACGTAACGGACCGGCGTCCAGTCCACCGTGCCGAAAGCGCCGTTGATCCGGCCGGTGGCGGCCTCCAGCGAGGCGCGGATGTTCTGATAGGCGCCCACCTCCTCACGGCTCGGCGGGGCTATCTGCAGCAGCTGCACGCGCTCTCGCCAGTCCGGATTGTCGGCGAGGAACTGCTCGTAGGCGACGAAGCGCTCCTCCAGCCCCTTCGAATAGTCGAGCCGGTCCACGCCCACGATGAGCGAACGGTCGGGCGTGCTGGCGAGGGTGCGCTCGCGCGATTCCTCCGCCTCGGGGCCGAAGGCGATCTCGCGGAAGGCCTTGTCGATGCCGATGGGGAAGGAGCCGGCCACGATGGTCCGGCCGAACGCCCGCACCCGGCCGCCGGGCAGCACTTCGCCGTCTACTTCATGGACCAGGTAGTGGTGGAACGGCTGCAGCCAGTCGTCCGTCTGGAAGCCGATGAGGTCGTAGTCGAACATCGACTCCACCAACTGCCGGTGCCGGGGCAGGGCGGATACGAGTTGGCGCGCGGGCCAGGGGATGTGCAGGAAGAAGCCGATCCGATTCTTCACGCCCAGGCGCCGCAGCTCCCGCGCCAGCGGGATCAGGTGGTAGTCGTGCACCCAGATCAGGTCGTCCGGCTCGATCAGCGGCCGCACGGTCTCGGCCAGCCGCGCGTTCACCCGGTCGTAGCCCTGGCCGAACGACCGCTCGAAGGCGGTGAGGTCGAGCCGGTAGTGGCAGAGCGGCCAGAGCGTCTCGTTGGCGAAGCCGTTGTAGTATTCCTGCACGTCCTGCTCGGCGAGGTCGACCGTGGCCACGGTCACGCCGGACTCGCGGGCGACGGAGAGCTGGCCGGTGAATTCCGGCGTGGTCTTGCCGCTCCAGCCGAACCAGACGCCCCGGTATTCCTGGAGGGCGGCGGCGAGCGCCATGGCGAGGCCGCCGGCCGAAGCGGCCGCCGGGCCGGTCGGCATGGTGACGCGGTTGGATATGACGATCAGTCGACTCATCTGCGCTCCCTTCAGCCCTGGCGCGCGCCTTGGGCCCGGCGGGCGGGTTCCCGGGCTTCGGGCTCTGGGGCTTCGGTTTCGGCAAGGGACTCCGGCGCGCCGTCCTGCAGCGCCAGAAGCTTCATGGTCGGAGAGGCGATCTCCACGCCGTCGCGCTCGAAGGCGGCCTTGATCCGGCGATTGTATTCACGGCCGACGGTCCACTGGGCGGCGGGCCGGGTCTTGACCCGCGCCTTCAGCAGCACCCCCCGCTCCTCGAAGCTGTCGACGCCGACGACCTCGATGGGCTCCAGGATCTTGTCGGCGAATTCCGGCTCGGCCTGCATCTTCTCGCCGGTGTCGCGCATGATCCGCAGCGCGCGGTCGACATCGGACGCGTAAGTCACCGTCAGGTTGAAGACATAGTAGGAGAAGGTCTTGGTCAGGTTGTGGATGACCTGGGCCTCGCTGTACGGGAAGACGTGCAGGGTTCCGTCGAAGTCCCGCAGGCGGATGGTGCGCAGCGTCATCTCCTCGACCAGGCCGCCGGAGCCGCCGATGTTCACGATGTCCCCGACCGAGACGATGTCTTCGATGATCAGGAACATCCCCGTCAGGAAGTCCTTCACCAGCGTCTGGGCCCCGAAGCCGACGGCGATGCCCACCACGCCCGCGCCCGCGAGGAGCGGACCGATCTTCACCCCCGCCTCGGACAGGATCATCAGGGCGAACATCACCATGATCACCCCGCGGGCGAAGCTGCGCAGCAGCGGCGCCAGGGTATGGAGCTGCCCGGCGCGGCGCTGGGTGCTGGCGTTCTCGGCCATGCGGCCGAGCAGCCGGTCGACCATGAAGCCCGCCAGCTCCAACGCGGCGAAGCCGATCACCAGCAGGATGCCGATGCGGATGGTCGCGGCGACCAGCTTCTCGCCTACCCCCGCCGACAGCCAGGCCGCGATGTCCAGGCCCCAGACCTGCGCCACCAGCATCGTCGCCGCCACGAACAGGCCGAACCCGACCACGCCGCGGGTGAAGCGGGCGACGCGCGAGACGCGCACATGGCTGTCGGCGCCCGCCGTCACGGGCGCCTTGTGCACGCCGAACTGCACCAGCCGGCGGAAGCCGACGCCCAGCCCCCAGGCCACGGCCGTGACCAGCAGGGTGAGCCCCAGGTTCAACCCGAGCTCGGGCAGGCTGAGTTCTGTGATCTGCTGGTAGAAGGAGCCGAGGGCGCCGAGCAACTGCTCGCTGGCGGTCGGGGTTTCCATCCGAACCTCTTCAGTCCGCGCGGCTTGCGCCGCTGCCAGGTCCCGGCCGCAACGCTGGAATCGGGATTCCGCTCCGCTCCGTGCCGGATCGATGGGATTTTCGCGGACGTGACGCCGCAGCATTGGGTGCAGCAATCGATAGTCTCACGCGCGAATCCTCATGGGTTGTCGGTGTTTTCGATGGAATATCCATATAAGAATGGAGGAGAAAGGGCGAGTTCGGCACGTATCGGCCTTGATCGCCCGCGCAAAGGACTACAACTGTTCAGGTCGGGATTGGGCGCGTCTCACGGACATGTGAAGCGGGGCTTTTGCGCCAAGCTGGTCAGAACGCGCTCGACGCGCCATTTCCACTCGGTTTCATGACACGAAGTTTTTCGACGCGCGCCTTGGTCCGACGGCCGGAGCCGCCGCTCGCCCGTTCGGGCGCGGCGCTCTTCCTCGACCTCGACGGCACGCTCGCGCCCATAGCGTCCCGCCCGGAGGCGGTCGGGCCGGACCCGCGCCGCACCGAGGTCCTGCGCCGGGCCCAGGCCGCGCTGGAGGGGCGCCTGGCGGTGGTGAGCGGGCGCACCTTGGATGTGGTCGACCGGATCCTCGACGGCGCGGTGACCTGCGCCGCGGGCGTCCACGGCCTGGAGCGCCGCGCCGCCGACGGCAGCGTGGCGCGGCCTCGCCCGCATCCTCAGCTCGCCGCGGTGCGCCAGGCCCTTTCCGCCTTCGCCGCCGCCTGGCCGGGCGTGCTGGTGGAGGACAAGGGCCTGAGCGTGGCCCTGCACTACCGCCTCGCGCCCGCGGCGGAGGCGGCGGTGCGGGAGGAGGCGGAGCGCCTGGGGGGGGCGGCCGGCCTGGCGATCCAGCACGGGCGCAAGGTGATCGAGCTGCGCACGCCCGGCGCCGACAAGGGCGCTGCGGTCGCCGCCTTCATGGCCGAGCCGCCTTTCGCCGGCGCTGCGCCGATCTTCGTGGGCGACGACCTGACCGACGAGCACGGCTTCGAGGCCGCCGAGCGCCTGGGTGGATTCGGCGTGCTGGTGGGGCCGCCGCGCCGGACGACGGCCCGCTACGGCCTGGCGGACGTCGACGCGGTGCTGGACTGGCTCAGCGCGTCGGCGGCGCCTCCGCCGCGGAGGGGCTGAGCTCCTCCAGGATCGGACAGTCGGGCCGGTCGTCCCCCGCGCAGCATCGGGCGAGGTCGCGCAGGGTGTCGGCCATGCCCTGCAGCTCCGCGATGCGGGCCTCGAGGTCCTCGATATGGCGCAGCGCGATAGCCTTCACCTCGCGGCTGGGCCGCTCGCGGTCGCGCCACAGCGACAGGAGATGGGCGATCTCCTCGACCGAGAAGCCCAGGCTGCGGGAGCGGCGGATGAAGCGCAGCTCGTTGACGTCGCGGCTGGAGAAGCTGCGATAGTTGGACGGCGTCCTGTCCGCGGGCCGGATCAGCCCGACCTGCTCGTAATAGCGGATCATCTTGGTCGAGACGCCCGACGCCTTGGCGGCCTGGCCGATGTTCATGGGCGCTGCTCCTTCCATACAGGTGTGAATCCCCGCAGCCGCAGGGCGTTGGCGACCACGCTGACGCTCGACAGGGCCATGGCGCCGGCTGCGGCCACCGGCGACAGCTGCAGGCCGAAGGCGGGATAGAGGGCGCCGGCGGCGACCGGGATCAGCAGGGCATTGTAGCCGAACGCCCAGGCGAGGTTCTGGCGGATGTTGCCCATGGTCGCCCGGCCGAGCGCGACGGCGTCGGCGACGCTGCGCAGGTCGCCTGCGGCCAGCACCACGTCGGCGCCCTCCATCGCCACGTCCGTCCCCGTCCCGAGCGCCAGTCCGACGTCGGCGGCGGCGAGGGCCGGGGCGTCGTTGATCCCGTCGCCGACGAAGACGACCCGGGCGCCGTCCGCCTGCAATCGCCGGATCGCGTCGACCTTGTCCTCCGGCGTCGCTTCCGCGGTCACGTGGTCGATGCCGAGGGCGCGGGCGACCGCCTCGGCCGTGCGGCGGTCGTCGCCGCTGATCATCGCCACCTCCAGGCCGAGCCCATGCAGGGCCGCGATCGCCGCCGGGGTGGTCGGCTTGATCGGGTCCTCGACGGCGAAGGCCGCGGCCGGCCGGCCGTCCACGGCGACGTAGAGGGGGGTCTTGCCCTGGGCGGCGAGCGGTCCCGCCAGCGCCGCGAAGGCCGAGACGTCGACGCCCAGGCGCGCCATGAACCGTTCCGCGCCCACCTGCACGCGGCGCGCCTCCACGACCGCCTCGGCGCCGAAGCCGGCGACCGCGGCGAAGCCTTGCAGCGCCGGCAGCGCGAGCCCGCGCTCGGTCGCCGCCTGCACGATGGCGTGGGCGATCGGGTGCTCGGATCGGCTTTCCACCGCCGCCGCCAGCCGCAGGACCTCGTCCGCGTCGAAGCCGCCCGCGACCTGCAGGTCCGTGAGCTCCGGCCGGCCCAGGGTCAGGGTGCCGGTCTTGTCCAGGGCGACGACGCCTGCGCCCTGGAGCGTCTGCAGCGCCTCCCCCTTGCGGAACAGCACCCCCAGCTCGGCCGCCCGGCCGGTCCCGACGATGACCGAAGTCGGTGTCGCCAGTCCCATGGCGCAGGGACAGGCGATGATCAGCACCGCCACGGCGTTCACCAACGCATGGGCGAGAGCGGGGGGCGGTCCGAACGCCAGCCAAGCGGCGAAGGTCAGCGCCGCCGCGGCGATCACCGCCGGGACGAACCAGCCGGTGACCCGGTCCACCTGCGCCTGGACCGGCAGCTTGGCCCCCTGGGCGTCCTCCACCAGCCGCACGATCCGGGCCAGCAGCGTGTCGGCCCCGACCTTCTCGGCCCGGAAGCGGAAGGCGCCCGCGCCGTTGACCGTGCCGCCGACCACCCGGGCGCCCGGTCCCTTCTCCACCGGGATCGGCTCGCCCGAGACCATGGATTCGTCGACGAAGGAGGCGCCCTCGAGCACCGTCCCGTCCACCGCCAACCGCTCGCCGGGCCGCACCAGCACCACGTCGCCGGGCACGACCGCATCCACCGGGATCTCCGTCTCGGCGCCGTCGCGCTCCACCCGCGCCGTGACCGGGCGCAGGCGCATCAGCCGGCGGATCGCCTCGCTGGTGCGGCCCTTGGCGCGAGCCTCGAACCAGCGGCCGAGCAGCACCAGGGCGACGATCACCGCGGCCGCCTCGAAATAGACTTGGCCGGCCCCTGCGGGCAGCAGGGCGGGAGCGAAGGTGGCGATGGTCGAGTAACCCCAGGCGGCGGCCGTCCCGATGGCCACCAGGGCGTTCATGTCCGGGGCCAGCCGGATCAGGTTCGGGACGCCTTTGGCGAAGAAACGCCGCCCCGGCCCGAACAGGACCAGGCTCGCCAGCCCGAAGCTCGCCACACGCCAGGTCTGGTCGCCGACCGTCTCCGCCAGCCGGTGGTGCAGGGAGGGGAAGATGTGCATCCCCATCTCGACCGCGAACAGCGGGGCGGCGGCGACGGCGGCGACCGTCACGTCGCGGCGAAGGCTCGCGATCTCCGTCTCCCGCGCCTCGCGCTCGCGGTCGGCCGCGCCTTCGCCGACCGTCTCGGCGTCGTAGCCCGCGCCGCGCACCGCCTCGATCAGCGCGGCGGCGGCGACCGGCGCGCGGGTGCTCACCGTCGCCCGTTCGCTGGCCAGGTTCACGGCGGCGGAGGCGACGCCGGGGACGGCCGCCAGCGCCTTCTCCACCCGCCCGACGCAGCTTGCGCAGGTCATGCCGCGAACCGTCAAAGTCACGGGCGGCGTCATGGGGGAGTCGAGGGTTGTGGAACGTATACCAGTCATGATGACCGTCCAGATGGGGCTTCCCATCATGGGAGGGTCAAGGGACGGCGCGACGCGAGAAGGCGCTTGACCCTCCCATGGTGGGAAGGTGCATCCCGTGTCTCACCCATCGCAACGGAGTTCGGTGATGCGCGAGATCAAGGTGCGGGGAATGAGCTGCGGCCATTGCGTCGAGACGGTGAAGCGGGCCGTCGCGGCGGTCGATCCGCGCGCCCGGGTCGAGGTCGACCTCGAGCGCGGCGCCGTGCGGGTCGACGGCGGCCAGGCGGACGAGGCGGCGCTTCGAAAGGCGGTCGCGGGCGCGGGCTACGAGCCGGTCGCCTGAACGCGCGCCTGATCGGACAGACGAGTATGACGCACGTGCACAGACGCGGATTGCTGAGGGGGTTCGGGGCCTTGGGCGGGGCTGCGGTGCTGTCGGGCTTGCTGCCCGGCTGGGCCCAGAGCGCCACGCCCGGGCTCTCGACCCTGCCGATCTTGTCGGGGGAGGACATCGCGCTTCGGATCGGCCACGCTCAGATGAGGGTCGACGGGCGCGACGGCCACGCCGTGGCCATCAACGGCACGATCCCCGGGCCGCTGCTGCGGCTGAAGGAAGGCCAGCACGTCCGCATCGCCGTCTCCAACACGCTGGACGAGGACACCTCGCTGCACTGGCACGGCCTCTTGACGCCCGACGTGATGGACGGCGTGCCGGGACTGAGTTTCCCAGGGATCAAGCCGGGCGAGACCTTCGTCTACGACTTCCCGATCCGGCAAGCCGGGACCTACTGGTACCACAGCCATTCTGGCGTCCAGGAGATGATGGGCGTCTATGCCCCCATCGTCATCGATCCGGCGGGCGCGGACCCCGTCGGCTACGACCGCGAGCACGTGGTGGTGCTGTCGGATTTCAGCCGCACGCACCCGCACAAGCTGCTGACGCGGCTGAAGCAGCAGCCCGGCTATTTCAACATGCAGAAGCAGACCTTCGCGGGGCTGCTCGCCGGGCGCGACCAGGCGCTGAAGGAGCGTCTCGCCTGGGGCGCCATGCGGATGGACCCGACCGACATCGCGGACGTGACCGCCTCCGCCTACACCTACCTGGTCAACGGCCACGGGCCGCAGGATAACTGGACGGCCCTGTTCCAGCCGGGCGAGCGGGTGCGGTTGCGCTTCGTCAACGCCGCCGGCATGACCTTCTTCAACGTGCGCATCCCGGGGCTCGCGCTCTCGGTGGTGCAGGCCGACGGGCAGAACGTCATCCCCGTCGAGGTGGACGAGTTCCAGATCGCGCCGGCCGAGACCTACGACGTGATCGTCACGCCGACGGAGGACAGGGCCTACACCCTGGTCGCCGAGTCGATCGACCGTTCCGGAATGGGCATGGCCACCCTGGCGCCGCGCCCGGGCATGACCGCCGAGGTCCCGCCGCTGCGCCGCCGCCCGCTGCTGACCATGAAGGACATGGGCATGGGCGGCATGGCCGGGATGGAGCACGCCGGCCACGACATGCCGGGCGGCCACTCCATGGCCATGCGCGACCCGAAGAACGCGCCCGGCGTGAAGATGGGGCCTGGCGTGCAGATGATCGCGCCCATGCCGCAGGACCGCACCGGCGACCCGGGCGTGGGCCTGGACGGGATCGGCCACCGCACCCTCAGCTACAAGGCGCTGGTCGCCCTCGATCCCAACCCCGACAGCAGGCCGCCCTCGCGGGAGGTGGAGATCCACCTGACCGGCAACATGGAGCGGTTCATGTGGTCGTTCGACGGCGAGATCTTCGGCCCGAACAAGAAGCCGATCGCCTTCGAGCGGAACGAGCGGGTGCGGGTGACGCTGGTCAACGACAGCATGATGCCCCACCCGATCCACCTGCACGGCCACTTCTTCGAGGTGGTGACGGGGGCGGTGGGCCGCCATCCGCGCAAGCACACCGTCGTCGTCCAGCCGGGCGGCAAGATGAGCTTCGACCTGACCGCCGACGCCCCGGGCGACTGGGCCTTCCACTGCCACATGCTGCTGCACATGCACGCCGGAATGTTCGCGGTGGTGAAGGTCCGCCCCCTCGACGGAGAAGCCGCATGAGGCTCGCGACCGCGCTCGCCCTCTGCCTTCCGCTGAGCCTTTCCGCCGGGCTGGCGACGGCGCAGGAAGCCGACCCGCACGCGGGACACGCCGGCCATGAGGCGCCGGCCGCCCCCGATCCGCATGCCGGCCATGAAGGCCACGTCATGCCGGAGCCTGCGCCTGAAGCGCCGCCCGCCGCCGCCGACAGCGGTCCCGAGCATGCGGCCGACCGGGTCTATGGCCAGGCGGCCATGGACGCCGCGCGCGAGACGCTGTTCGGCGAGCACGGCCACGCCCGCTATTCCATGCTGTTGCTGGAGACGGCCGAGTACCGGCCCCGTCCGGGCGGCGACGGCTACGGCTGGGAGGGCCAGTTCTGGTACGGCGGCGACATCGACCGGCTGGTGCTGAAGTCGCAAGGGGAGGGCAGCTTCCACGGCGGCCTCGACCAGGCCGAGGCCCAGGCGCTCTACAGCCGCGCCATCGGCCCCTATTTCAACCTTCAGGCGGGCGTGCGCCAGGACTTCGCCCGCGGCCCCGACCGGACCTATGCGGTCGTGGGCGTCGAGGGACTGGCGCCTTACTGGTTCGAGGTGAACGCCCACGCCTTCGTCTCGGACAAGGGGGACGTGACCGCCCGGCTCGAAGGCTCCTACGACCTGCGCGTCACCCAGCGACTGATCCTCGAGCCCAGGGCCGAATTGAACCTGGCGGCCCAGGACGTGCGGGAGCTGGGCGTGGGAAGCGGGCTTTCCTCGGGCGAGTTCGGCCTTCGCCTGCGCTACGCCTTCCGGCCGGAGTTCGCCCCCTACGTCGGCCTGCTGCACGAGGCCCGCTTCGGCCGCACCGCCGACTTCGCCCGCGCGGCGGGGGCCGGCGCGCACGACACCCGCGTCGTCGTGGGCCTGCGCGCCTGGTTCTGAAGGGCGAATCTCCGAGCTGAGCTAGAACACCGGGCCGCGGCCGCCGGTTCTGCTGTCCCAAGGCGCCCTTCAGGCGCCCAGATCAGGAGGCTCGGAGATGCGACACATGTTGGCCGCTTCCGCGGCGATAATCTCCTTGGGCGCGACCGTGGCCGCAGCCCAGAGCGTAGGCGCAGGCGTGAACCCAGGGGCTCAGGCCGGCGCGGGGCCAAGCACCAGCGTCGGCGCGGCGACCCCCGACGCCGCCGCCCGCCCGGGCGAAGTCCCCCGCGCCGCCCCTTCCACTCGACCGGAGACAGGGGCGACCCCGCGCAGTCCGGCCGGCTCCGCCCTCAGCGGAGCGACCGGTTCCGCGGCCGGGGCGCCGCCCGAAGCGTCCGCGCAGGGCCCCAACGCGGTCGGCGCGCCCGGACGCACGGGACCCGAGGCGACCACCGGGGCGCCCGCCGGCCAGGCCCTGAACGCGGCGCCGGCCCCGCCCGACATCGGCCCGCCGCCCTCCGAGTACCCGGTCTGCCGCACGCGCGCCCAGGACCGCTGCCGTCAGCCCGGCGCCGCAGCCCGTGCGGCCCGCGCTGCCCGCGCCGCGCCGGAACGGAGCACCTCTGCACCGAGCAAGCCGGAGCGCAGCACGTCCGGACCCAGCGCCCCTGATCGGAGCGCCCCTGATCGGAACGCTCCCGAGCAGAGCGCCCCGTCGGGCGTGACCGGCGCGCCTCCGGGACCGGTCAATCCCTGAGTGGAAAGGCAAAGAGGGCCGGCGCCTGCGCGGCGCCGGCCCTTCTTCCGTTCCGGCTCTGGCGGGGCGCTCAGCCGCCGCCCTGGCTTTCGCGGACGGCCTCGGAGGACGGGACCTTGGGCGCAGGTTCCGGCGCCTGGAACTGCGAGGCCACTTCCGGGTCGCCGACCCGTTGGCCGTAGGCGGGCTGGCCGCCGGCCGTGTCGACCCGGTGCAGGCCGCCCGAGATGCTCGCCCAATAGCCGAACAGCAGCGCCACCGCCGCCACGCTGGAGACCACGAGGATCCAGAACAGCCGCCGGCTGATCGGGCCGCTGTAGCCTTGCCGGGCGCGAGCGGCGCTGATCTCCACGCCGTCCCCCGGCTGCCGCTCGCTTACAGTCTGATGGGTTTCGTCGGTGGGGTCGGGCATTTCACGCTCCCGTTCCTAATCGTCGCCTTGAGGCAACACCTGGGGCGGGAGGCCGTTCCATCGCGACCGGGAAGGGGCTTTAGCGTCCCTGCTGCTTGCGCATCCAGGCCAGGATCGGGCCTGACGCGGAGACGTCGGCGGTGTTGATCCCGAACACGATCGACATGTGGTCGTGGTCCTTGACCACCAGCCGCTCGGGGCAGGTTCCGGTCTTGCAGAGCTCGTCCCCGACCTGCTGCACGAAGGCGACCCGGTCGGTCGGGTCGAGTTCGGCCGCGACCAGGAATAGCGGGACCTTGGTCGTCTTCAGGCCCGGAAGGTTCGAGCGCTGGAGCTGAACCGCCGGATCGGGCCGGGGCGGGGGCGGCGCGCCCGGCGGACGCGGCGGAGGGCCGAAGCCGGGCGCGAACGAGTTCGGTTGCGGCGGGATGACGATCGGCGCCACGTTGACATTGCCGGACATCAGGATGGCGCCCTTCAGCCCCGGCCCGCCCGCCGGCTGGTATTCGGGATGGGCGATGTAGGTGGCCACGCCCGTGTTGCCGGCCGAGTGCGACCAGATGAAGACCTGGTTCGGGTCGCCGCCGTGGCGGCCGATGTTCTGTTTCACCCAAGCGATCGCCGCGGCCACGTCATGGGCGTTGTCGTCCCAGGCGACGCCCGGTCCCGAGCGGCGGCTGATGTTCACCCCCACCATGCCGTTCTTCACCGCCCACAGCATGATGTTGTCGTAGAAGGCGCCGCCGTTGGGGACCTGCTCGACCTTGTCGCCCTGGCCGCCGGCCACATAGATCAGCACCGGCCGCGGCGCGCCTCCGGCGTCGGCGGGCTGGAAGACGTCGAGCTTGTTGCGCTCGCTCGGGCCATAGGACTGGTCTCGGGCGACGATCACGTTCGCATAGGGCGGGGTCGGCTGCAGCGGCCGGTAGAAGGCCGCCACCGAGGGCGGATCGATCACCCGGCCGATCTGGGCGATCTTGGGCTTGAGGTCCGCCGGGACCTGCGCCGCCGCGCCGGCGGCCGTCGCCGCTACGGCGGCCGCGCAAGCGGCGCCGAAAAGCCTGTTCATGCCGTCCTCCCAGGGTTGCGGGCGGCCGCAGCTAACACGCGGTCCGCGCCCGATGACAAGGGCGGTGCGGGGCGAGCGGCATCTCGGCCAGGCGCAAGCGGGCGAGGCTCCTCGGCGGCCCGACACGAGCCCAGCCGGGCCCCGGTCCCCATATCATCGAGCGTTGACAATGCCGTGGGCGGATGGAAGCGTCAGGCTCCGATGCGCCCGGCGGCTGTCGACGCGGACGTCCGGGGGGCATCGCAACGCCGAACGGAAGAAACTCGACATGCTCACGCCACGATCCAGGACGCAGGCGAGCGCTTTGCTGCTGGCCTTCGCTTCCGCGCTCATGCTCGGCGCCTCGCCGGCCGTCGTCGCCCAGGCCGCGGCGCCCGCGGCTCCCCGGGCGGCTTCTCAGTTCGACCCGGCGCTCACCGCCGTGTTCGAGCGGGACTATCCGACCTCCGAGGCGCATTACCAGGCCCTGAAGGCCGCGGCCGGAGGCGGCGACCGCAAGACCACCGCCAACCTTCCGGACTGGAAGGGGGTCTGGACCCACCCGTTCGAGAAGCCGCCGTTCTTCACTTTCGGCGAAGGAACCGTCTCGGAGCCGACGCTGACGCCCGAGTACGGCAAGACCACGGCCCAGCTCACGCCGGAATACCAGGCGAAGTACGAGAAGAAGCTGGCGGACCTGCGCAAGGGCATCGAGTGGGACCAGCTCTCGGCTTGCCTTCCCGCCGGCTTCCCGCGCTGGCTGACCGAACCGTTCCTGCGAGAGTTCATCGTCACGCCGGAACAGACCTGGATGATCACCGAGCAGCAGAGCGAGGTGCGCCGGATCTACACCGACGGCCGCGGCCACATCCCGGCGGACGAGGCCTATCCCCTGTGGGAGGGCGACTCGATCGGTTTCTGGAAGGGCGACACCCTGGTCATCCACACCAACAACCTGAAGCCGGGCCAGTACCAGCGCGGCCAGCCCGACTACAGCGACAAGGTCTCGACCGTGGAGATGGTGCGCAAGGTCGGTCCCAATGCGATCGAGGACCGGATCGTGATCTACGATCCCGAGTCCCTGACCAAGCCGTACCGGGCCTATTTCCACTACGAGCTGGTGCCCGATCCGCCGCGGATCAACATGTGGTCCTGCAACGAGAACAACAACGTCGTGCAGACCACCGCCGGCGGCAGCGACTTCGTCCTGCCCGGCGAGGCCGGCTACAAGGACCCCAACACCGTGGGCCAGGCTCCGGCGAAGTAGGAACTCCCTCTCTGTCATCCCGGCCGCGTCTAGCCCTGGATCCCAGATCGGCTTCGCCGCCCGGGATGACATTGAGGAGAGGCGTCCGCCGCCTCAGCGCTCCACCAGCCGGGTGTAGAGGTGCCAGGTCGCGTAGCCCAGCACGGGCAGGGCGACCGCCAGGCCGATGAACAGCGGCAGGCTGGCGACCAGCAGGATCAGCGCCACCTGGACCCCCCACGCGACCGCGACCTTGGGGTTGCGCCGCAGGGCGTCGATCGAGGTCTCCACCGCCGCGAGCGGATGTCCGCCGCGGTCGACCACCATCGGGAAGGAAGCCCAGCTCACAGCGAAGGCGATGGCGGCGAAGACCAGTCCCACCAGGTTGCCGAGCACGATCATGCTCCAGCCCTCGCCGGTGGTGAACAGAAGGCTCAGGAACTCGCCGGTCCCGGAGGGGGACAGCCGGCCGAGCGTGATGCTGTAGACGCCCCAGGCCGCGGCGACCCACAGGCTGAACAGCACAGCCAGCCCCAGGCCCAGCGCCAGGATCGCGCCGCCCGGCCGTCCGAGGAACGGGTCGAAGAAGTGCCGCCAGCTCACGTCCATGCCGGCTTCCCGGCGCCGGGCGATCTCGTAGAAGCCGCTCGCCACCGCCGGACCCAGGATCGCCAGGCCCGCGCCGAGCGGGAAGATCAGCGGGAACATGGACCGGTTGGCGACCAGGGCGCTCGCCAGTATGCCGACCGCAGGATAGATGAAGCCCAGGACGATGACGTCGCCTCGCCTGTCGCGGTAGTCGCGCCAGCCTTCGCGGAGCGCCCAGCCCAGGTCGGCGGGCGATATCTCGCGCACCGCCAGGGCGTGCTCCCTGAAGATCCGGTTCGAAGCCGACAAAGCCACCATGACGCCTCTCCTCGTTCGTCGAGGCCGCGCCGGGCGGGGCTTGGCGATCCGCTCAGCGCGGTCCGGTCACCGGTAGAAGGGCCTGCGACGGCGGTCGGTTCCTCGGCCGGCCGCAGGCGTCTTCCCTGCATCTATGAATACGGGCCGGCGCGGACGAGCCCTCAGCAACGGGCTTCTCAGGCGGGGAGGAAGGCCTCCAGCGGGCGCGTCGCCTGGCCCCGCAGGATGGGCACGGTCTCCGGCGGGAAGTCCTGGCGGAAGCGCGCCCCGCGGGCGGCCGCTTCGTCCAGGAAGGCGCCCAGGCTGTCCATCGACCCGGTGGGCAGGTCGTGGAGGGCGAGGGAGGTCCAGGGGCGCAGGGCGAGCTGGTCCAGGGCGCGCTCGACCCAGCCCGCGGGCTGGTCCCAGTCGTGGCAGACCGCATTCCACAGGACGCAGGTGTAGCCGCCTTCGCAGAGGTAGTCGGCCGCCTCGCGGCTCAGGAGGCGCGGTCCCGTCTCGCCGCCGGCGTTCGGCCGGAACAGCCGGTCGGGATGCGAAAGCTCCCCCAACTCCGCCTGGGTGCGTCCGATCTCGGCCAGAGCCACCCCGCGGCCGGGGCGCTCGCCCAGCGGACGGCCGTGGCTCCAGGTGTGATTGCCGATCCAGTGGCCCGCGGCCCTGGCCTCGCGCGCGATGCGCTTCCCGGCCTCGGTATGGAGCTTGCGGCCCATGACGAAGAAGGTGGCGGCGATCCCGCGCTCCGCCAGCGCCTCGAGCACCTTCGGCGTGACCTCCGGTTCGGGGCCGTTGTCGAAGGCGAGGGTGAGATCGAACATCTGGGCCGGGGTCTGCGGATGGAATCCCAAACCTAGCCCCACTGCTCCACAGCGCCCAGCCGCCTGCGAGGCGGAACGGGCGAGTCGGGCGGCGACGATCCCCAGCGAGGCTCGGGCGCCGGCTTGCCGAAGGCCCAGCCCTGTCCGAAGTCCACGCCCAGGGCCTGGGCCAGCTGCGCAGCCTCGTCCGTCTCGACCATCTCGGCGATGGTCGAGACCTTCAGGTCGCCGCAGAGCGCGGCGATGTGTTTCAGAAGCAGCGCCTCGCGGCTGTCGGCGGTGAGCGACTGGAGGAAGCGGCCGTCGATCTTCACGAAGTCGACCGTAAGCCGGCGCATGTAGTCGAGCGAAGCGGCCCCCGAGCCGAAGTCGTCCAGGCAGACCACATGGCCCGCGGCGCGCAGGGCGCCGATAACCCGGTCGGCCTCGTCCAGGTTGTCGAGGCGGCTGGTCTCGGTGATCTCCAGCAGCAGCTTCGGGCGTAGGCGGGGCTTGAGGAGCGTGGCCTCGAGCAGGGCGGCGACGAAGCGCGGCGTCATCAGCGAGACGGCGCTGACGTTGACGGCGACCTTCAGGTCCGGCGGGCCGGCCGCCAGCACCTTGACCACGGTTCGGGCCACCGCCAGGTCGAAATCGACGATCATCTCGAGCGCTTCGGCGAGCCGGATGGTCTCGCCCGGGCTGCTGTCGCCGTCGAAGCGGGCCAGGGCCTCGAAATGGTGCAGCGACCGGTCGGCCAGGCCGACCACCGGCTGGTAGGCGCGTTGGAAGGCGCCGGTCGCCAGCATGGATTGGAAGCGGGTGGTCTCGCGCACCATCTGGCCGACGGTGGCGGAGAACCCCTGGGCCGCCGCGGCGGCGCCGTGCTCGATGAAGCGGTCGAGCGCGTAGCGCACGGCCTTGGCGTTCAGGGCCGCGGCGGCGCCGGCCTCCAGCGCCAGCTCGGCCACGGCGGGCTTCACGCCTGGCGGGCTGGCGGCCTGCAGCCCCTGGTTCAGTCGGCCGCCGGGGGCGGCGGCGGGCCGCACGAGAGCGAAGCGGTCCTTGGTCACCTCGGACGCGCCGACGCCGGCATAGGATTCCGCGCGCAGCAGGGCGGCGAGCCTGCGGCGGGCGCGCCGGGCGTCCTCAGGGGGCAGGGCGGCCATGCTGTCCTGGAGCCCGGCCATCTCGACCAGGTCCAGCCGAACCGGAACCCCGGCGCGCTCGGCGTCGGCGATCAGGGCGTCCGCCGCGGCGGGGAAGCTTTCGGCCTCCACCAGTCCGTCGGGGGCCCGCTTGACCTCGATAGCCTCGCGCCCGCCCAGGCTGAGGGCGCAGGAGACTCGGGTCCCCAGTTCCGGCAGGCGGAACAGGGACAGGTTCGCCTGCCTTCCCGCCTGCAGGGTCACGCGCATCGGCCCCATCCGCTCGCCGGGGTTCAGGCCGGCCAGCAGGAAGTCGAGCATCTCGGCGTCGAGGTCGCAGACGAGGCCGGTCCAGGAGGTTCCGACCAGCGCCGTGTCGGAGCGCCCCGTCAGCCCTTCGGCCGCGCCCAGCGCGAAGAGGATCTGGCC
>Ga0164243_10002232_pt1 | contig 32223 bp, 37 predicted proteins | sample OricompcompostOP_FD_108781 | JGI IMG/M metagenome (GOLD analysis project Ga0164243, IMG submission 108781) | Organic Plus compost microbial communities from Emeryville, California, USA - Original compost - Organic plus compost (OP) | ecosystem: Engineered > Solid waste > Mixed feedstock >... | reverse complement strand
TGTCCGAAGGCTCCATGGCCAAGCTCTACGACATCGGCGATAATGACCGCAACGCCGCCATCGAGAGCGGCGAGTAGGCACCGAGGATCACCTCAAAGCCCACCACCCAGCGGGACTCTGCCGCCCCGGCCCTCTCTTCGCGTGACGACCCGACCCATGCAGGGCTGGTCGCTGGGCCGGACGCATAGGTACCTGCGTGCACCGATCCGCGACCGCGCCGCAGAGGGGCGAGGCATGACCACGACGACGACTCACCCCGAGCGAGACCTGCCGATCAAGGTCGCGGCGTACATCCGCCCCGGCCGCGAGGACGAGTCCGCCCGCGCCCGGTTCGCGAACGGCGACCGCGCTGAGCAGTACGCCCGCCTACTCGCCAACGGCGGCACCTACGCCGAGGTCGTCCTCTGGGACCAGGGCGGCACCGCCTGGGTCGTTCCAGCCGACGTTCTGGTCAACTCTGACGGGGAGGAAGTCGGGTGACCATCGAGGAACTCGCCTACCGCATAGAGGCCGGGGACGTCACTGAGGCGATCCCCCGCGACGCCGCGTCGCTGGTGCTGGTGCTGAAGAACCACCGGGTGACCGTGGCGGTCACCGACATCGAGGAGCGAGCATGAGCGAGCCGCACACGACCAGCCCGGACGCCGAGGGCCTCACCGCCACCGCCGACAGCAAGCCGCAGTTCCTGACGGAGGACGAGGTCAGGATGCTGGAGCGCATCGAGGACTCCGGCGACACCCAGGGGCTCGCGTGGCGGGTCAACGAGATCGCCGCCCGCGTCGCCGCCGAGACGCGAGAGAGCGTGCTGGCTCAGGCGATCGCCTCGATCAAGGCCAGCAAGTTCCACGTCCCGGCGGGTGGAGAAGCCGATGGATGGTTGTCGCACGCCGAGGACTTGATCGAACGCCTGCGAGGCGGTGAGGACCGTGGCTGAGCAGATCACGATGGCCCGCAAGTCCTACGAGCACTTGATCCGCACCCGTGACCGGGCTCTGCGGCTCGCCGAGTCCGAGCGTGAGCAGGCCGAGTCGGCACGCCGCTGGGCGCGCGACTGCCTCGACGAGGAGCGCCGACTCAGAGACCGGCTGAACCAGGTGTGCCTCGCTGCCGCTGCGCTCGGCGTCTCGATCCAGGACATCAACGAGGCGCTGAAGGAGGCCGACCAGTGACCGCCAACAGCGAGCAGGGGCGCGGTCTCGCACGGATTCTCGCCTAGGCCGGGGAGGAGGTGGACATGAGTGAGCACCCGAGCGATCACCTCGCGACCTACGTCACCGAGTCCGCAGCGCTCGACCCGACTGCCTGGGAGCACTGGATCAACCGCGTCGAAGCCCTGATGGGCCACGACGCCGACGGTGACATCACCACCGACGGCTCGATCGACACCTTCAACGACATGTGGGAGGCCGGGCTCGCCCCGGAGGCCGCGTCGTTGCGGATCGTCGGTGGGCTGTTCGTCACCCCGGATGGGACCACCTACCGGCTCGCCCGTGCCTGCAAGGACTCGACCTTCGAGCCGTACGCCGAGAGGTACGACATCCTCACCGAACTCGGCCACAGCGTCCGCTACGAACTGCCTGCCGGTGCCGTTCTGGCCTGGGCTCCCGATCGGGGCGTCAGTGCCGTCGGCACCTGCATCCACTGCGGTCGACTGGTCGGCTTCGACACGGTGACGACCGACGAGTGGCGCGCGTCCGCGCACTGTCTCGCATGCCTCAACGGCAGCCCTCTGATGCCTGATCGCCGAAACAGGAGCATCCGATGAGCGGCCCACAGCCCGCCGCAGCCGTCGTCGCCGTCAACTTCGCTGGCGTCCACATGGTCGAACCGGTGCTCGGGGCCGCGCGCTACACCGGCGCCACCAGTCGCGGCGACCTGCTCTTGTTCACGATGCACGTCACGGCCTGGCCGGACGGCTCGCACACCACCGCGCCGTACGCCTATCGGTTCTACGCTCCGCGACACCAGGATCCTCGCTCCGCGTGGCTTCCCGTGTATGGCGACTCGTCGAAGGTCTGCGAGTTCGTCACCAACAACCCAGTCGGCACGGTCGGCAAGATCTCGAACCGGACACTGGAAGTCGTCGACTTCGCCGTCGAGGTCCCCACCCCCGCAATCGTGATCCCGCTGCACTTCCGTGGCGAGACGTGGGGACGGCTGTGAGCGCGCCCGCGCAGACGGCCCGGCCCGCCGGACACAGTGAGGTCATGAGCACCACGAAGCCCCGCTACACGTGCGGCGCCTCCATCGACGGCCCGAAGGTCGGGTACCGAGTCGTGGCATGGCGCAAGACCTGCAAGCAACCGGTCAGCGGTCCGGGTGAGCGATGCCGGTTCCACGGCAAGGTGTGCCCCGGCTGCGGCCAGTCGCTCTATCTCGCCCCCGGCTACACCCACGCCTGCACCGGAAAGGTAGACCCGTGAACCCTGTCCCGTTGACCGCTGAGGAGTCGCAGCGAATCGAAGACGCCTTCGGCAGCGAGGGCCGGTGCGTCCACGACTGGAACGCGATGTTCGCCGCCGTCGGAGAGATCGTCGCGGCCCGGGTCGGGAAGGCCGTCAGCGAGCAGCGCGAGATCGACCTTGCGATGCACCGCGCCTACCGACCGGAAGTCGTCGCCGAGGTCGCGGTCCACCTGGGCTCACACGAGGACTGGGACGAGATCGTCCGCTGGTGTGGAGGACGGATCGAGACCAACCAGGACCCGTCCGGTGAGTACGTCTCCTGCCTGGTTCTCCCGAACGGCGAGGCCGGATCCGAGCAGTCCTGGCTCGTCCTCACCCACGACGGCGAGTTCCACATCCGCGCCGAGGTCCAGGCCCCTGCCCAGATCGTGCGCGGCTGAGGAACATCTCGATGCAGGCGCACGAAGACAACCACTCCCGAGAGGTCTGAACGATGCCGAAGCGGTTGCGCCTCGGGAGAGAGCACCGAGGCCGCTACGTGGTCTTGGTCGATGGGGTCTCTCTCGGTCATGTCTCGGACAGCCACGGCGACTGGTGGGCGCTGCCCGCGCGCCCCGTCGTCTGCGCCACCTACACGGTGGCGGCCTTCCCCAGCACTCCGAACCGGTACGGACTCTGGGCCGACGCGGACCGCATCGCCCCGCTGGCGAGCCGGAGGGACGCGGTGGCTGTCCTGTGCGACATCCAGGGCCTCCCGGAGTCGATAGCGCTCGACCTGTGGACCGGGCAACCGATGTCGGCGGCGCAGGACGCGTGGGTTGCACGAGCACTGCGCGGGTTCGCCGACGCCGACGAGTACGAGGCGTACGCCACCGCCTGGCGTAGGAGACACCTGCCCGGCGGGGACGAGGGCCCGACGAGCACCCAGTAGGGCTGGATCTGGCAGACACATCCGGCAGGTTGCGCAAAAGCCAGCAAACCCACGCACACTTCTGGGCGCGCGGCACCAGTACGGGACATGAGCAACTTCAACGAGTCCGACTGGATCCGCGCCAAGGGCGGCACCGGCTCTGGCAAGGGCGGCCAGTTCGAGGGCCGCGCGCAGACCGCCGCCGACCCCGGCTCGTTCCCTGCCGCCAGCCCGGCGGCCGACTTCGAGGTCTCCCCCGGGCTGAACCCCTCCCAGCGCGCCCACGCAGAGCGGGCGCTCGCGCTGGCCCAGGGCGGGTTCGTCGAGGCGACCGCCTACCGCAAGACCGTCGGGTCGGTCGCCGACGCCGACGACAAGCGGCCGGAGTGGTGGGACTCCAAGAGGGTCTCGGCCGAGTACGACGCTGAGGGCGCTGGCTACCCGCAGATGCCGGACGACTACACCCCGTCGAACACCTCCTACTCCGAGGAGATGCGGTTCTACGAGGAGCGGCAGGCGTACTTCGCAGCCAACGGCGACCACGAGGGTGTGGCGCTGATGCGGGAGAAGATCAACCGGCTGAAGTCCCGCGACGGCGGCCAGGCGATGTCCGGCTCCCGTCGCACCCACCGCATGCGGTACTCCGGCTCCGGCATGGACATCCGGATGCCGTCGAGGACCGCGATCCAGCGGTTCGCCCGGGAGGGCACCGACGGGAACCCGGTGCGCACCTTCGACGTCCCGATCTCGGGCACCTACACCGACGCCGACGGCAACACCACCGAGGTCGACGGCTGGGTGCGGGTGACGAAGATGGCCGACGGCTCCGGCTGGTACTGCGAGCCGAAGGGCTTCCCGAACCACCCGCACGCCGAGGCGTACGCCGAGGGCGTGGCTGCGGTGCTGGAGTCGCGTCGCGTCTCGGGTGCGATGTCGCGTCAGGGGGACCTGATCGAGGCGGCCCGCAAGCGCCGCGCCGCCTCCGGTCAGGCACTGGCGCCGGTGCGCTCGGAATGGCTGTCGAAGGCCGCGATCGTCGACGGGGCACTCGTGGTGGAGACCCAGCCCTACACCTACAAGCGGGACAACCCCGCGAAGGGCATCCGCGCTGGTGACACCCGCCCGGGGAAGGTCCACTCCTACGCGCTCACCCCGGATGAGGAGCGGGCCATTCGCTCCGGGGAGATCGTGCCGGGCGCGATGGCGTCCCGGAAGGCGAAGGCTGCCCGCGATGGCGTCCCTGGCGTGTCGGTGACGCGCGAGCGCTGCCCGAACTGCGGGAACATCTACAACGCCGCACGCGGCCACCAGTGCCGCCAGCACGCCGCCCCGACGGGCCGGACCTACGGCTACAACCTCGCCGCGCGGCAGCGGGCCGTCTCCCGCCTGCTGGCGGGGGTGGTCTCCAAGGGGTGGCTCGCACCCAAGGGGTGACGCGCGACCTCGGCCGTCGCCCCTCGCCGGGCTAGGCACTCCGCCGAGGGCATAGGAGAGAGTGATCGGGGAACACCGACCAGCAGACGCCACGAGCCAGCCACATGCATGAGAAGCCACGAGCCGCAGGAGAAGCGATGAGCGAGATGAACACCCCGAACCAGGGACCGGCCGAAGGCCCTGGCCCCGAGGCCGCTGGCGGGACGGCGGTGGCGTTCGCGAGCCGTGACGTGCTCACCGTGGTCGACCGCGACCCGGAGCCGCACGAGATGCTCAACAACGACGGCGAGCGCTGGCAGTACGCGGTCGCCACCGACCGGGGCACGATCTTCGCCGACTCGGCAACCGGCATCCTGGGTGTGCTGATCCCCGGCTACGCCGACATCCCTCAGTCCACCGAGGGTGACCAGCAGGCGACGGTGGCCCGCTGGGAGTTCGCCGCCCAGGTCGCGCAGATGGTCCAGGAGCGTGTCGCGGGCGAGGCCGAGGCCGAGGGCCTGTGGGACTCCGAGGCGGCCGACGAGGACGTCCTCACTCCGCTGTTCCAGCCCAAGGACCAGCCGGTCGAGGACCTGCCGATGTGGGCGCACCCGGTGCCGCTGGTCCTGATCTGGACCGACTACTCCCCCTACACCGAACGGCTCGCGCCGCGCGGCAACGTCTGGTGGATCGACCCGAGCGACGAACTGTCGCTGCTGAAGACCCTGCACGAGGTCGACGTCCTGTCGCTGATGGTCAGCAACTGACCAGATTTGTCGATCACGCCTGAACTGTCGGACCCCAGGCGTACGGTCGCTCCCCTGCCCAGATCCAGGCGTGCACGTTTCCGCCTGGCTGCCGTGGAGGTGGCCCTCATGAGCCAGCGCAGCACCACCCGACGCACTCGCGACTACTCGATCTTCACCGAACCGCGCACCGTCCGGGAGGCGCTGTGGGCGGCCGTCGCATGCCTCTTCTGGGTGGTGTGCGTCAGCGTCATCATCGCCGCCCTGTGGGCCGACCGGTGACCGATCGGCGACTGTCAGATCGCCCGCTGCGAGGCCCTGAATCCACCCGCTCCGACCCCGGGTTTCACGGGGCTGAGCAACCCTGCGAGTGCATAGGTAAGAACATGGCTGGGAACGAGAACAGCGGCGATCAGACCCCCGGATCCGAGGTGGGTCAGGGCCCCAGCGAGGACGGCCGCGCGAGCGCCTCCGGCGCACCGGCCGCAGGCGGCGGGGACGAGCCGAAGTTCGGCGACCTCGCCACGTTCACCAAGGCCGGTCTGCGCATCACCGACGAGTCTCTGCTGAAGCGCCTCAACCGCAAGTCGCTCTCGGCCTCGACCGCGAAGTCGATGCAGGGCTGCACGGCCCGATGGGTCGGCGAGCGGGTGCTCCAGAGGCCCGACATCTTCGCGGCGAACTCGCTCGGCACTGCGGCCCACACCGTCTTCGAGCGGCTCTTCATGCGGCCCGCCAGTTCGCGCACCTACCGCGACGCCCTCGGGCTTGTCCTGATCCTCACCGAGGAGACGTTCTCCACGCCGGACCCACTGGCGCTGGGGCTCCCTGCGGGGACGAGCGACGACATGATGCGCGCCATCCGCGCGGACTGGGCCAACGAGGTCATCGACCGGGTGCGTGGGCTGTGGGACATCGAGGATCCCGGTGATGTGGTCACCAGGCGCACCGAGTTCCGTATCGAGCCCGGCCAGGTCGAACTCGGCGGCGTCCCGTTCGTCGGGATCATCGACCGCATCGACGAGGTGACCGTGGACGACAAGCCCCGGTCGAAGGTGAAGGACTACAAGGCTGGGAAGTCCGACGTCCCCGACGCGAACAAGATCAAGCGGTACGGCGACGACCACGGCGACCAGATGCGCCTCTACTACGCGGCCCTGGCCGAACTCGAAGGTCAGGCCCCCGCTGGTGCCGACCTGTACTACACCTTCCACGGCAAGAAGAAGCGCGTCGCGGTCGCCAAGAACCGGGTCAACGCCACCATCCGCGACTTCAAGCAGTCGTGGGAGATCCTCCAGTCCTCGGTGGAGGCCGAGACGTTCAGCGTCCAGCCCGGACCTCTGTGCGGCTGGTGCCCGCTGGTGAAGGCGTGCCCGGCTGCACTGGCCTCGGGCAAGACCGCCCGCGTGGCAGCGCCGGAGCCGGTCGACCTCGGGTTGCACGTCCCCGTGCTGGCGCTCGCACCGGAGACCGACGGCGGCGTCGTGCACCAGCCGCTGACCCTCGTCCCCGACCCGACCCCGGCAGCGACACCGGCCCCCGCCTCGGGCGCCGAACCTGCCGATGCTCCGGCAGCCTTCGAGACCGTGGGCGACCCGTTCACCGAGGAGCGTGCACGTTTCGTCTCCCCTGCCGTGGAGGAGGCAGGTACCGGCGCAGACGACCAGGCGGAAGCCGCCACCACGGACCACCTGACCGCCCTGACTGCCCCCGCCGAACCCGACAACGACCTGACCGATCTCGAAGGAGACGACCTCATGAGCGCACTGCGGTACGCCGCTCGCGAACCGAAGCCGTGGGAGGGCGCGCCGTCCGACGGCAGCGTCAACGGCAACGCCTACTCGACGATGGCCGCGTTCGGTCTGCTGGAGTTGGCGACCGACCTGCTCAGCGAGCGGGACCTCCCCCTCAGCCGCAAGCAGATCCTCGCCCTGACCCATACGCTGGCTGGGATCGTGGGCGACGCCCAGCGTCGGCTGGCGGGTGCCGAGGACCTCAACGCCGGCCTGCACTCGCGTCTGCGCGGCGCCCTGCGCACCGTGCTCACCACGATGGCACCGCCGCTCCCGGCCTCTCCCGCCGCACCGTGGCCGACTGTGGCCGAGTGGCAGGACTGGGTGGCTGCGGCTACGCGCCGCACCGTGGCGTACGCCGAGATGGCGCACGAGGTGCTGACGACCCCGCGTCCGCCGCAGCCCTACCTCGACCTCGTGGAGCCGGGCTCGGTCGAGGCGTCGGTGACGCCGCTGCGTCCGGCCCAGGAGGCTGCCCCGTCGGCCGCACAGCCGCAGGCCCAGCCTGCCCAGGAGCCCCAGGCTCCGGCTGCCGCCAGCCAGCCGGTCAACCACACGGTGAGCCAGCCGATCTCCCAGCCGGTCCCGGCGCCGAGCGAGGTCTCCTACTCCCCGGCGGACGACTTCCCGCTGTGACACGAGCGGCCCCTCCACGGCACGGACTCGGAAACGCGCCGTGGAGGGGCTCAACAACCCCAGCCGCTCGACCCGCAGCCACGGGACCGCAGGCGAGGGCATAAGTCAGCAAGCCAGGACACACCACAGCCACACGCCACATAAGCCACAGAGAGGCCACCGAAGATGGACAACGCCCAGATCATCCTCGCCGCGATCCAGACCGTCGGCGCCGTCGAGGACCCCGCCAAGTTCCAGACCGCCGTCACCGCACGCGCCCGCGAGATCTACCTGCTGCTCAACGAGAGGTCGCCGGTCTCCCGGTCCCTGTCGCGTCTCACCCAGGCCACGCCCATCCTCGGCACCGTCGTAAGCGTCGAGCACTCCAAGGGCAACGACAACCGCGTCGTGGTCACCCTGTTCACCGGCACCGACCGGAAGAACACCTACACGGGCGTCGCCGACGGCACCGAGGTGCTGCGCACCGAGTGGCTCAGCCAGCCCGAGGGCAAGTACATGGCGAACACCGCCCACCACCTGATCGGCCACAAGGTCATCGCCTACAAGTACACCGAGCCGAAGCCGGACGGCTCCGGCGAGGGCGTGCGCATCCTGGAGCACATCGTCGACCTCGGGGTCGACCCGAACGCCCAGCAGCCGAACCTCCAGCAGGTCGGCTGAGAGGCCACCAGCCCAACCCCAAGACCCGGGGCGGCACCCTTGCCCATGACCCATCACGGGTTCGCGAGGGACAGGGACGTGCCAACGTCCCGCGCCGCGCCACAGCCCGGCCCCGTCAACGCGGACCAGCATGGCCGCGAAGGGCGCCCATAATCCAGGTCCCCGAGACCAGGAGGCGTACCTGCGGGGCCGGGCACATCTCTTCCCCGCCCGTGGGGGCCGCACGGATTCGAGACGCCCCCGTGGAGGTGCCCGACATGATGATCGCTGCACCTGCACCCGCCGGATCGGTCGAGCCCGGAGGCGAGCACGACCAGCACCAGCAGACGCCGGAGTTCCAGCGGTGTCTCGACGCTGGCGCCGACTACAGCGACCTCGCCGACCTCGTATGGGCCTGTGTGGAGGCCGGGATCCATCCCAGCACCGAAGTGCTGGTGTTCTTCCAGCCCGACGACTCCGGCCAGCGCGTCGCCGACGGAGAGATCCCCAAGGACCACGCCCTGGGCGGCCAGATCACGACGGTGCTGACCGTCGTCGCGAACTCGATCCCTAGCCCTGAGCGCTCCGCCGAGGCGGTGAGGTTGGCGAGGGCCAGCCTGCCGCGGCTGTTCGACCTCTACTCGGGGCTCCCCGATCGGCCTGGCCTGTCGAGGGCCGCTGTCCGGGAGGACATGCGGGCCTGGCGCGAGTTGCTGCACCCCGACGAGATCTTGGAGCGCGGCCCCGACGCTGGCCTCGACCGGCTGCGCCACCTCGCGACGCGGGCGCGTTCCAGCGCCTGACCCGCAGTCCCGGCCCCGAGTCCGGCCTCGGTCCGGCCGCTGTACCCAGGGCTCACGGCCTCCCTCGGGGCGGGGCTGGCTCCCCTGCGGGGCGCATAGGAACACCAGACCGACGACACGTGAGAGGCCCTCCCCGATGCCAGCCGACGACACCCGCTCCGCCTTCGGGCGGTGCCTGGACGCTGGCGTCCCCTACGACCTCCTGGCCGACGTCGTGTGGGCGGCCGTCGAGCCGGGTCTGGAGCCCACACCGGAGGTCGTCGCCTTCTTCGCACCAGCAGACGACGGCACGCGACTCGCCACGGGCGAGGTACCGAGCGACGACGCCGTGGGGCCCCTGACCACCCGGCTCCTGACGGCGCTCACCCACTTCCTGGAGGTGCTCACCGAGGCTCGGGAGTCACCCGAGTCCGGCGTCGAGCCCGGCGACATCGCCGACCTGTGCGACCTCGTGTCCTGCCACCTGGCCGTCACACCGCGCCTCGCTGACCCCGACTGGCTCCGCATCGACGGCGAAGACCCCGAGCGAGTCCTGGCCGAACTCGTCACCGAGACCCCGCTTCCCCAGCCACCCGCCACCAGCATCTGCTCCCTCCGCCTCTGGCACCGACGCAACTCGGCCCTGGCGAGGCTCCACGAGAGGAACGACAGCCGAGCCCATGACTGACCACACCAAGACCGATACCGAGCAGTCGGAACTGACGGCGCTCAGCGGCAAGGTGCTCTCCGAGTGCATCGCCTCGATCACTGGCCGTACCGACCTCGCACCCCGCCCCGGACAGGTGGCGCTCATGGGTGACGTGTGCGGCGTCGTCCCGTCCGCCGGGCACCTGCTCGGCGTCGCGGGCACCGGAGTCGGCAAGTCGCTGGCCTACCTCGTGCCCGCCATGACGGCTGCCGCCCAGTCGACGATCGACCCGCAACTCGGGCCACCGACCGAGGAGCACCCCGACGGTGTACCGCTGCGGTACCGGACGGTGGTGTCGACCGAGATGGTGTCCCTCCAGACGCAGATCATCGACAAGGACGCCCCGGTGGTCGCGGCGGCCGTGGAGAAGGTCACCGGCTACCGGCCGGAGGTGGCGCTCATGAAGGGTTGGCAGCGGTACGCCTGTGCGGCCTCGACCGTGGCTGCCGTCGAGGACGTCCTCGACACCGAGTGGGAGGGCTACGACCGCACGACGCTGCGCACCATGCGTGAGCGGCTCGCGACGGCCCGCGCGAAGGCCGCCCGCTCGGTCAAGCAGTCGAAGAAGCCGGAGTCGAAGGAGCAGGCTCTCGCCCGGGTCGAACTGATCGACCTGCTCGACTGGTCGCTGGGCCAGTGCCTCGGCGAGGCCGACGAGCACGGCAACCGTGGCGGCGACAAGGACACCTACCCCGGCTCCCTGACCGACGGCGGCACGGGCGACGGGTCGCGGCAGTGGGCTCAGGTGTCGGTGTCGTCGACCGACTGCATGGGTGCCGAGAAGTGCCCGCTGGCAGACTTCTGCCTGCCTCGGGAGGCTCGGGAGAGAGTGGCAGAGGCCGACGTCATCGTCACCAACCACACGCTGCTGGCGATCCAGGCCGCCAACGAGGTCCCGGTGGTGATCGGGAACCGCAACATCGGGCGGGTCGCGGCCGTCGTGGTCGACGAGGCCCACTCGCTGCCGCAGATCGTGCGAGCCCAGGGCGCCCGGGAGGTCTCCTCGCGGACGTTCCGCCGCCTCGCCCGGGGCCTGGAGTCGCTGATGGACATCAGCGACAAGATGGTCTCCCGGCACCTGGAGAATGCCGACCACATCATGGGTGCGCTCGACACGACGCTCGCGGAGTGGGCCGACCGCATCAAGCCGCCGAACGACGTGCTGCGGCTGACGCAGGGCGACGACCCGCTCGCCGAGGTCACCGACCTGCTGTCGGCGTGGCTGAAGGGCTCACTGGACCTGCTGAAGTCGATCCCGACGGACGGCAACTCGATGCAGGTGCGGATCAAGGTGCGCCGCCTCCAGAACCAGATCGCCTCGTTCGCGCAGGCGTGCAAGTCGGTCGCCAACCACGAGGCTGGCACCGCCCGCTGGATCGAGTGGGAGGAGCATGCGGCACCAAAGCAGACCGGCGCCGACGGGAAGACGCTGCCGCGCACCGCCGACCGGTACCCGGTGGCCCGCTTCTCGCCGGTCGACGTGGCCCCGATGCTGCGCCGTGGCCTGTGGTCGGCCGACGACTTCGAGGCCCGTGACGCGATGGTCGCCGCTGGGGAGTGGAACGAGGACGACCCGCCGCCCAGGTACGACCTGACGGTGGTGGCTGTCTCGGCGACACTGCCGGGCGGGTTCGCCCGCCAGATGGGCATGCGCGGCGCGAACCGCACCTATGCATCGCCGTTCGACACCGCCTACGGCGCCTCCGCCCTATTCGTCCCCCGCGCCTCGGCGCCGCAGGACCGCGAGGCGCTCATCGACCCGAAGTACGGCCGCTTCTCCACCGACCGGCACATCGCGTGGGCGACCAAGCACCTGGTCGAACTGGTGGAGGCCAACGACGGTGCGGCACTGGTGCTGGCGGCGACGGTGAAGGCCGGGAAGGCGTACGCCGAGGCGTTGCGCGCGGCGAACCCGGACCGGCTGGTGCTCTCCCAGTGGGATGGCGCCCAGTTGCGACAGCAGGTGGCGGCGTGGAAGGCCGAGCGGTCCTCGGTGCTGGTCGGCGTGAAGTCGCTGATGACCGGCGTCGACCACCCGGGCGACGGCTGCTCGCTGGTGGTGATCGACCGCCCGGCACGCGCCCGCTCGAACCCGACCGACGACGCCCGCGTCGAACTGCTGATGCAGCCGGACTCGGAGGGCGGCGCTGGGATGGACAAGTGGGGTGCGGACTGTGCCGTCTACGTGGAGGACGCCGCGAGCCTGTTGGCCCAGAGCGCGGGTCGGCTGATCCGGACCGTCAACGACTCCGGCATGGTCGCCGTCCTCGACCCCCGGCTCCTCGACCAGCGCAAGGGCGGGACCTTCCAGTCCTACCCGCACAACACTCGCCAGACCTACCTGCGGGCGCTGTCGAAGTTCACCACCCGCATGGCTGACCTCGACCAGGCGACCGCCTGGCTGAAGTCACGCAGGATCGGGCTGAGCGTCGCTGTGAGTGCATAGGAAAAGCCATCCACGAGATCGAGGCACGACTCGTCACGCCCCAGTCCACGACGAGTCCGAAGCGGACCATCGTGGTCGCGACGGCGACCGACGGGGCGAGGGCGACCACGCCGCTGCGCGAGGAACTCCAGGCCGACTGAAGAGCGAGGCTGTCGGGATCTCGGCACCCGGCCGCTTCGAGGGGCTGGCTCGGCTCGCGCACGCATAGGAACGCTTGTCGAAACCCCCTCGCCGCGCGTTCAGGCTTCCCAGCGAGGAGGTCGCCGCCACCGAGCCGAGGAGTGCCCCATGCGTGTGACGCCACACCCGGCCACCCAGCCTGGGCTCCGTGTCCCCGTGCGGGTCTGGCCCGGGTGGGGACTCCGACTCTCCTTCCGGGGCGTGGAGGTTCTCATCGCCCCTTCGGCGTTCCTGGTCGTCACGATGCACGCGGTCGCCGGGTGGGCCGTCTGCGGCGTGATCGCCGCCGGTGCGCGGACTGCTCTCGGCTGGCCGACCCCCTCGGTCACGGGGCTTTCAGCCGTGGTCGTCTTCACGGTGTGCGGTCTCGCCGGGGTGGTCGCCCATGAGGCCGGGCATGCTGTCGCTGGCCGGATGCTCGGACATCGCCTGGTCGGGGTGCGCGCCTCGGCCATCCCGGCGGTTCGTCTGGACTACGACGACCTCGCCGGATGGCGCCGGATCTTCGTCTCCGCAGCAGGTCCGGTCATCCAGATGCTGGTCGGCGGTGTGCTGATCCTGTCGGCGCGAGCATGGTCGGACCCGTCGTCGCTGGCAGGCTGGGAGACGTCGGCGACCGCCGTTATGAGCCTGGCTCTCCCGTGGCCGTCTCGCTCGGACGGCGGGAAGATCTGGCGTGCCGCGATCGCCGCGCTGATCGGACGCACGAGTCGGTAGCCTCGCCGCAGAGGAAAGAGCCATGAGGACGAACCAGAGCAAGCGCAGGCACAAGCCAGCAACCGAGAGCACGCCCGATGCATCTGTCCGGGCGGTGCTGGAGCGTGCCCGTTCGGGTGCTGCCGGTGTCCACGGCGACCAGCACGACCCGCGTCGACGTGGCGCCCTGGCGACCAACCGCACCCGCACCCGTTCGGCTGCACGGCGGGCTGCGCTGCGCGATCAGGGGTGGAACCGATGACCCGCGCCCTGCTGCTGAGGGCCGGTGACGACCACGGCACCCTCACCGACCTGGACCTCTCCAGCCTGCGAGCCGTCCAGGCGGCCGTGGGCGGCGACATCCAGGAGGTAGTGCTCGCCGACGGCTCGTCGCTGGTGTGCAACGAGGAGGGCAAGTTGCTCGGCCTGCCGATGAACCCCTGCGCGAACCGTCTGGTGGGCGTGCTCAACCCGGGCCTCTATCCCGACGACTTCCTCGTCGGCGACGTCCTGGTCGTGGGACCCGATGCCGAGGACCCGGGTGCCTGGGGTGCGGTGACCGATGCTCTGCTCGATGCGTGCCGGGACCGCGCCGGTGTCCCCGTGGTCGACCCCGGTCTCGCCGACCGCGACTCCCGCTCTCGTGACTGACCCGTCGGCCCGCGACGCCACGACGGCGGACATGGACACCGCCGGGCGTTCGGGCCGGATCTGGCTGGACGTCCCCTTCCAGGAGAAGGACGCGGCCAAGGCCGCTGGTGCTCACTGGGACCAGCGCGCCCGCCGCTGGTACGCGCCCCGCCGCGACGTCGCCGGGCTGGAGCGCTGGCTCCCCCAGCCGGGACTCCCCACGGTCCTTCCCGGGGAGGACCGCCAGTTCGGCCTCGGTCCAGGCGGGGTGCCGCTGTTCGTCGACCTCGTGCCCTCCTCATGCTGGTTCACCAACGTCCGCTCCTGCGTCGGGCCGCGCGACTGGGACCGGGTACGCCGCATGGTCTACGGCCGGGCCGGGCGGCGATGCGAGGCGTGCGGCAGACCAGCCGACCCCAGCCGCCGAATCTGGCTGGAGGCTCACGAGCGCTGGGAGTACGACACCGAACCCACCGAGCCCATGTGGGCGCGACTCGGGCTCCCGGTGCAGCGGCTGAAGCGGCTGGTGTGCCTGTGCACCCTGTGCCATGAGGCCACCCACTTCGGGCTGGCGTCGCTGCGTGGCCGCGACGACGCGGCGATGCGCCACCTGATGGAGGTCAACGGCTGGACGCGAGCCCAGGCCAACGAGCACATCTCCGCCGCCTTCGATCTGTTCGAGGAGCGTTCGCGCACCGAGTGGCTGCTCGACCTGCGGATCCTCCTGCATGCCGGGGTGGAGCCCCTTCCGCCGCACATCTGATCGGGTGGGCTGGCGCCCTCGGCGGGTGCATAGGACACAGGTGAGACCAGCGAGCAGAGCGCGCGACACCGCCCGACGCCGCAGAGCCGACACCAGGTGAAGCCGCCGCCCCGCCCCTCCTGGCCCTTCGAACCAGAGCACTGACGAAGGAGTCACCGATGGAACTGCACGACATGGGTTCGGCCGGGCTGGACCTGGACACGATGGTCGCGACGGTGTGCGAGCGAATCCCGGGCGACTGCATCCGTTCGCAGTACGTCGTCGCCGCTGCGCATGAGGTTGCCGAGCATCTCGGCGTCACGCCTGAGGATCGGGTGCGCGTCTTCAAGGCACTGCTCTCGCCGGACAGCGGCTGGCTGTGGCGCCACGCTGCGAGCGCCGGCGAACGGGAGGCCGAGTTCCTCGCGTCGCACCCCGAGCCCGCGCTCGCCGAGTTCCTGTCGCTTCCGGCCCGTGTGGTCCACGGATCCCAGGCGCCCGCTGTCGTCGCCGCCTGACTACCGGTGCCGGAGGATCCGGCGCATGGTGGGCGCACGGATACCCGAACCTGCCGCAGAGGAGGTGGGCATGAGCACCGCACAGCAGCCCACCGTCCTCGACCCGCACAACCGCGACTCGGCGATCTTCGCCGCCGCCGCCGAGGGTTCACTCCTGGGGATGTGGGGAAGCCCGATGACCGTGGCGGACTTCGCCGAGGACTCCTACGGCGCGTTCGTCTCGGAGCGGAACATCCCTTCCAGCCTGCTGGAGCGCCCCGTGGGTCGGTCGACGATCGCCTCCCGGTCCACGCTGAGCAGCGCCACCGTCGCCGACAGGGACACCCACATGGCGGCGTACGACGCGGCCGTCGCCTCGGCTCGCAACGAGGTCGTGCTCACCGACAGCCTGGTGCGCATGTTTGGCGATGCTGTCCCGTACGACGCGCTGCGGCAGGCTGCCGCCGACGTCGCCTGGATGGAGGGCCAGCGCCGGGCCCACGAGCAGGCCAGCGAGGACGGTGCCGACCTGTACGCCGAGGTCGACGACCGCATCGAGTACGCCCGCCGCTCCGGTCAGTCCGCGCAGATCCACCGGCTCCAGATCTGGGACGCCCCGGCCGTGGCCGAGCAGCACGGTGTCTCCATCGACGCCGACACCGAGTGGGACGGCTCCACGTCGTACGGCTACGCCGAGGACATGGACGCGATCTACGCCTCCGCCTACGCCCAGCGCATCCACGCCGTCGGTACCGCCCTGTGGGCGATCAGCCTCATCAACCGCACCGCCGCCGAGCAGGCCGCGCGTGCGACCCACCGGGCTGGCTGAGCGCGCTAACCCGACTCGTCGCCGCATAGGTACTGGCACCAGCCGGGCGGCAGAGCCGGGCCCCTCCCGTCTCCCGAGCGACACGTTTTCACTCCCACACCGGAGAGGTGCAGAGCATGACAACCCAGGAACTGACCGCCGCCGAGCGCGAGGCCACGCGCGACACGCTGGCGATGATCTGGGCGAACCGAGGCTTCGACGACGGCTCCGACCTCTTCGACGTGATCGAGCCGCTGTTCGCCGCGTTCAAGGCCGACGCCTACGTCGCCGGGCGCAGGGACGCGCTGACTGAGGCAGCCGAGGCCATCCGGGCGCTCCGGGCAGACGCCGCCATGCCGTCGCCGCTCTCCTACAGGTCCGGTCGCGACGACGCCGTTCGTGTCGTGGATGGCCTGCGGAGCAGGGGCTCCGATGAGTGACCAGACCATGCCGTCCGTCGCCGAGGTCGCGGATCTCCACCGAGAGGTCGCCCGTCTGCGTGCCGAACTCGAGAATCAGACCGCCCGCGCCAACGCTGCGGAGCGGATGCACGACTTGGCCCGCGCGAGCGTGCTCGTGCTCACTGAGCAGGTCGCCAAGCAGGGGGCCGAGGTGGGTCGACTCCGGGAGCACACCGAGACGCTGGCCGAGCAGTGCTCCTACCTGGAGTCCGACGCTGCCCTCGTCGAGGCACAGCGCCGCGCCGAGCGCGCGGAGGCGGAGCGGGACGCCTGGAGGTCCATCATGCCGACCGCGCCAGACCCCGAGACGGGCGCCGAGTGGGCGAGGGATCGGATCGAGACCATCCGGAACCTCTCCCGCGCCTACGGCGAACAGAAGGCCCGTGCCGAGCGCGCTGAGGCTGAGGTCGCCCGCCTGCGGGACACGAAGCGACGCTCGATGCAGATGTCCCGGCTCTGGGACGCCGAGGAGCGTGCTGAGCGAGCCGAGGCGGCTCTCGCCGAGGCCCGCAACACCACCGGGGCTGCGGCAGACGAGAGCGACGATGCGCGTGGCTGAGCGAGTCGCGAAGTGCCCGAAGTGCGGAGCAGCGGACCTCGCCGTACGCGAGGTCACCGAGGTGGTCGGGCTGACTCTGGACCCGGGCCCGGTTCGGGTGACCGATGAGGGCATCTACCCGCCTGCCGCGTTCTGGTTCGAGCCCGGTGACATTCTCAGCGTCCACCTGCTGTGCGTCGGGCCGAGCGGCTGCGGTCACGTGTGGCGGTCGCGCCGACCCGTCGCCTCAGATTTCGGGGCGGACCTATGACCGAGGGCTGCGCCGGGGGTGTCCGGTGACGATCTACGTCGACGACATGCAGCGTCGCGCCAGAGTCGGGCGGCTCGATGGGGTCTGGTCGCATCTCATGTCGGATCTGCCCGGAGAGGACGGCACAGCCGAACTGGTGGCGTTCGCCCGGAGACTCGGCCTCAACCCTGCCTGGATCCAGCACAGGGGCCGCCCGATCGAGCACTTCGACGTGACCGAGCCGAAGCGGCAGCAGGCGCTCCGGCTCGGTGCGACGCCGATTCACTACGGCGCCGAGGGCGCGCGTCTCACGATGGCGAAGCGCGAGGGCGTGCCGTTCATGGCGGCCCGACTGGACGACCGGTTCTGAGTGACTAGATGAGCCGGGTCTTTGTCTGCTCCCCGTGGACCTGGGTCTGGTTGCCGCCATCGACGCAGCCAGTCACGTCCGACCCAGATGTCGACGACGGCCTCACCCGCCCTCCACACTCTGGCAAGCCACCGGTCAACTGGTCCATCGTTGCCCACTGGGTCCCGCGCGTCGTGCGTATGGCGCAGCATCTGGACCCCTTCGGCCGAGGCTGCTGGGTCGACACCCCGCTGACCGCGACGTCCGAAGACTTCCGTGTGATCTCCTCCTGGGTATCTGACGACTACAACGCCCCACGGATCGACCTGCTGCATCGTTGGAACGGGTCACTCGGGAACGGCTACCACCGGCTCTGGGCTACCCTGGCGTTCCGTAAAGTCGCCTACCCGATGGCGTCGCCCCTCGCCTGGATGCTGAGGAACGTCGCCCTCATGCCCTCAGATTGGGGAGCCTGGATTAACCACGTCCTCACAGGAGAACTTGCCTACCTCCGGACCAACTCCACCCTGGACGTTGTTGGACTGAACCGCCTGTATCGCATCGCAATCATCCGAGCGCTGGCTGCGCTGGATATTCACAAGTGGCTCCCCCGCCTCGATGACGAGCCTCGCGAGGTGATGTGGCCGACCGACCCGATGCACTCGCGGCAGGCACTCGCCGCCCTTGGCCCCCTCTCGCCAATCGACGGGACATGGAGAGAGCGCCAACGTACCGATGACCGCCTCCTGACACACGCCAACCACGTTGGCGGCTGCCGCCTGTACTTCGTTGTCTACCCGTCGCATATTGGGATCCTGAAGATCACCACGAGCGGTGACATGGGTCTCGGTCACGCGAAGCCACTGCTCAGCGAACTGCGCTGGCGCTACCCCACACGTGACGTCTGGCAGATCGAAACCATGTTGACCTCAGACGGGAGGACGTTCTGGCCCCACGTGGCTCCCTGGGTTCACGATGGGTTGGGGGTAGAGATCTTCGATCGACACTGGCAACCCGTCTGACAACTGACTGCCAAGCGGCACCTGCACGGGACATGAGCAACCCGTGCCCGATGAACGTGTGGAACCACACCAACGGGTGTGACTGCGCGACCAGGATGGCGGGCAGCCCCGTCACCACGGCCGCCTTCCCTGCCGACCAGCACACCGCTGAGGCTGACCCGGCAGTCTCGCCACCCGAGGGCGGCTGGTCCGAGGACCCCACCGCGAGGGCCTACGAGATCGAGGACCGCCTCGCATACCTGGTGCCCGAGGACGGGCCACTCGACGTCGGCGACGGCTGGCGCGTCGAGGCAGTCCGGCACGACGACTTCCCGGAGACCGGGCAGTACACGGCGCTGCGCTACGACGAGGACGGCAACCAGACCGGCGACTTCACGATCACGGCGTGGACATCTTCCGACGAGCGCTCCGGCGCCGCGTTAGCGGTCGCGAAGAGCGTGACCGCCCTGCACCCGGAGTTCGACCTCGCGGCTGTCCGAGAGTCTCCGGCCGGTGTCACCGCTCGTGCGGCCTGCGACCGGTGGAAGCCGGGCCACCTCCCCGCCGCTGCGGTGAATGCCGCCATGCTGCTGGAGCAGGATCTGCCGCCGGTGCGCTCCGAGGCGCTGCACAAGGCGCGGATGGCATACGTCAACGCTGGTGGGCGGCCCGGGGAGGCCAACGTTCTGCACGCCGAACTGGTGGACGCGCTCGACGCGGCCCCGTCGCGGGCCGAGATCGCGGACATGAGACGTGAGTGCGGCGACGCGAGGATGGACCGCACGTACGCGCAGATGCGATGCGACTCCCTCGCCGACCGCGACCCGTACGCCGCCGACGAACTCGCCGCAGCCGAGGCCCGTGTCAACGAGGCGGAGCGGCGTCTCGCCCGGGCAACGGCCCGACGCCACGACGCCAGCCGCGAGAGAATCGGTCAGGGTCGGCCCACCCTGTACGACATGCAGGAGGCACAGGCCCGCCGAGACGAGGCGCACGCGGCCCGCCGCACAACGGTCAATGCCGCCGACGCGGCCCGTGAGCACTACCTGGCGGCCGAGCGCGACTCCGTGCTGTCCCGCGACCGGGCCGACGTCCACCGCCGGGCCCTGGCCGTGGACGAGGCCACCCGCCGCGAGTTCGATGCCCAGGCGGCGCTCGACCGGGCCGAGCGCGAGTTGGATGCCGCCAACAGCGGTTGGTCCCGTCTGAGCCTCTGAACGCCCCCACGGCTGGTCCCTCGACGGGGCCTCACCGGGCTAGATCGCGTCCAGGCTGCATAGGTACGGGCATGTACGGCACCCCCCAGCAGCCTGCGGGCGCTCCTGCGGTCAGCAACGGGCAGCCGACGGCTCGTCTCGCGGGCACTCGGCTTCACCCGGTGCTCGTGTTGGCGTTCGGCTACAGCGCCCGCCACCCGAGCACCGGCCGCCCGCTCCGCGAGTGGGTGAAGGCTCTCCCCAAGCGGTCCTGGGACCCCGACAGCCGCTCCTGGCTCGTGTACGCGACCGGCGGCCGTCCGGCCGACATGCTCGCGGAGGCCGGGTTCGCCCTCACCGTCCGGTCGATCACCGACCCGGACACGGGTCTGACGTGCGACATCAACGACGTCACCGATCCCGTCGTCTTCGCCGGGCCCGCCGGGGAGAGGCTCGTCTACCCACGCCTGACCGGCGCCTCCGAGGCGCGCTTCATGGTCCCCGCACTCAACGAGGACGCCACCTGGGACTCGACCCGTGGCTGCTACGTCATCCCGCCCCCGGCCGCCACGCTCGCCCCGGGCTCCACCGCCCTGCCCGACGACTTCGACCGCTCCCTGGTCCGCCAGGTCGCCGGGGCCACCGGGGTCGAGTCCACCCCTCTCGCGAAGGCAGCGGTGCAGCAGGCCCGCAGCGCGCTGGCCGAGCACGTCGGCGAGGTCCCCGCCTGGTTCGGGCTCGACCTGTTCGGCTACCAGTCCCTGGGCGCGGTGGCGATGGCCGCCGGTCACACGCTGATCGCCGACGAACCCGGCCTCGGGAAGGGCCAGCCGCCTGAGACCCCGCTGCTCACCCCGACCGGCTGGAAGACCTACGGCACCATCGCGGTCGGCGAGGAGGTGGTCGGCTCCAACGGCCTCCCCACCGAGGTCACCGGCGTGTACCGCCGTGGCCGCCTGGAGTCGTGGTGGGTGATGTTCGGCGACGAGTCCCGCACCCTGGTCGACTTCGACCATCTGTGGACCGTCCGCATCGGCTCCCCCTCGGGCCGCGAGGAGACCATCGAGACCCGGCGGCTCTCCCACTACCTCGACGAGGGCCTGGCGGTCTACGTGCCGCTGCCGCACCCCATCCAGTTCGCCGACTGCCACACCCACCACGGCCGCCCGCTGGGCGGGAAGGAGGCCCGCCGCCTCGGCGAGGTCATCCGGGACCGCGACCAGTGGGGCTACTCGGTGCTGCTCTACGACTTCGGGTGCGACCCGACCCTGGCCGACGACTGGGACCTGCCCCGCGAACTTCTGTTCGGCTCCTTCGCCGCCCGCGTCGAGTTCCTGCGCGGCCTCGGCATCGACGGACCCGACGTGCGCCGCCACATCGACGGGGTGCTCCCCTGGCGGCACAAGGATCCCCTCACTCAACTGATCCAGTCGCTGGGCTGCCGCATCGACGGCAACGACCGGCTCATCGGCCCCGCCGTCGTGCTGGCGCTGCTGGCTGAGCACAACCTCGACCCGGCGAAAGCAGCCGTCCTGGCCGGGTACGGCACCAAGGCTCCGACCGTCGAGCGCCAGTGGATCCGAGCCAGCGCCGTCATGCCCTCGGAGCGCCGCGAGATCATCTGCATCTCCGTGGCGGCCGAGGACTCCCTGTACGTGGCGGAGAACTTCGCGCTCACCCACAACACCCGCTCCTCGCTGGCTGCCGCCTCCATCGGCGGCGGCGGGCAGGGCGAGTCGCAGCGGCTGCTCGTGGTCTGCCCTCCCGTGGTGCTCACCCACTGGCGCAAGGAGATCGAGGAGGCCGGTGTCGCTGGCCTGCGCGACGGGTCGGGCGAGATCGTCTCGTTCGTGGCCGGGCGCAAGGAGCGTCCCCTGCCCGACAAGGGTGTGGCGATCGTGCCGGACTCCCTGCTCGCGGCCCGGCCTGCTCTCCGAAACGCGGTCAAGGAGTGGGCTCCCGATGCGCTGATCCTCGATGAGGCCCACCGTGCTCGGACGTGGAACGCCAAGCGGTCGGTGGCGCTGCGCGAGGTGGCGGCCGTGATCCCGCCGGGTCGGCGGTTCGCCGCGACCGGGACCCCGATGATGGCCTCGCCAGAGGAACTGACTTCGATCCTGGCGATCACCGGGCACCTGAACCCTGTCTTCGGAGGCCGACAGAAGTTCCTCTCCTACTTCTGTCGGCGCAACAAGTACAACGCCTGGGTTGCCCGTCCCGACCGCCTGGCGGAGTTGAAGGAGATGCTGGACACCCACGTGTGGGTGCGCCGCATCAAGGCCGAGGTGCTGAAGGACCTGCCGCCGAAGATGCGTTCCTTCCAGTCCGTCGACGTCGACCTGGCTTCGTTCCGGGCCGCGCACCGGGAGGTCACCGCGAAGGTCGACGAGTGGATCGACTCCTACCGTCGCCGTCACCCGCGCCGGGCGCTGCCGGACGAGAAGGCCATCGAGGCGTGGTCGCGGGAGAACATCGCACTGTCCTCGCCGCTGCGGAAGGCGGCCGGGCTCGCGAAGGTCCCGGTGGTGATCGAGATGCTCAGCGAGTGGGTGGAGGCACAGTCCGAGCAGTTCTCCGAGGGGCCAGAGACTGGCGGCACCGCTGACCGTGGCTTCGCTCGGCCGCTGATCGTGTGGGTGCATCACCACGAGGTGCACGACGCCCTGATGGCGTCCCTCCCGGACCGCATCCGGGAGGTGTCGGCCTCGATCACCGGCCACACCGGCGCCGAGGAGCGCGGCCAGATCACGGAGGCGTTCCAGGCGGGCCGGATCCTGGTGCTGTTCGCCTCGATCACCGCCGCCGGGGTGGGCATCACGTTGACCCGTTCGGCGGACGCCTGGTTCGCGGAGACGTCGTTCACGCCGAGCGATGTCGTCCAGGCCGAGGACCGGATCAACCGGTTCGGCCAGACCCGACCGGTGCAGATCACGACCCTGGTCGCGGAGGGAACCCTGGACGCCACCATCCAGTCGGTGCTGCTGCGCAAGATCCACGTGCTGGAGCAGTTGGTCGGGGGCGACCAGCAGGTCGCGGACGCCTCGGTGGCAGGCGGCAACTCGGGTGCGGAGGTGCTGCGGGAGATCGCCCTGGAGCGGGTCGAGAAGGCCGGTGGGAAGGCGGGTGGCTCGCGCCGGTCGTCGACTGGCCCCGCGACTGGCCCCGCGACCGCCAGCCAGCCCGTCGACCCCGCCGATCTCGCGCGAGCCGACTTCGCCGAGCACGACGTCGCCTGACCCGCTTATGGACCGCGCGGCACCTGCACCTTTCATGACCGGCGATCGCTGGTCGCTCAGCCACCCCGGCCCACAGGGCCCGCCACAGCGAGGAAGCCACCATGACCATACCCCAGGACCGCTCCCCCCAGCGCCCCGCTACCGCAGCCGTGGAGATCTACAACCCGGACACCGGAACGGTCCTGGGGTTCCCCTCCTTCGAGGCCGTGGACCTGTGGCGCCTGACCGGACAGGACACGTGGACGGTCGTACGCCCCGCCTCGCGCAACGACCAGCGTCGCCTGCCCCAGACGTCATCGACCGCCTCCGACTGGTGAGTCGCCGTGCTTCCTGCACTCTTCCCCGTCGCCGCCGCAGAGGAGGCACCCATGACCACCACGAAGCCCACCAGCACACGCCGGTCGAAGCGGGGCAGCGGCCCCGCCTCCGCCGCAATGTGCCCGACCTGCGAGGGTCGCGAACCGCTGCCGGGTGAGGAGGCGTACGCCGCGTGCGTCCTGTGCCTGACGGCGGCCGACGACCAGCAGGAGCGCCTGCCGCTCGCGTCCTGACGCACCACCGGCAAGCCTGCGCGTTCGCGCACCTGCCTGAGACTGACCCGACTGACACAGACAAGGAACCAACCAGTGGCCCGCCGCAACCCGCTCGCCTCCGGCTCCCGCCTGATCCGGGGAGCGGTCTTCTCCGTCGCCCTGACGCTGCTGCTCACCTTCGCCCACAGCAGCGGGATCCTCGACGAGGCGCTGAGCGCGCTGAAGGACTCCTACAGCAACGAGGCGTCCGAGCCCGGCTCTCACCTGCCCAAGGACCCCGGCTCGCTGGTCAAGCACAAGACGGGTGCCGACACGAAGGACGGCGACGCCTCGGCGAAGCCGACCGCTCCGGCCACCGGCTCGACGGGTGGAGCGAAAACCACATCGGGGACCGGCTCGCAGGCGGTCCGCAAGGCGATGGCCTCCACGAACGGCGACAAGACCCAGTGGTCTGCGGCGCTGAAGTCACTCGCCTCCCTGCCGGTCAAGGGCCGCGCCCCGCTCACCGGCTACTCCCGTGACTTCTTCGGGTCCGCCTGGTCGGACTCCTACGGCGACTTCTACTGGACGCGCGACGGCCTCGACACCCGCAACGACATCCTCAGCCGCGACCTCGTGAACGTGAAGTGCGCGGCGGGCACGACGAGCAAGAAGACCGGCTACTGCAAGGTGAACTCCGGCACCCTGCTCTACGACCCGTACTCAGGGGCGACCCAGTATCGGTTCGACTCCACCGACGACGACTACTCCACCGATCTGGACGCCGAGCACGTCGTCGCCCTCGGGGATGCCTATGTCACCGGCGCCCAGTCCTGGCCGCTCTCCAAGCGGGAGGCGTACGCCAACGACCCGCTGGTGCTGATGATGGTCAACCCGTCGCTGAACCGGCAGAAGGGTGACGCTGACGCCGCCTCGTGGCTGCCGCCGAACAAGGCGTACCGGGCGGCGTACGTGACCCGGCAGATCGCCATCAAGGGCAAGTACGGCCTGTGGGTGACCCCGGCCGAGCACGACGCGATGCAGCGGGTCCTGACCCAGGCGCTCGGCAGGTGACGGACCCGGCCGCGAGCGCCGACCTTGCCCGCACGGCTTGGGCACCGGTCGAACCCTTGCCCACTGACCTTGCCCGCCTGAACCGCCCGCACTTTTTACTCTCGCCCCTCTGATCGGGCAAGGATCCGGGCAAGGGTCGGTTCCTTGGCTTGTGGCTCACGAAGCGCCTCCCGGAAGGAACTGCTCCCGTGACCACCCAGCCATCTGCCGCCCCCACACCCGGCGGTCTCGATGACCGCCCGGCTCCGTCGCCAGCACACCCCGCTCCGCGTCGTACGGGATCAGCCTCGGCGGCACCTGCACGGGACATGAGCAACCCGTGCCCGAACAACATCTGGAACCACACAGATGGCTGCTCGTGCGTCCCCAACCAGTCCCTCCAGCCCGCCGCCGTGGCCGCGTTCCCGACGTTCATTGCCGCCGAGGACGAGGCCGGGTTCAGCGACGAGGCGCTGGTGACGCTCGGCGGAGAGGTCGGGCGCCGGGCGTTCGACCGGCTCCCGTACAAGCCGACCGACGGCACCGACGGTGAGGACATCGCCCAGGAGGTACGGATCGCGCTCATCCAGGCCCGTGACTCCGGCCGCCTCCCCGAGGAGTGGGACCAGGTGCGGGCTTACGCCCACCGGCTCGCGCGCAACGTCGCCGCCGACCAGCGTTGGGCGGGCGAACTGCGGCCCGAGGACCGCCGCGCCATCGGCATCCTGCGCAAGTGGGCCGACGCCTCCGAGCAGGAACTCGGCCGCCCGCTGAACTCCGGGGAGTGGCTGCGCGGCTACGAGCGGGTGATGGCCGAGTGGCACGACCCTCGCCACAAGCCGACCGCTGCGTTCAAGCGCTACGCCGCCAACCACGGCGTGCTCGCTGCACGCGAGTCGTCCCTGGACGCGATGGCCGAGGCGCACGGCGGGTACGACCGCATCGAGGAGGTCTCCGCCATCGCCGACCAGATCAACGGCGCCGGGGATGACGGCCAGGGTCCATCGTCGTGGGTCGAGAAGACCAACGCCATGTTGGACGCCCCCGGCAAGGCGGCAGCCGCCGCACGCCGCCGGATGATGTGGAACGTCGTCGCCGAGCACTCCGACCTGCCGATGGCGCGTCCCGCGCTCCTCTCGGACAAGGCCGCGTTCCGGCACCGCGCCGCCCTGAAGGACGACGAGGCTGTCCGTGCCGCCGCCGACGCCTACTGGGACGGTGAGCACTCCGCCCGCGTGGATGCCCTGTTCGCGCCCTATGAGCCGGACGGCCCCGACGACCGGATCCGCCGCAAGGTGGCCGACGCCTTCCTGAACAACCCGATGGCGCGGACCAACGCCCACGACCTGTGGGACGGGGCGCTCATGTTCTCGGCCAAGCGCTACGCCGCCGAGTCCCAGCGCGCCTGGGACGCCTGACCGGAGCGGCGCGCACGGATCTGAGGCGGGCGGCACCAGTACCGATCAGTGGATGGTCACGCCGTCCCGGTTCGGCCGGGCTGGGCTCTTCGACCTACCGCATGTTGGGCAGTCAGGTCCGGGTCCTTCCGGGCACGAACCAGAAGTAGGGGGAGCGCAGAAGACATGTACGCAATGAACGCGGGCGGCAAGATCGACCTGAGTGGCGCCTGGGACACCCTGTGGAACTCGCTGGTCGCCGAGGGCGACTTCGGCAAGATCACGAAGTTGCTGGGCGTGATCGGCGTCGTCATCGTCGTGTTCGCCGTCGGCAAGTACCTGTGGAGCAAGGGCACCGGCCGTGGCGGCGGTGGCGGGGGCCAGAACAACATCATGGGCGCCGTCGTCGTCGGCGCGCTCCTGGCTGCACCCGACTTCCTGCTGCCGATCATCCTCCAGATCTTCGATGTGGTCGCGAACGCCGTGACGTCGGTGTTCAAGAACACCACGAAGTAACCGGCGCCTGCCCAGTGTCTCCGGCCGTCCGCGATCTGCGGCGCACCCCCATCCGGACCCGACAGGCATCCATCTGACCTCCCCCGGACCGGGGGCTATCAACGACGACGCAGGAGGCGGGACGTGGCGGCTGAGGCGCCCTACCAGATCTTCTCGCTGACGAAGATGACCGGCCGCGAGTCCAAGGATCTGCGGACCACGATGGTTCTCGGCTTCGAGACGCCGTTCCGGCCGTTCGCGATCTGCCTCCTCGGCGGCCTGGTCGGCATCTTCTTCAGCATCTTCCTCTGGTCGGCGATCGGCTCCTTCGTCATCTTCGTCCCGGTCATCACCTCGGCCGGGGCGTGGTGGCTCTTCGAGCGCCGCTCCAAGACCGGCCTGCGGCTGCGCACCTGGGAAGACATGCGCGACAGCCGCAAGGCGAAGCCGACGCTCGGCGAGTTCATGCTCTGCGGAGTCGTCATCGGCATCGACGACGAGGCCCCCGCCTACCTGTCGCTGAACACGGCCCCGGCCGACGCGCCAGCCGCCTACCAGGGCCGCAGGCGCACCGAGCCGACCGAGGTCATCCGTCGCGCACCCGGCGTGGCGGCTGGCGCCATCCCATCCCGCCCCGCCAACCCCGAGGATGAGTGGTTCTCGTGACCCGGCCGTCCCTGCTCTCCACCCGTCCCCGCCGCCTCATCGCGGCCGTTGTGGCGGGTCTGCTCCTCGTGCTTGCGCTGGGCGCACCCGCATCGGCCGCCCGCACGCCGGGGCCCGGCAACGGCGGCTACAGCGTGTCCGAGGGAGCCTGCGCGAACACCGGCCCGACGGGCACCCAGGAGTCGCAGTTCCTGCCGATGACGCGGTGGATCGACGCCACCACCGACTTCCACCAGAGGCTCTCGTGGGACCAGATCCCCGAGAAGACGCAGCGCAGCGGCCTGATGGACCCCGGCATGAGCGTCGGCAACTTCCTCTACAGCGTCTCGGAGCGGATGGTGTCGGGCGCACTGTCGTTCTGCATGCTCGACGACGCCGGGTACACGCTCGACCATGCGACCGCCCAGTTGGCGAAGATCTTCACCAACTCCGCGATCATGGCGCTGCTGCTGGTCATCGCGATCATCGGGATCATCGCCCGCACCGTCAGGAACGCGGCGGCGGGCAAGGCGTTCAAGTCCGTCTTCTCGAAGGTCATCATCCTGGCGCTGTTCGCCGCGATGTCGTGGGGGGCCTCGAACTCCACCCACGACGCGGCGGGCAAGTACAAGCCCGGGGTCTTCTCCCCCGGCTGGTTCGCGGTGACCATCGACAAGTCGGTCACCAACCTGGCGAACGTCCCGGTCACCGAGATGTACACCAACGGTGCGTTCCTGACCGCCTCGAACACCGACCCGTCCAAGGCCGACGACACCAACATCTTCGACTGCTCGGTCGAGCGCGCCGCGCTGCGCAAGGCGTACAAGAACAGCCTCGCCAGCGAGGAGTCGAGCGCGCTGGTGCCGCTGGTGATGTCGTCGATCTGGGAGAACTCCGGCCTGGAGACGTGGAAGATCTCGCAGTACGGCACCGGCGACCCGTACGGCGAGAAGGCGTACTGCCACCAGTTGGACATGTTCGCCAGCCCGGACAAGTACGAGTCGCTGTACATGATGTCGCTGATCGACCCCGGGTACGCCCAGTGGGCGCAGGAGAAGGTCATCGGGGACTCGACCGTCTATGACGGGCAGATCTTCAACCCGCAGGGCACCAAGCAGCGCGACATCGGCATCATCGCCTGGGCGGCATGCCAGCCCGCCGGGAGCAACTTCAGCGCACAGGTGAAGAACCTCGAAAACTGGAAGAACCCGAGCGCGAAGACCTGGAACGCCGACATGAAGTTGATGGTCCAGGGCGGCCTGGAGGACCGCACCCTGTCGGGCGACCTCAGCAGCGCGATCAACAGCAACGGCGCGGTGCAGGCGGCGAAGTCAGGCTGGAACACCGCCAAGGAGATCTTCACCCTCGGCGCGGCGGGCGACGGCACCTTCTTCGGCATCGGAAGCGGCAGCGATGACGACGACGACTCCGACACGAAGACCCCGTGGGACGAGAACACGGCGGCGAAGGACTGCTCCGACCTCTTCAACTGGACCCCGATGCGGAACGTGGGCACCGGCGCGGGGTTCTCGTTCTCGAGTTTCGGCGACGGCGGCGCCAACGACTTCAACTGGGGCAACGACGAGGACGCGATCATCCAGAACACCACGGGTGACGCCCAGGACGCCCGCAACTTCATCCTCAACCTGCACGGCAACACCAACACCGGCGGCCTGATCGGCGTCCTGATCTACGTCATCGCGTCCGTCGGCATGCTGCTGGTCTTCGGCACCCTGTCGATGGCGGTGCTGCTGGCGAAGGTCATGGGCGGGGTGCTCATCGTCGCCACCCTGTTCGTCCTACTGGGTGCGCTCGCCAGCAACAAGGACCTCGACCCGGTGGTGCGGTACGGGAAGACCTACTTCGGCCTGTCGCTGTTCGCCTGGGGCGCGATCATGCTGATGGCCGTCATCGGACTGCTCACCTCGATCCTCGCCAACCTCGGCGCCGCGTTCGGCGGCTGGCTCTCCATCCTGTGGTCGGGCCTGTCCCCACTGCTCGCGGCGGTGATCCTGCACAAGGTTTTCAAGGACGTCCTGCACATCCCGTCCCCGTTCAAGTTGACCGCCGGTCTGGCCTACGGCTCCGCGCTCGGCAAGTCGGGCGCCAGCAACGCCATGTCGGGGCTGGACCGTCTCGGCAACCGGGGCGCCGGGTTCATGAAGCGCACCGCGTCCTCGTTCGCGGGCAACGAGATGGCCGACCGGTTCACGATGGGCGAGAAGGGCAAGAACGGCCCCAACGGGCCCAAGCGCGACGGCGAGTACCGCGCACCGGGCCGCAGCGGCGTCGCCGGATCCGCCTCCGCTGGCAGCGGGGGCTCGGGCGGCACCAGTGGCTCGGGTGGCCTGAGCGCGGAGGAGCGCGCCAAGACCGGCATCGGGCTCACCACCCGGGAGGCAGCCGACAAGCGCGCCACTCTGGCCGATGCCGCGTCCGGTGGCGACCGGCAGGCGAAGAAGGCACTGCGCGAGTTCGACCGCGAGCAGCGTCGTGCCGCCCTGGCCCGGACGAAGGAACTCCAGGCGTCCCGCAAGGACCGGATGCTCAACTACGTCGCAGCCAACAAGGGCAAGATCGCCGTCACAGGCGCCGCAGCCGCACTCGGCGGCGCTCCCCTGGCCGCCGGTGTGGCGGGCTACATGGGCGTCAAGGCCGCTGTCGGCATGACGCACCGTGGCGTGAACTCCGCCCGGGACCGGATCGCCATGAGCACCGGCATCGGGCACGACGCCATGATGCAGCGCACCGACCGGGCCATCGCGGACATGGAGGCCGCCAACCAGCGGGCGCTCAACGACGTGACGCGCGAGCGCAACGAGATGGTGATGCGCGAGCGCATGGCGAACCAGCAGGCCGAGGAGCAGTTCAAGGCCGAGCGCCGTGAGGCGTGGCGGCGTCAGCAGGAGGAGCGCCAGGTATGAGCACCGTCACCGGCTGGGACCCGGCCGAGCACCCGCGCGGCGAGGGGCAGCGCTTCATCTCGAAGCCCCAGGCCCCTTCGACGGCCGCGTTCCCGTCCGCTTCGGGCTTCCTGCGCCACGACGAGGCCGAGGGCACGTTCGCGTTCCCGCCGAAGCGGTTCACCGACGTCGACGAGGCGGTCGACTACTGGTCGCGCGTGCCGGTCCCCGAGGAGGTCCTCTTCGACCTCCAGGTCGACCAGAAGGTCTACCGCAAGGATGTCGGCCGGGAGGTCTACGCCGAGATCCAGGAGCGCCACCGCAGCGCCGCGATGGCCGACGCCGTGCGTTCCTTCCCCGAGCCGGACCGCCGCAAGATCTCGCCACTGGACCGCAAGGAGGCGCTCGACGCCAGGCAGCCCTCCTGGTACGCGTCGTGGTCGAAGAGCACCGTGAAGGCCCGCGACGAGATGGTCGCCGAGCGGATGAAGGCAGCCGAGCCCGCGATCCAGCAGGAGTGGGAGAACCATCCGGGGCTGCCGGAGATCGTGCACCCGGCCGACGCCCGCACGGTGGCGCGCGTGGTGCGGATGAGCGAGTTGTTCGAGGGCGACCACGCTGCCCTGCGCGAGGTGCCCGTGGAGTGGCGCGGAGAGCCGACCACCGTCGGCGCACTGGAGAAGCGACTGGCCGGGTTCACGCAGTTCAAGTCGGCCCGGATGGTCAAGTCCTCCACGGACAAGATCGTCGACGCGACCTTCCTGAGTCGGTGACCACCTACGCCCTTCCCCGGGCTGGGTGGGCACGCAGAGGCATAGGAGAAGGACGTGGAGGGGAACAGCGCCGACAACACCGACCAGAACGGCACGCAGCAGCCTGAAGGCGAGTCCGTTCGGGAGACCCTGAGGTCGGCGAAGGACGAGTCGAAGAAGGCCATCGGGAACGCGGTCTCCGCTGGCGCCGACGCTGCGCTGACCGCTGCCACCGGCGTGCCGGGCGCTCAGACGGCGCGGGAGATCAAGAACGTCACCGACGAGGCGGGGACGGCTCGTGACGTCGGCCAGGAACTTCACGAGGACGAGGCCAGCGCGAACCGCAGCCGACAGGCCCAGCAGCGCGGTCAGCAGAGGGGCCAGCAGAAGCAGGGCGGCCCGGCCGGGAAGGCTCAGCCCTCGTCGAAGCCCCGAGGTGCCCCCCAGGGCGACGATGGGGCAGGAAAGTCTCGGCGCGACTCTGAGGAGGACGCCGAGCACCGCCGCGAGAAGGACCAGGACGGCGACCACGATGGTGAGGCCGACCGCCGTGACGGGGCCAAGGACGGGGAGGACGGCTCCGGAAAGTCCAAGGAGAAGTCCGACGGCAAGGGCACCGGGAAGCCCGGCGAGAAGAAGCGGCTCGGCGACCGCGCCGCCCACCGCGCGAAGAAGGCCGCCGGAGCCGGGAAGTTCGACGACACCGACGGCCTGAAGGGCACCATCGGTCGCGGCTTCGAGCGCACCCAGTTGGCCGCACGTGCTCTCGGGTCCGGCGACATCTCCGCGATCACCGCGCTCGGCGCAGAGGCGCTCAACTCCAAGACCGGCCGCAGGGCCGTGAAGTTCTACCTCATCTGCATCGCGTCCCTGTTCGTGATGTTCGCCCTGCTCATCACCACGGTGATCGTGAGCATGTCGTCCCCGTTCTCCGCCGAGGCAGCCGACGACCAGCACGCACAGTCCGCCGCCGTTGCTACCGGCGTCGACGAGCAGACGATGGATGTCGTCACCGACATGACCGAGGACACCCGAGTCCCCTGGGAGATCGTCGCCGCCATCGGCTACACCGCGAAGGACGCACCCGACGGTCAGGGCTGGGCAGGCATCTCCGTCGACGACGCCCCCAAGAGCCTGGCGGAGGCGGTGAAGAAGGGCGACTCGACCACCACCGTGCAGTGGATCATCTCGACCCTCGACGAGTTGGAGCGCGGCCAGGACTACACCGAACTCGCGCTCGACTCCGGCGCCGCCGCAGAGGGCACCGAGTACCGCTACATCGACTACAACGACCCCGAGTCGACCTCGGAGGCCCAGACCGCCGAGGACACCTGGCTGCCCGCCCTGAAGGCGCTCCCGCTCTCCGGTAACCCGGACCGTGCGCAGCAGATCTACGAACTCGC
>Ga0164243_10002230_pt1 | contig 32268 bp, 34 predicted proteins | sample OricompcompostOP_FD_108781 | JGI IMG/M metagenome (GOLD analysis project Ga0164243, IMG submission 108781) | Organic Plus compost microbial communities from Emeryville, California, USA - Original compost - Organic plus compost (OP) | ecosystem: Engineered > Solid waste > Mixed feedstock >... | reverse complement strand
TCGAACAGCTCGTAGACGCCTACGGCGATGCAATCGTGGCCGCAGCGCTGGCGCGTGGCACGCCGCGATATGACGACGCTTTAGCAAATGCCGATGCCGCGCGCAATGCGCTGATCGCCGAGATCGAGCGCCTTCGCGAGGCGCTGCGTCGGGCTCATGACTATCTGAGCCGACCCCATGGCTGAGTCGGGTGTAACCGGAGGACCGCAGCGATGAGTGACGAGGACTTCGTGCGCCGGCTACGGGCCATGCGCGACGTGCCGCCGTGGATGATGCATCTGACGTTTGACGCGCCGCTGCGGGTTCAGCGGGCGCGCCGTGAATCTTCCATCGGCTCATCGACCGTCGATGTATTGCGCCAGCAGCGCTTGCATGACGCGATCATGAAGATCACCACCCGCGCGGAGGGTCGCAGAGATGGCCCGGGCTGATTATCGACTTTGCGACAAGTGTGGAGGAAAAGCCTTCTACGACGCCACTCTCGATTACGACTTCCGCACGTATCCAGATACAGGTCTGTGGAATCTCGGCGACTGGACTGTGTTGTGCCGGGAGTGCGCAAAGCAGTTCGAGTGTGTGATTGTCAAAAGGGCGGAGGGCCGCAACGATGAGTGATACGCCGGGGCCGTGGGCTGAGATCGAGCGCCTGCGCGATGCGCTTACTCTGCTGATTGGGACTATCGAGGCGCACGAGATAGATTCGTTGCAGTGCGACCGCTCTGAGGAGCGGTATTGCAACTGCCTTCGCGCTGCGCTTGCTCGGGCGAAGGCGCTGCTGCACGCGGAGGACCGTAGCGATGAGTGAGCGTTCGGACCTCGCGTTGATTCGTCATCTCGATGGCATCTACGTTGGACTGCTTGATGGGCAGGACCTAGAGGCGTTCGAGCGCTGCTGCAAGGCCGGTACCGCTCGACGCAGCTACGAGGGCGTGGCCGGTTTTCTCAGCCTTGCGAAGGTTCGCATCGTGGGCAATGAGGACTGCAGCGATGAGTAAGCACCAGCGCCTGTGTGATGCGCTTGCTCTGCTCATCGTGATGTGTGACGACAAAGAGGAGCGATATTGGGGCGTGGCCCCAAGTGGAGGCACTTGTATGAACGAAGAAGACCTTGAAATCGAGAAAGTCGAAGACGAAGACGAAGACGAAGACGATTCGGATTGGGACGAATGGGACGAGGAGGAGGATGAAGACTAAGGTATTTTACAGAGACCAAATCCTGGGGGAGTTTTTCTCCCCCTGGATCTCTCACAGCGTAGCATTCTTTTGTTACCACTGTGGAGACATATTTGCTAAGCGCGTCGTTGAAGGTTCAGACGAAATTTGGTCTGTTATCTATGGCGGCTGCGCCAAGTGTTTGCACACGCGTATTGGTTCGCTCAGCAGTTACGTTATGTTTCGGCATGGAGGAGAGCTCATTCATCCATTCGAGTGTCCTGTCCTCGATGCCGTACAACTCCTGTACGAGATCGATTGCGCAATAGGAGTACAAGATGAATCAAGATACTTCTCAGCCCCGGAGTGCGAATATCCCCGCCCCGAACATCCTCCTTATGGGTGACAGTGGCACCGGCAAGTCAACGGCGCTTCAGTCCCTTCCACCTCTCGGCATCACGCCCTTCGTGCTCGTTACTGAGCAGAACGGCGTGCAAGTCCACAAGGAGCATTGGGGGAAGACAATGCATTACGTGTACGTCAGCCCTAAGCCAACTGACGTTGCAACCGTAATCAACACCTTGACAAACATCAACAGGCTTTCATACGAAAACCTGTGCAAGATGGTCGATCCGCTCAAGATGCAACACAACAAGTTCATCGACCTCATGCAGCATACAAACGAGTTTGTTTGCGAATGTTGCGGCAAGTCATGGGGCCAAGCGAACAAGTGGAACACGGACCGAGCCCTTGTGCTCGACTCGTGGTCGGGCGCTAGTGACATGGCCTTCGCGCTTGTCGTCGGCAATAAGCCTGTTCGCGACCGCCCGGATTATCAGGTTGCGCAGAATGCCCTGCGCATGGTCTACAAAGTGTGGATCGAGTTCAAGTGCTGGGTGATTATTATCACCCATCTGGACAAAGAACAAGAACCCGTTTCCGGACGCTACTTCGCTACCGTTAAAACTATCGGCCAGAAGCTCGGTCCGGACATGCCCCGCGACTTTGCCGACGTCATTCGTGCAAAGCGAGAGGGCAAGGTCATCACCTGGGACACAGCTGACCTCGAGGCGACAGTCGTCGGCAGGCACCTCCCGCTTGCCAGTGGACTCGAACCTAAATTCACTCAGCTTGTCAATAACTGGATAACCAAGGGCGGGAAGATCCTCCCAACCGAATAAGTTTTCCGCTAGCCTCAGCGGTTAATGAGGCAACCTCAACATCAACTCAAAGGGTAATTGAAATGTCTGTCGAAAACAATATGCCTTTTAATCCGGAACAGTTCTTGAGCTCCACCTTTAACGAGTCAAACTCAACAGAACTCTTGCAGGTCCCCGAGGGGGAATACACGGCGGTAACAGAGCCTGTCACGGCCGAGTCCTTCAGGACCTTCGACTATAAGAAGGGCGAACGTGCCGGCCAGAAGGGTGTGATGCTCCATCTCACGTGGAGCGTCAACGACGAGAGCGGTGCACTTTCTGAGTACCTCGGGCGTGCGCCGAAGGTCCGTCAGTCCCTCACGTTGGACTTTGGGCCAGGCGGTACGCTCGAATTCGGCAAGGGCAAGAACGTCTCGCTCGGTCGCCTTCGTGAGGCTTTCAACCAGAACCTCACGGGTCGACCGTGGAGCTTCACGATGCTTGGTGGGCAGGTTGCTCGCATCAAGGTCAAGCACCGGATTGACGGAGGTAACACATACGCCGAAGTTTCCGAAGTAACGAAACTGGCGTAACCTTAGGACAGGGCCTGTAGATTCCCCTGCAGGCCCTGTCCCTTTTTGCTCGAAGGAGGGTTAATGGACGAGAGTCTAAAAGAACAAGCCTTTACGATGCTGCGCGATCTGATCGGGAATGCGACTCGTACAGGAGACTTCATCAGCGAGCAGGTTCCACTCGTAATCCAAGAGCTCATTCGGCTCTATACGATAGGCTACACCGTCGCCCTCGTTGCCGGGGTGAGCGTTCTAGTGGTGCTTCCGTTCTGGATTCGCTTTTTGTTACGGAAGGCGAGTGAATCCTCATACGATGACTCATACGAGGCAGCTATAGCTGGGTCCACTCTCGTTGGTTTCATCGCACTTGTATTGAGCGTGTGGGCATTCATTGGGCTTATACAAATCACACTCGCGCCGCGCGTCTGGCTGATTGAGTACGCAGCCGGACTAATGAAATGAGGAACTACAATGCAACTATCAATTCAACAAGCGCAGGCTAAAGACAAAGTTGTGGAGTGGTACAATGGAGGTGCTTCTTCTCCCCAAGTGTTTCGTCTGTTCGGCTACGCTGGAACGGGCAAGACTACGATTGCAAAGGACGTGGTTGCGAGCCTCTCAGCTCGGGCTGTGTTCGGCGCGTACACTGGCAAAGCGGCGAGCGTCCTCCGCAAGAAGGGCAATCCCGCAAACACCATTCACTCATTAATCTACAAAGTTGATGAGCCCGACGAGGAAAAGATCCACGACCTCAAACAAAAACTCGAGGAGTGCAAGGTCCCGGCCCTCAGAAAGACCCTACAGAGAGAGTTTGAGGAAGCCAACAAGCCTACATTTAGTTTGCGCGACAAGAACGAGCTTAAGGATATTGACCTCATCGTCATCGACGAGGTTTCAATGGTAGGAGAGCAACTTGGGCAGGACCTCTTGTCCTTTGGCAAGAAGATCCTTGTCCTTGGCGACCCAGCCCAGCTTCCGCCGATTGACGGAGGTGGGTTCTTCACCTCGGCAAAACCTGATTTCTTGCTTACGGAAATTCACCGCCAAGCGCGCGACAATCCCATCATCACGATGGCAACCCTTGTCCGACAAGGGCATCGGCTCAAGAAGGGTTCATACGGCAATTCGAAGTGTATCGACCGCCGTGAAGAAAATGAGAACCCAAAAGACTTCGAGCAGCTTATCGTTGGGCTCAACCGCACGCGCAAAGCTTGGAATACAAGGTATCGCGACCTCTTTGGCTGGACTTCCTCCACTCCAGAGCAGGGGGAGAAAGTCATCTGCCTAAAAAACAACAAGGAACACGGACTCCTTAACGGAACGCAGTGGCGTGTCGCCCAGGCGGAAGACCGGGGCTACGCAATTGCTATGGAAATCTTCCCTTGGGAAGAGGAGTACGACCCGACAAAAAGGGGTTTGCTTGTCGAAGCTCATCAGTTCGACACGGACTTCAAGCAGCTCATGTGGTATGAACGGAGCAAAGCTGAAGAATTCGACTTCGGCTATGCTATTACGTGTCATAAAGCTCAGGGTTCGCAATGGAAAACAGTATACATTGCGAACGAATCCTATGTCTTCGCGGGCCGCAACGGCAAGCCGGATTACAGCCGGAACTGGCTTTACACTGCATTGACTCGCGCTGAAGAGCGCGTAGTGGTAGCACTTTGAGGGGAGAGCAATAATGGCTTGGATAGGGGTTGATCTTGATGGAACCCTTGCGGAGTACACTGGATGGCTTGGACCGACCAAAATTGGTAGGCCTATTCCTCTCATGGTTCAAAGGATTCAGTCTTGGCTGGCTGCTGGCAAAGAGGTCCGAATCTTTACCGCTCGCGCTTATCCTTTGGGCTATATTCCTCAGTCTTACAGCCCTAATTGGATTCCAGACTCTTATGAAACTCACATTGCCAAGGAGGCAGTCGAATCCATCAGGCGCTGGTGTCTCGAGCACATCGGGCAATACTTGCCAATAACTTGCATCAAAGACTATGAGATGTCCGAACTCTGGGATGATCGAGCTATCAGCGTAGAAAAGAATACAGGTTATATCCTAACAGGCGCCTTACCTGCGGAGGAAGAGCATGCACGATCATAGTTCCATTTCCACATTTCAAGTTGTTCCTGTCGATTCAATCTTTGTTGGCGAACGTCAGCGCCGCGAGGTACCTGACGAGCACATCAAGGAGCTTACAAAAGATATCCTTGAGAACGGGCTTATCCACGCTCCTTCCGTTGATCTCAACGGCAACCTCATTGCTGGCTGGTGTAGGCTTCAGGCGATTAAGTCCATTACTACCGAGTATCGTTATGGTACAGTAATGGTCCAGCCTAGGTTTGTTCCAATCGTTAAGATCAAGGAGCCCGACGAACGCATTCTATTTCGGATCGAACTATCCGAAAACCTTCGTCGCAAGAACCTCTCTCCTCTCGACGAAGCGCGGGCTATTGCCAAGCTACATGCAATGTTCAAGGAACAGAACCCACTTCAAACCCTGGCGGAAACAGGCAAAGCCATTGATGAAATTCGAGGCGACGAGCGCACGGAGGATAGGCAGCGCGGCGAAGTGGCCGACGCACTTTTGCTTGACTCCTTCGCCAACGACCCTGACGTTGCCAAGGCGCAATCCCGTCGTGAAGCCGTTCGAATCGCAAAGAAAAAGCTCGAACAGGAACTCTTCGGCGGACTTGCTGCCCTAACCGAGCAAAAGAACAGTGACCTCATCCTTATCGAGGGAAGCTGCCTAGACATTCTTCCTACCTTGCAAGCTGAAACGTTCCACGGTATAGTAACGGACCCGCCTTATGGCATGGGCGCTGACAACTTCGGGGAACAAACAAGTGCCACAGGGCATCAATACGAGGATGATTCGGAGACTGCGGCGCGGATTGCTAACCTAATTCTCCATGAAGGTTTCAGGTTGTGCAAGCCTAACGCCCACCTCTACATGTTCTGTGATATCAGGATGTGGCCTACTCTTGCAGACCTTGCCAGAAAGTATGGGTGGACTCCCTTCGCCACGCCTCTTATTTGGCACAAACCTGGGCTTGGGCATGCCCCACAGCCAGGCTATTTCGGGCGACGTTATGAATGTATTCTGTTTGCACAGAAGGGCAACCGCAAGCTTTCAAAGTCTGCTTCGGACGTGTTCTCTTATCCCGCAGTAAAGCAAAAAATCTATGCCGCGCAGAAACCAGTCGAACTTCTGGCTGATATACTTGGCCTGTCTTTTTATCCTGGCGAACACATTCTTGATCCTTGTGTCGGAAGCGGTTCGATCTTCAGGGCAGCCAAGCTCCAGAAGCTCAAGTGCACAGGAATCGAAGTAAACGAAGTTGCAATTGGGCTTGCTAAGAGCGCCATTTTGGAGGATAAGTAACAATGACAACCCTTTCCGAGCGTATTCGTGCAGCCTTGAATGAACAGGCAGAAGAGGCCCCTCAATTCGATAGCCGTAAGGTTCCTAACTTTGGGCCACAGCCTGCGAAGATTCTCATTGTTGGCGAAGCGCCCGGAAAGGAGGAAGAAAAAGAAGGTCGTCCCTTCGTAGGCGGCAGTGGTCGCGAGCTTACGAAGATGCTTAACGAGGCTGGCATTTTGCGTAGTGAGTGTCGCGTTGCAAATGTCTGCCACTATCGCCCTCCTGGAAATAAAATGGAACTTTGGTGGCCAAAGAAAGGCGCTGGTGGGAAACAAGTCAAGAAGTACATCACCCCTTCCATGGTCAAGTATGACACAGACTACTTCGATCCCCGGGTAGTCGAAGGTCTACAGGAGCTCAAAGATGAAATCGCGACTACTAAACCAAATATCATTGTGCCTCTTGGAAATCTCCCGTTATGGGCCCTTACTCGTCAAAATGGAATTACCAAGTGGCGAGGTAGCCTACTACGATTGCACGATTCCTTCGAGGCCGATTCCCGAATTAAGGTTATTCCCACTATCCACCCCGCCGCCATACTTCGGAATTGGGAATACAGAACTCTTGCTGTTCACGATCTCCGACGGGTTAAAAGATGGGCTGAATATATCGGTTTTCCTACAGTAGAGGAAAACTTCTATGTCGAACCAAGCTTTGCAGTTGCACGAAGTACACTCGAAGCATTGCTGCTTCAAGTACAGCGCGGTCCTACCTATTTGGCAGTGGATATCGAAACCTCCCGGAGACATCTCGCCTGTATTGGTATCGCTTGGTCTAAGACCGACGCCATATGTCTCCCTTTCCTCGACCCGCGTAAGGGAGACAAACACTATTGGACAGCCGACGAGGAGTTTGCTATCGTCTTGCTATTGCGGGACCTTCTCACTCACACGAATGCTCGAATCATCGGACAAAACTGGCAGTATGACTACCAATACATAGCGAAGTATTGGGGGTTTGAGGTAAACTTATACCTCGACTGCATGAGCGAGCACCACGTCCAATTTCCAGGATTGCCAAAGGGACTTGATTTCCAGTCTAGCCTTTATCGAGATGTCCACATTTACTGGAAGGACGAGGGCAAGGAAATGGGGAAGGGCGACCCCATTACTTGGTGGACTTACAACTGCCGCGACTGCGTTGCAACATATGAGATCGCTGAAGTTCTTATGCGCGCCCGAGATCAGCGGGGGCTTCGGCGCACTGTATACGGCACTCCACACGAAATTCAGCAGCGGCTATCAACGCCTGTTGCTCGTTCCTCTGCCCGGGGCATTCGTGTAGACCATGACTATAAAAATAGGCTCATGTTCATGCTCCACAACGACATCTATCAAAACCAGGTGTGGCTGGAGCAGGTTTTAGGTCATCCCTTAAATGTACGATCGACTCCACAGATGAGGAAGTTGTTTTATGACGAACTCAAGCAGGAAAAGATTCTCGATCGTAAAACGAAGTCTCCGTCGCTTGGTGGAGATATTCTCGAAATCTATGGCAAGCGAGACGTCTTGCTCTATCCACTCATCAGCGCAATCAACCACCAGCGGTCTCTCGCTAATGCGCTCTCAGTTTGCAATACACCTCTTGACGCTGACGGAAGATTTCGTTGTCAGTATACCATTCCAGGAACTGAAACGTACAGATTCGCATCATCTGCAGACCCCTTTGGATTTGGAACTAACGGTCAGAATATCACCTCGGGAGAACGGGCGGAAGAGTATTGGCCTCTTCCCAATCTCCGCAAGATGTTTGTACCAGATCCAGGATTTTGCCTCGGAGAATTTGACTTACCGCAAGCTGACGCAAGAGTGGTGGCATGGGAATCAGAAGACAAGTCCTTGATGGATCACTTTCTTGACCCAAATGCACCAAACCTCCATTACGTCAATGGCGAGATCATTTTTGGCCAGGCCCCGAAAAAGGGTACGTTGAACTATTACCTCGCAAAGCAGGGAGTTCACCTTACACACTACGGTGGAACGCCGCAAGTTCTTGCTCGGACCTTGGGCATTACAGTCAACGAAGCAGCCAAGTTTCAAAAGCGCTATTTTAGTGTTCGAACTGGCATTCCGAAGTGGCACCGCAGAATCGAGTTGCAACTAGCCACTAAGCGCTATGTAGAAAACGCTTTCGGCTACAGAAGATTCTATTTCGATCGAATTGACAATCTCCTTAAAGAAGCCTTGGCTTGGATTCCACAATCTACAGTTGCCATTGCGACCAACCTTGGAATACTTAACATTACAGATGACGAAGAGCTTAGAAGGGCAAGAGTTGAGTTTCTTCTACAAGTTCACGACTCATCCGTCTTTCAGTGGCCAGCATACCTCACAAACTGGGTCAAACCGAGACTCCATAAGCATCTCACAATCACAGTCCCCTATAGCTTCCCGCTGGTCTTCCAGGCGGGAATAAAGATTTCTGACAAGTCGTGGGGAGACTGCGAAGAAATTAGCTGGGCATGAGTTGTTGATAGCAAATACGCAACCGTTTTTGCTATAAAATATAAGACGAGGTTTTACGGTGGGGCGGCAACTTGACAACTGGCTCAAAGCATATATGCAGTATTCCAGCTTCTCGGAGGCTCCAGACAAGTTCCATTTTTGGGTAGGCGTAAGTACGATTGCCGGTGCTTTACGCCGCCGTGTTTGGATTGACCAAGGGTACTTCCAGTGGACGCCAAACTTCTACATTATCCTCGTCGCTCCGCCTGGAATCGTTTCCAAGTCGACTACACTAAGTATCGGAATGAACTTATTGAAGCAAGTCGAAGGTATCAAGTTCGGCCCGGACGCGGTTACTTGGCAGGCCCTTACACAAGCCTTGGCGGACTCAAACGAATCCGTCCCTATGGAGGACGGGAGCTACTTCCCGATGAGTTGTATTACGATTGCGAGCAGCGAGTTTGGTACGTTCTTAAATCCCAACGATAGGGAAATGGTAGATGTCCTTGTGTCCTTATGGGACGGACAACTTGGAGTATGGGAAAAGCGGACAAAGACTCAGGGCTCGGATCGAATTGAAAATCCCTGGATTAACATTGCAGCCTGCACTACTCCCGGATGGATCGCCGGAAACTTTCCAGAGTATCTTATTGGAGGTGGGTTTACTTCCAGGTGCGTATTCGTGTACGCACAGCGTAAACGCAGGCTTGTGGCTTATCCAAGCGCTGTGCTTCCGCCTGAGTTTCGGGAGCTTGAACGGAAACTTGTGCACGACCTTGAAGCTATATCAATCCTTCGAGGTCCTTACACTCTATCTCCTCAGGCAATTGAGTGGGGCTCTAATTGGTACGAGCGTCATTACAATGAGCGCCCAAAGCATCTCGACAATGAGCGGTTTAGTGGATACCTTGCAAGAAAGCAAACTCATATCCACAAACTTGCAATGGTACTCAGTGCTGCGGAAAAGGACGATCTCATTATAACGTCAGAAAACCTCTCAGCCGCAGCTGAAATCGTTACGTCACTTGAAGCGGATATGCCCGAGGTCTTTAGTCTCATTGGAGTTGGGCAATACGCTAAGCACTCGCATATGCTCGTAGAGCTTGTCCGTTCCTACGGGCGTTTGAAAGAAGTCGAGGCCTTTCGCCTCTTGTTTAAGACAATGGGGCACAAGGAATTTGTTGATGCCGTTACCTCGGGCGTGCAGAGTAGAATACTCCTTAAACTGCAGGACCAAGAAGAATGGTGGCTTGTTTATAATGGGCAAGCGTAGTAAAACGATTTTCTACGAACTCGTACAGGCCTGTGGTTATTGTTGTCCTTTCGAATTCTTTTCCCTGAACTCCAAGGTTCGTACAGGGCTCCTCGCACAAATCCTCGGCTTAGAGCCACGTACAGTTCGTTACTGGCGTGCGGCCTTTAAGGCGCAGAATCTCCGGCCATGCCGGCATTGCCAAGTGGGTCAGGGAAAGATTTCTCAACTTGCTCACGCAGGCGACGATATTTTTTCTCGGCTGCCAAACCTAGCGCGGAAGTTGCTTGTTTCGCGAGGTAAGACTTAAATGAGTCCCGAATTGTCTGAGTCCCTATTTTCATCTCAGGCAAGGGCACTTGCTCATTATATTTGCGGATACTTGCAAGGGCATCGGCCCGCGCCTCCCGATCTTCCTGGAAGAGTGCCCAATTCATGTCTCGCAGCAGTGCCTCTTGTTGGACTTTGTAGTATTGAATCATATCGCGCTGCGCCATTTGACGCTCCCATCCGAGTATCAATCTCGCAGGCGAAAATCCAAGGGCCTGTGCTAGAATTTCAAGTTGGTCCCTTGGGTTGCCCAGATCAAATGATCCAATTACATCACCAGACGAAGTGGTTTCTTTCCCTTCAATTGCAAGACGAGCCGCCTTCGACAGATTCTTTGCAGCCACTAGTGGTAGTATTCTCTCGATGGATTTCCAGTCATTGGGATCATCAGACAGAAGCCCACGATAGTATGACTCAACGAGATTTCCACTCGCGCCCGCTGCGGATCGAGCAGCTGCTACAAGAATATCGTTCGGCTCAGACTGAAGAAACATGGAAGGCACTTCGGTCAGCGGTACTACGTCTCCCATGCCTACACTACGGGAGAGGTCCAAATGCGGGATAGGAATGCCGGTGAGTTCACCTACATGCGCAAGTCCAAAGGTGCTTTGGCTTATGCCATGAAGAATGAGGTCTGGGTTAGCGCCAAGCTCTTCGAGGTGCTCCCGAAGTTCCCGACGGATTTGAGTCTTCGGCTCCTTAATCCCAAGGATTCGACTGAAGTAAGTAGCCGTAAAGTCCACGAGGTCTGCTACGTCTTCTGCCCCTGGCAACCCCATCAAGCCACCTAAGAGCATCATCATAAGCCAATAACGGAGGGCCCCTGGATCATGAGTAGCAAAGTACAATGTGTTTTGCAGATAATTAGCGAAGAGGAAAAACACAGATTTTTTCCCTCGCATGAATTCGGGGCGGTTCCATCTGGCATTCTCGTAGTTCGCAGTCCAGTTTGCCTGACGCGCAGCGAGCACGCCCTTTTCGTGCGAACCACTTTCTGCGAATTCGAGCTCATAAGCAGCGATCGCTGTGATGTAGCGGTTCATCTTTTCAACCAGGTGGAATGGAAGAGCGCTGAACCTGCTGACTTCGTGCCAGAAACGCCTTACTTTCGGAAGGTAAAGCCCCCGGTCAAGATTGTTTTCCGAGGCAGCGATTGCAATTTCAGTTGCCAAGCTCTGATCTAGCCAACCTTCATGCTTGCCTCGCTCGATGAGCCTCGCAATGCGATTCTCTCTAAGATTCTCTCGAGCTTGAGATGCATTTCGATTTCGCTCAAAGGTTTTCTTGTCGATCTTCTTAATCTTATTCGTATTGTTAAATACGCTTAGTGTCGTCGAGTTGATGTCATCCCCCGACTCCATAATCAGCATTGCATCGTAGCCAAGCGCTAGTGCTCCACGATAGAGTCCAAGCTCCTCAGCCATCTGCGGGTCGAACGGAGGAATATTGTTACTCTCCAGCATCATCGTGATTTCACTAACGATTTCTTCTGGGGCAAGCAATTCTCTCGTTCCAAACAGCTCGCCGGAACCAGACTGCAAGTTTCCACGATTCCCAGCCTGTTCCAGTTCAAGTGTCTTTTGCAGAATGAGTTTTCTAACTTCAAGAGTGTTTGGCGCAACCTTTAGCTTGCTAAGGTCATAGGCATCAACTTCCCCGCCTACGTCTGAGAGAAATTCCTCAAACAGAGAATCCTCGCCAAAATCTAGTGTAAAGTGCGCTGCACCGCCCTCAATCTTCCCAATACGCAGCGCATACCTCAACTTTGCTTTAAGCTTGTCTTGAGCAGAGTCCATTGCATTGAGGAACTTCTGCCTATTAGCAACCCAATCCCTTAGTGTCCAGGTTGCCTTTGTCAAGGCACTTATAGCCTTAACATCTCCATATCTTGCGGCCAAATATGGCGCGACGGTAGTTAGAATCTGCATGCCATTTACGACAGCAGACTTTACGTTAAACCCTAAGTACGCTACGAACCCAACGCTACGCAGCACCGCCCACTCATTATCAGGGTTCATAATGTAGCTGAAGTGTCTATCCAGCCAGTGGCGCATTTCCTGACGTTCGTCGCTGCGACCACCGTATTCCTGAATGATAGCTACATCCTGCTGCATGCTTTGAATTGGGTCGTGCAAATCGTCAGCGAACTTTACCCTCGCAATATGCCCTGCGCCGGAGCGAATATAGTAAGCAAAGCTGCGAATGGCGTCTTCGCTATACCCATGAATTCCTCGCTTGCGAAGCAGGTGTTTACGGAAACTCCTAAACGGAGCAACCTGCGCCTCCCAGCGCTCGAACGCTGCGGCCTGTTCTGGGGTAAAGTTTTTCGTAGCTTCTAGCTTCCCTCGCAAGCTTCGCAAGAGCGCACGTGGCATGCCTTGCACAACGAAGTCCGTCTCACGCATCTTACCGCTTGCAACAACGGCGTTAACACCCAACTCCTTTCGAAGCTCCCCCAAGGCCAAGTCTCGTTCCTTTACAGATTCGTATGCCTCAAAGGAAATAAGCTGCCCCTTTTTATAATTAACTCCCTTGTGGTTAAAGTCTCTCTTCGCACGTGCAGTTATTGTGTGATTTCCAAAGCGCATAAAGGGAAAATACCCTTGCGCCTTAAGCTTGTCGAAGTCTGCGTTTATGCCAGCAATCTCCTGCTTAAGCTGCTCTTCGCTATCGATAATAGTACGCGCAGCATCAGTAAGTGCTGTAGTGCGCATTTCTTCCAGTACACGATCTAGCTGCCCGCGAACTTGCTTGTATACGTCCAGTGCCTCATTTGTAAGCCTACGGGCAAGCTCGTCTTCTATAAACCTCTTTTTATTCAGCGCCTCTTCGTACAATACGTCAGCAAGCTGCGCTGCTTCTACTTTGCCCAAGTTCTTCCACGCCTTTAGCGTGTCAACAGCATCTGCCTGAAAGTTGCGCTGATATTCAGCCCAGTTTGTGACAGCTTGTAGATAACGTTGTAAGTGGGGGATATGAGGGTTTTCCTTTACAATTTGCAGGAGATTAAACCCCACCGAGATGATTTTATCAAACTTATCAAGATGCTCTTGTAGTCCGGCAAACTTCTCATCAAAATCATTAAGGCCGTAGCGAAGGACCTTGATGATATCGCTTCCACCTGCAGCAGCAACGCGCTCAAGTTCCGCATTTACCTTATAAGCAAACTTCCTTGTTTCAAGGAACAACTTCCAGTCATTTCCGTACTCGCTCTTAACAAACGGAGGCATATGCTCAAACATAGCCTTATATTGAGCGATTACAGGTTTGAAATATCTAGTCATCACCTCGTCGCTAAAGCTTTCTTGTGTGGCAAGTCTTGCAGTCATTTCTGCAAAGAACTCGTCAAACGAAAGCAGATACTCCTTTGAAGCCCAGCTTGCTGGCAAGGGCGCTGTCATAGGAGTCAAGTTAATGTTTTCTGCGCCCTCTGACTTTGCAGCACTTATTGCTCTTTGCGGAGCAAATTGCGTTAACAACAAAAATGCCTGAGGAGATTGAGCAGCTTTCTCCAGCCAACGCTGATATTCTTCAAGAAGGACTGCACTAAGCTTAATAGCATCTTCCTTTATTTTCTGGTCTGGGCTTTCATAGTCCCTGAAAATCTGAGCTATAAGATTTGTAGCGATCGAGTGGCCAAGCTCATGGTTAAGCGTCTCAAACAAACGCCGTCGAGCTCGATGTGTGTGCTCGTTTGTCTTTGCTTTCTTGTCGAGATAAATTTGAGTTGCAAGTTCGTCTACATCCACGTAGAGCAGTCCGAGGGGGACGGACTTTCCATTTAGCATCTTGTAATTATTTGTTAGCTGAAAGAATCCAGCAAGCTTTTCCTTAACCGTTGGAACATCGGTTACGATAAGCTTGAGGTCTGGATTCAAGACCTTTGTAAACACTGCTGCATACGACTTGACTTGCGCAAGCAAGTTATCAGCAATTTGCTGCTTTGCAATCAAGTCAATTCGGCGGCCCTTAAGCAGTTCTAGGGTTCGCTGCCGTTTCTTCAAAGCTGAAGGACTTAGTCCCTCAGTAGGCAGCTTGCTAATCTTGTCGATGTTCGTTGTTATAGTTTTGATAAGCTCATCGTAAGGATTGGCATCTACTGCTACAACAGGAGTTATCTCCAAAGCTTCACGAACAGTTATGCTTGAACCGTCTTGGGCTTTTGGAAGCGCTTTTTCGATAGGGCTTACTTTCTTATCCAAAAGTGTTAGCGCTAGTGCCTTGTCCTTATCAGCTTCCGCGTCGTAACCGACGTGACGAGGCTCTTGAAAGCTGTAAGGAATTATATCCGTACCCTCTTTAGGAACTAAGAACTCCTGATGAGCTGTTTCCTTACGCTCCTCAAGCCTCTGACGAAGCTCCTCGTGAATGCCACGCAGGCGAACAAGATCTCCAACAGGAGTAAACTGTCCTTCAATAAAATTAATGGGATCGTTACTTGCAAGTTTCGCCCGCCGCTCAGCCTCCAATGCAGCAAGTATTTCATTCCTTTGACCTTTACGAATAAGGGCAAGTCCTCCTCCAATGAAGCTCCCAACAACCCCACCTGTTACTACGCTTTCCCAAAAGTTCTCACCGAGCGTTCTTGTTGGGTCATAGCCCGCAAGGTCGCTAGCAACCCAATTCGATCCGATAGTTTGTACACCTTCTTGAATAGCTTCCGTAAAGAACCCTTTTACGGTTTCCAGTGTAACCCCTGTCTCTCCGCTAAGATTATAAGCCTTAATGGCTTCGTAAACCTTTCCCTTCGTAAGTTGATTAAGCTTATTAAGAAATATCCCTCCAGGAACTGCTTCTGTCAAGCCAAAGGCTGCTCCTCCTGCATAGGCAATAGCAGCTTGCTCTGGTGTAGCGCCATGAGCGATTGCATCGTCATACTGGTCAACTGCGCCAGCTGCACCGCCGAGAGCAGCAGATGCAAGTGTAGGTGTAAACCCTGCCGCACCAGCAGCCCAACCAAGGCCCATAAATCCTACAGCACTACCAAACGCTTCAGGAAGTTGTTCATACCAAGCTGCGTTTGGGTCTGGCGGAAGTGTAACCTCGTCCTCGAGTTTCTTCAAAAGCTTATTAACACCTACAAGCATTGAACTTACAGGCGCCTTCCAGGTTGGCTGAAAAGGTTCATCAGCACCAGTGTTTTGAATAACTTCCGCTAGCTCCGGAATACCTCTCAAAGAACTGATTATTGTTCTATTTAGCCCTGATGCTGTTTTATTTGCTACGTTCAACAGGGCAGACCCGATAGCCGCTTGCGGGCTATAGACATTCGACAGAAACTTCCCTTGACGATCAAGAGGCGAAGGCTGGTCAAGTGATGTATCAATTGGCGGAGAACCCTGAGCTTCCTCCCAGGGAGGAGGAAGAGAACCCTGAGTCGAAGTCGAAGCCGAAGCCTGAGCCTCTTCCCAGGGAGGTGGAAGAGCGTTTCGAGCTTCTTCCCACGGAGGCGGAGGGGAAGAAGTCTTCTTGGCTTCCTCCCACGGAGGGAGAACTTCATTCGCCACTGTCGTTCACCTTCTGCCAAGTGGTTTGATCCGTATCGGGGCCTTCCTTGATCTTCTTGTAGCCATTCCTTATAGTCCCCACTGGGCTTCGTCGAACGTTATCTCCAGGCCGCTGAATCGGCCCACTCCGTTGAGTCGGACGTGGCGTGCCTGGCATCCCTGTCGTGGTCTGGTTGAACTGGTGTAGATACATGACATCGTTCATGGACTCTTCAAGCATTTGCTTAGCTTGCTCGGCAGTCAGAGTCTTACCAAAATTCTGGAAGTCATTCTGCCAAGCTTTTAGCCTTGCTTCATACAGCGAACGAGCCTGCTCACCTGGCGACTTAGCACGTCCAGTGCTTTCCACAACCATGACAGCTTTGGCTTTTGCCGCAGTCTCGTCCATACCCTCTGCCATGTATTGTGCAGCAAGCATGTTAATTTTTTGAATATCCTGCGGTGTCCTTCCAATGCCAGCTGCTCTATACGCATTCGCGCGCGTTCGATCAGCTTCCGCACGAATACGCTCAATTTCTTCCCTAGCACGATTAGACCTCTCAGTTTCAGTCAGCTGACGAGTGCCACGAGTATCAGCCTTCCGCTGTGCTTCGATTTGACCTTCAACCTGTTGACGATTGATGTCAATTTGCTGCTCAGCTTGACGGCGACGGGCCAAGGCATCTTCACGCTCATCAGCCCGCTTCTGCTGCTGCATCTCCACTTGACGCTGCTGTTGCCTAAGTCCCTGCAATGTTCCAATGCCAGTTGTAATAGCGTCAGCAGCAACATCTCCAGCGCCTTGCCCATAACCAGGACTACGTAGCAGGTTTGCCCCGGTCGTCATCAAAGCTGCTCGAAAATTTGGGTCTGCAAGGGTAGTCCGTATGGCGTTGAAAATGCCACCGGATTGCCGGGCCGGGTCCACAGCCGGGCTAGGCGGCCCCATAACGTTATTGGGGATGCCGTAGGCGGGATTGACAGCCGGTGTTACGGGGCCATTTATTCCCGGTACTGGTGTTGGTGTTGAAGGAGTACCGCCACCAATGGGATTGACAACGGGAGGTAGCGGTTGCGCTGCTGGCTGTCGCATAAAGAGAGCTTGAAGAAGATCTGCAATAGCCATTTTATTATGCCTCCGGATTCCTTGACAGGGCACTTGCAATCATCATAAGCGAGCCAAGTCCTTGCAGCCAACCATTACCTCCACCGGCGAGTTGGCGAGTAGTTTCCTGTGTCGTTGTACCACCATACTGACCAGCAGTGCCAGTAAGCTGCTGCAGAAGCTGCGCTGCAATGATTGGCCGCATCTCGTTGAAGTTAAATCGAGCCACAGCCTCGTCAATTCCCATCTGCGTATCAGCTCTTTGCTGCGCGCCAATATCCTGCAGAATGTTTGACGGCGCAAGGCCAAGCCCGAAGGTCTGGGGCGCACGGGCTGCAGCAGAGTTATACATATTTAGCCCAGAGTTATAGGCGTTCATGTTCATATCCGCAAGGATGCGCCCGAGGTTTGCGTTCGTCTCGCCTACAGCGAGCCCCTCGGCAATAGCCCCACGACTGCCACCAAGACTACCAGAAGCGACATTATTCCCTCTAATTGCGGGAATGATGTTACGCATAAGGTTGTCTGTAACAGACTGTGTAACGCCTTCTGTCGCAGCTCGAAATCCTGGAATGTTGCTAGGATTGAAAATGTTAGCGGGATTGAGGAAGAAACTTTCGCTACCCTGTAGCTGATTAACGAAGTTCTGTCCAGCCCCCTGCGCGTAACCTGTAGCTCCTGTTCTCCCGGCAATCTGTGTAGAGCTGGGATTAGCATAGGTTTGCCCAGGATAGAATTGTGGACCTCCACTATTGAAGATGTCCCTTCCTGCCTGCATCAGCAGGTCAACATTCTGCTGCTGATTTGGAGGCAGCTGGACCGTAGTGGTTGACGTTTGCTGTTCTCTAGATCGGCCGCCCATCAGTGCATCCTTTTTGCAAGGAACTTACCAACTATGGTAAATTCGTGTCTGAAACCCAATGGTTGAAGTATACGCTCCCAGCCTTTAGACCCCCAAGCTTCCAGTCGCTCGTAGCCCTCATGGTAAGCGTAAGTTTCAACGCTGTCCATGATGTCTTTGCAAAGCATCAGTTTACCTTTGCCAGAGGCCCATCGAATGACGAGCGTTTTCTTTCCGCCATAAAAGACTGTCTCAGTTACGAGAACAGCCTCAATGTTAAAATTGCGCTGGACAATCCAAATCCTTGCGTTACCGGTTAAAGCCTGACGCTTGATATATTCAAGATCACATGGTTGAGCTTCTATGCCAATAGCGGCAAGAATGTAAGGCTCAACAATGGGCCAGTTATCTTCAACATTAAGAGGATGAACGATTACTATGCGAAGGGCTTCCATAGATTTGCCTCGGCATCAAACCAAATTGGACGCTTGAGTCCGTCATTCAGCGGATTCCAATGAACTCCATCGCAGATTACAACTTGCCCGTCATACGGCTTTGAGGGGGCAACGTGGAGGACAACAATCCTGCCCACGGCAATGGAGTTTAAAGACTCAGCGATCCGACGAAATTCTCGTTGCGCTGCTGGGTCAGAGACCCTTTCAATTGGGGTATAACTCATGATATGTTAAAGGTGTAAGTTTCTCCGAGACCAAAATATTCTGTTGGTCCATCGCCAGGAAGCCACTGCCATCGGCTACGAGTACCGCCTGGGTGAGTAAAAGTTGCTGAACTCGTATTAAAGGACCGAAATACTCCCCCTTTTCCTACAAACGATATAGTAGAAAAAGCATTCTGAGAAACGTTATTGGAAACTTCCACAGTGAATCTATGACTTGTTGTTAGTGAGAAATACTCTTCATAAATACCAACTATAGTTCCTAATCCAGATACATCGGCATTAGATATCGAGCCTATGAGCGGTACTCCAGAGCTACCATTTCCATATCCTCTGTAAAGAGGCTCACTCCCTGCTATGCCTGCCGTAATAGATGGAAGGCCAGGATCCCAACTGAAATTGAATCCACAAGTTGTAAGCAGTAGTTGTGTACTTGCATAACGGATATATACCGTTCCAGTAACATTAGGTGCAATACTCTGACCATCAAAGTAAAAAGTGGCTCCACCTCCCAAATTATACCAGACATTTCTCGCCAGACTGGCTGGGTAAAAGTCTTTGGTTGCAGTGCACATTATCTCGTATTCAGAAGCTGCGCCGCTGAACCTCCATGTTCCACTAGAAGTGACTCCTGAAGGTGGTGCACCCGCTCCCCGCCTAAGTCTCCAAAGATTATCAGTAGGATCAAGAGAAAAGCCTATATATCTTTGAGTAGAACCAACTCCACTAAAACTAAAACCCCCAGCTGGAAGTACAGCTCGCAGTCGAGACCTTGATCTAAGATCTGCGAGGGATAGTGGACCAGAAGTAGGAAGTCCCTGGTTTGGAAGATAAATGGGAACTACCCCTGTAGGTGCAAGGTAATAGTCGCTCAGGAGTATGGGAACAAGGCCATTGAACTCGACACGAATATCTTCAAAGCTAATACGACCGCTAGGCGTAGGCATTATCGAGCCCTCTCAAGCTCTTGAACGCGCTCATATAGCTCTTTAATAGCTTCGATTAAGTAAGGAATAAACTTGTCATACTTGACCGCTTTAGTTCCATCCACCCTGGTTCTGACAAGGTTCGGGAAGTAATTCTCTACTTCCTGAGCAATCACACCTACATCGTCTCTCGTAAGGAAGTACCCATCAGCACCACCCTCGCGCTGCAAGTATTCTTCCGTCCAGTTAAAGGACACTCCACGGATGTGAGACAGGTAATTGAGAGCATCTTTAATTGGAAGAATGTTTTCCTTGAATCGCTCATCAGAAGTCTCGAACGCTATGATGTTGCCAGTTGCTCTAATTGTTCCAGCACTACCAGGATCAATTCCAACACCTAAAGCAAGGAATCGTGCGCCAGAAGAAGATGTACCAGTTACTTGCCCCCACCCTATACTTAGTGCAGCTTGGTACTGCGTAACCGCCGATTGGGGAACTTGAGCGTTCGTTACTTGACCACTAAGGGACGAAAGATTATGCGTATGACCTGCCGCTGCAAACGCACTGGCTGGATTACCCTGCAACCGATCTGCATCCTTTACACCAGTTATTTGCCCCCAAGCAATATTTACACTCGAAATAGCGTACCAGCCTTTAACTCCAGAACCGTTTGTTCCGTAGAAAGCATTATTTCCAGGCGAAGCTGCGTCTCCCTGAAGCTGCATCGTTCGACTTGCTGAAAGGTCGCCTCCGCCTGTAATACTGTTAACACCTATAATGGAAACGGCGCTGTGGTCTACATTCCGTGTACTTGAAGTATTAAGGGAAATCGTTCTATTTGCAGTTATCGTTCCACCACCAACTAGGCCTGTACCTGCATTGATGCTTACAGCACTGTGATCGACGTTGCATGGATGCGAGGTATCCAGCCCAACAGAATCAGCATCTACGCTAATGCCGGTTCCTGCGCCAACTGCAAGTGTTCTGTCAAGTGAAAGATCGCCGCCACCAGTTAGGCCACCGCCCGCTGTAATTGTTCGACCTGTAGGAACAAAGCCGCTGGCTCCAGCCAAGGCCGTAGCCACGCTCACCTTGCGCTCACGGCTTTCACTTGCATTCCAAATTACGAGCATGTCCTCAGTTGGATCAACAGACTCAGGCAAAGCGCCAAGGCCATTGATGTCCAGCTCGACTCCGTTTACGGTAACTGTAATGCCCTCATTAGCTGTTGCCTTGACCGAGAAGGAACGATTTGCGCTGAGGTCTCCACCGCCAGACAACCCGTTTCCTGCTGTAATCTGGCGAGTAAGCTGTACATATCTATTGTCGCCGCGAACCTGATTTAGATATTGCGGATGCGCATCTCCGACAGTCAAGTTCAATAGCGTATTGTGATCTTGTTTGGGGGCAAGGGCCGCAATGTTCGCAGCTGTAGTCTTTACTGTCGCACCTTCTTGTGATACTGGAACGACTTCACTACCCGTGAGAGCACTAGAAGCTGGAAGATCATCGATTGTTTTGTTAGCCATTGCTAACTCCAGATAAGGTTGTCGCCGCCTGACGTCACAAGCGGATCACCGCCGTGTGTAACGAGGAAGAAGGTCTCGACAAAATCTTCGCCCCAAATATCTTCTTCAACTGAAACAAGAATAGGTCCAGGATGAATAAACGGAGACCCGTGCAAATCTCGAACACCTATACCATTCGTCACCCAATTCCAAACAAGGGCAATTGTAGGATACGTTTCTCCTGCCTCTGGAAAGGCAAAGAAGATCTCATTTCGGCGTGGATGCTGAAAGGTATAGCAGTTCCTATAATTTGACGAGTCTATTTGATTAAAGACCCAATCTCTTAGCCTCGCTTCAACAATACTTTCATTGCTATTCTTTTGGCCAGTGTGAACGTAGATGTCATCTACGCCTACGACAAAGTGTCCGCGAGGAAAATCCTGTACACAATCGCGATGAAGGATACCTTTCGACAAGATCTTTTCATGAGCAAAAACGTCGTTGTTAGGCCAAATGTAGTAAAAGGCATAAGCAGATTTCTGCTTGTAAACGATGAAGTAATTTCCAAGCTCCTTCCCGTCTACAACATAGTCGTCAGTTTCTGCAAGATCCTTTTCGCCACTTTGCTTTGTTGGATCGTCTATCGCCCAGGAACTAGGTACAGTCCCGGGGAAAGCAGGGTCACTCCATCGAATTCTGAATGGCTTTTCGACTCCGCTGTCTGTAAGGTAGCCTGCAAATAGGAAGTTTTTCCAAGGGCGCAGGAACTTACACCGCAGGGTTCCGGGCCAGTTAGCAAGATCGGCGAGTTTCTGTGAAGCGTCAAAGTCAAGCCACATCTGAGGCACATCAACGGTGTTGTTGAAGATGCCGATCCCGTTGAGGACTTCTCCGTGCCAGCGCTCATTTACGTTCCCCGAATAAGGTCCACTGTTGCGAGTTATCTGATGATGGTCGCCGTCGTAGACAAAGACATGCTGAGTGTCAGCATAGACCCAAAGAGGAGCTTCGATCGGCGGAAAAGGGCGAAGCCACAGCGGAGCAAATGGCGCCTGCGACATGACCTCTACTTCACCACCGAAGGTCGCTATGCCGGAGGAGTTGAACCTAGCGTTGCGAACCTCATTAAAGGCCTGCGGCGCAATAGCGTATTCCGCTACGTCGCGAACAAACCCAGGCGCTCCCAATTTGCTAACTGTAACTCTCATACCGGTATCACTTCGCCAATCGAGGCAAAGTCAAAATCTACGACCTTGATGATGAACAGTACAGCGTAGTATGGAGGCCTTACGTCTGACACATCATGTGTATGGTCTGGAACCGCGTCAGCTCCGTGGGTATGTGGAACGCCAGAGCCGCTAGATGAAGTCTCAAAATCAGGAAGATTAACCTTTCCAAGCGACTGTTCACCAGAAATCTCAACCCAATGGTTAGCCTGAAGCTGTGCGTTGTCGTCTCCAGAACATGTAACCATCGCACCAAGATGCTTATGCGGGCCGTTTTCCGCTTCTGTCAACGCATGCCCTTGAATCACTGGCGTATGCCCGCCACCAGGAGTAGTAGTTTTTGAGATACTTCCACCAGTTGTTCCAGGTTCAAGGCTAGTTCCTGATGCTACAATAAACCTGTCTCGCAGGTCTGGAACTACACCATAGCCTGAAACCGTTCGACCGTCACAGGGCACCCAACCCTCTGGGATTGGCTTATTCGTAACATCCCAAATCTTAATGGTTCCAGCTGCCTCAACGTGCTTTAGAAGTTCCGTTACGAAGGCGCTAAAATTTGGGGGCAAGCCATTTAGGGCTTCCGACGTAGCCGTTACTGGAGTCGTGATGTTAGGGAAAGTTCTCTTAAGAGCTCCCTTGATAGTTCGAAGGTGTCCAGCACCTTGGCGAATCTTGTCTGACTGGAGCGGCCAAGTCTCAACAAGCTCGTTAATTGTGTTGGCTGTTTCAAGACCCATTGTTACCGCTCCTCGTTATCCAACAAATAGTCTCGATTTGTATGCATTCGCGCTTCAACTGCACGCCAGTATGTATCGCGCGCAGACAGCAGCTCGGAGTTGATATTCGTTGCAAGTGTAAAATCACGTGTATGCAGCGTAGCTACGATATGCAACACTTCGAGCGTAACATAGTTGAAGAAATTTAGAAGCCACTTGTTTGTGACCTCGTTACTATCATCGAGGATTTGATTGGACCTTCTGTAAATTGGAAGCTTGAACTGATACGCCTTATCAGGTACGGGACCGAAGTACACCTTTTCCCCGAAAAAGGCGTAGCCAGCTGGAAGCTGTGGGTCAACCCCGTCAGTTTCTTCTTCCAGTTGCTCAAGGGAAACCCGTGTAAGCGGACTCCATTTCCCTTCATTGTTGAGGACCTTGAACCTTCCCTCTTCAAACTCCCGAAGGAAATCCGCCGGAAGGTCAACGTAATCTTGATTCGCCACCATTTGCCCGTTCCAGCGGTCCTCGAGAAACCACGGCAGCGTAGATCCTTGCTCAAGTTGACTGATCTTTTTGTTTAGCTCGATCAGAACTTGCGCACGCAGCACTTGCGCCTTGCGGTCGCCAAGCCGCTTCATCATGAGATCAAGGACTTCGGAGTTTTTCATAGCAAAAACCCATGCGTATTTGCTATCAACTATGCCACCACTGCCACACACGATTCAACGTGTACAAGCCGAACGATGCAGCAACGGCGCTGCCGAGGTAAACCTTATACCACGTTGGCATTCCATCAAGGACTTCAAAACCAGCCTTAACGATTGCTGCAGTTTTGGGATGGAAGGCCATAATGAGTGGGATGGAAAACAGAAAGGTAAACCAATCTGCACGCCACTTGGCAGTGTTGACCTGCGCAATACTCAATGCAATTTCGGCGTTTTCCGCCGCGCTCATTGCCTGGAGCTTAATTTCCTGTAGCTTACCGTCAATTTCAGCTTCCCGTACTTTTCGCTCCTGCCGAGCCTTGAAGTATCCAGCCGCAGCTTCAACAATTTCACCTAGAATGGGTATCATGGCTCGTCTAGCTCCACGTGTGGGAAGTCCTTAAACTTCTCGTCATTAATCTTCCCGTTCCGATTCCAGTCCAAACCGAAGCGGACCTTGACATTGTGCTTTTTCGCAATTCCTGCAACGAGACCCATCAGAAAGGCAAAGCGATGAGTATCGTTCCAGTCAATCGGATATGGCGCAATGTCTACTGCTCGCGAAGGCAAAGCATTATGCTTTCCCTTGGGCCAAGGAAGCTGTGACGTTCCTTTACGGAAAGCTTCGTCCTGAGCTTCCTTACCACGATGCCCCTCGAGAACCGTGAAATCTATCAGCTCAATCGCTTCTTTGAGAATAAGCTGTAGTCTCGAGTCGCAGGTCGAGAGTCTTTCTTCCGACAGCTTGCTAAACTTTGGCATGTTAGTCCCTGCTCTTCTTTTTCAGAAGAAGGATTAGAGAAACGACACCTGCGACGAGTGCGACAACCGTCGAGGCGATTTGCAACACCTGCTCCGCTACAGTAAGCCAAGATGTTACGCTTGCAATTACCGAGCCCCCACCCGCAGCTACACCAGCAATGACACGACCTTCCATATTTGTACCTTTCTTATGAGTGTCGTTCTCCGACGGGGACAATATCCAAGTCATACGACAACAACTCCCAGGGTAGCTGTCCTTTGGAAGTAAACCTTACTGCGATCATGCGCCCACTCACAGTAAAATCTTGGAAGTCGTCCACCCCAATCTGGAAATCATATGGGCCTTCCCAAGTGATTTCTTCATCCGCGCTATCTTGTCCACCAACCCACAGCTGTACGACTGTTCCTTTTGCAGCCCTGAACACAGGCCACATTCCAAGGACCATTTTGATAATACTTGGGTCAATTTCCCACTGACCGAACCTATCCTGTCCTAGGATAGTAAGGCCGGTCCGAGTCAAAGAAACTTCGACCGGACCGGCCGCAAAAGTAACCCCCGAATCGAATTGGTAGAACCTATCACCTATGATGGCGACTGGCTTAGCCTCCGAATAAACGGCGCTAGCATCGCCCCATTGGCGATCAGTTTCATCCCAACTCAGGTCTCCGAGGGCCACTCATCTCTCCTTAGTGGTCAGTGAACCCGCCGCCATAGGCGAAGGTGCGTTCGAAGTGGAACTCAAAGCCACACTCCGTCAGCCACTGATCCTTGATGTAGTCCGCATCATTTGGCTGGATGTTGGTTTCCAGCTTCGTGTCGCGGCCACCAAGGGGACGGTAGATGATACCGGCGCCGTTAACGACGAAGAACGAGTTTTTGTACACAGGGTGCACGTTCATCAGCGGGTGAGACTTGATGTACAGTGTACCCTGCGGGATCTTGAACTTCTGCAGGTCCATGCCGAAGTACGTAATATCCCCCTGGTAGTTGATGTTAGTGTTATTGTGGTCTCGGCGAAGCTGATTGAGCTTGTTCAAGAACCCGTTTCCACAAAACACCAACCGCTCGTTCCCCGCTTCACCACTTTCGTAGTCGAAGACGGGCGCAACGAAGTCGATGAACTCATCCTCCGTCGGAGTCGTAGACCAGATTTTGACGTTGGACTGGATGAACGACCGCAGGCCCATCGTCGTGCGAAGGGGCATGTTGTTGTTCGTCGAGTCTGTCGTCTCGGAAGCGATACCCCAGAAGAGCTGCTGCTCGATCTTCTCAGCATGCTGGAAGCTCTTGCGCTTCTGCTCGTTCTTTTTGGGATCACCCGTCCGCTTCTTTGTCTCCAAATCAGACTTGGTGATCTGATAAGGAGTCTTGAAGATCTGGGTGTAGTTCTTGAACTTGACCGGGTTCGTGGAGGAGGACGAAATCGAAAGGTTACCTTCCGACTGCGCATTACCCACACGCATCAGCCAGGCATCATCCGCAAGGCTGCCTGGAGTGGTTCCAGCAAAGCCGCGCGTAACGGTAATCTGCGTAGCAGACTGAACACTCACGACACGAAGGATTTCGTTATCGTAAAGCCCCGTCTCCGTCGGCTTCTCATACTGGAGAAGGTCGCCTGGAATCAGCTCCCGCGCATCTCCGCCATCCACAGTAAGAACTGTGGCTGCGTTATTATAACCTCCAAGGTTATTGACGCGCACCCTGCAAATGGTCATTACCTCTTCCCACCAAGCGAACTCAGGATCGTCAGTCCGCTGAGTCCGTGCCTTGGAAGTCAGAGCGAAGAGAGGAGCCTTTCCGTTCGGCTGAAGCCAAAGGATCATCTCCCGAAAGTTCTTCGGACGCTCGTCTGTACCATAGGAACCGGTCCCCCGCAGGCCGGCAAAAAAGCCATTGTTGTCAGGCATGTCTGCAAAACTCCAAAGTGGTTAGGCGATTCCCTGCCTCACCGCATCTACAATCTCACCGAAAAGGCTTTCAGCGTCATTCTGACTAGCCGGAGGAATTACTGAAGACGCTGCTCCGATGCCAGCAGGACGCCCTGGGGGCGGAATCCGCGGAGCGGGAGCAGGAGTCGGAGCTGGCGCAGGAGCTGCACTTGTAGGCAGCTGCAACCCCAAAGCCAGACAGGCAGCTACGCCTGCACGCTTCAGAACTTCCTCCATTGATAGTTGAGGGTTAGTCTGTCGAATGACTTTGATCGCATTTTCAGCGGCTGCTTCATACTCCTTCTTCTCATGCAGTTGCGGGTACATCTGCCTGAACATGTCAGTGTAGCGATCCACTGTTCGACGCTGATCGATGATCGTCGAGACAACGGTCGGCAACGCCTGCATGATAGAGTTGTACGTCGCAAGCTGCATTTCGTAATGAAGGTTTGCGGCAAGTTTAGGGAGAACTTTTTCAGGATTCGTCCTGAGCTCGTCAATCGTATTCGAGTCCCAGTTCCCCTCAATCTTGTACAATTGTTCAAGTTGAGGCAGGAACTGCTCTCGATGCTGTTGAAAGCTCTGCGCAATCTGCTCTGCCGTCGGCTGCGAGGTTGCCGGCGGAGTCGCAGGCTGCGTGGCCTGTTGCGGCGCAGGCTCAGGCGATTGAACCTGAGGCTGCCCTTGCGGAGACTGCTGGGGTGCAGCTCCTTGAGTTGAGGCGGGAGCCTGCTGCACTGGAGATGGCGTAGCAGTAGCGGCACTAGCGGACGGTGGCGTCGTCGGCTGTGCAGGCTGACTGGTAGGCGTCTCGGTTGGCAGCGAAGCTCCCGCCCCAGAACTTGTTGGCGACGAAGGCGCTTCGTCCGTATAATTGGCAAGCGCCTCAAAATCAAAGCCGCCGCCACTCGGCTCAGTGGAATTGGGAGTAGAAGTAGAAGTAGTGCTAGGTTCCGAGGCCGTCGGGGTCGAACTCGGGGCTGAGGTCGAGCCGCTCGTCCCAGGCTCCGGGTCCATCAAGCGGGTCTGAAGGTGGAGTAGATGACGCAGAAGCATTTTCGATCTCCTTTGTTAGAATCTTGATCTGTTGGTTAAGGTCATCAAGCCGAAGGTCCACAAGCGCAACAGCAAGCTCAAAAGAGTGGATTTCACCCTTTTTGTACTCTTGCTCCAAAACCTCGTCCATGGCCTTGAGCGGCGTGAGGACGAGACTTTGTATCCTGGTATCGCGCTGGGCACGGAAGATTTCCATGAGGTATACATAACCCGGGTGCTCCTTTAGGGAATGGAGTTTAGATTGTTCCTCCTGAAGTTCCCGAAGGGTGTCCCCCAAACCCTGATGGTTGTCTGTTTGCAAGCGGCTGTCCTCCAACAGGCACCATGCCAGGCCCAGGACCAGCCCCAGGCGGCATAACCTGAATACGAAAACGATCGAAGTTTCTTTCTCCTTGCAACATCATCGTATGCCCGATCATACCTATAATGTCAAGGCCAGCTGCAACTTGAGGAACACGAGCAATTTGAACGAGTAGCTCTTTCCAGAAATTCGCTTGAGCAAGCCGATCGATCGGGGCAGTCCCGTTGACTGGAACGAAGTTGTATGCACCTGCAATCTGCTCCGGCCCAACCGTAAGAAAGGCGTTTGCTGTCGCAAGAGTGTTTCCTGCAATAGCGTACTTCCGCTCTTCAGACATCAATTGCTGTGTATTTGAGATAAGCATCTCAGCGAGCGGATCGAACGCCAAGTAGGAATTGTACTCAATCGGTGTCTTCAAGCGACTTACACTTGAATTGGCCCCAATTCGCGCCTCAGTTGCACTCCGCCGTGACCCGTGGTCAGTAATACCCATGACCTGGTCCACAACAGCACTTACGCGCTGAATCATCTGTTCGATATACTGCGCGTTTGCCAGGTGGTTCGCAGTTGCATCGTACATCTGCAACTGATGAATAGCCAGCCTTGGGTCGGTTCCGTATGCAGAGGGCTTCAGACGAATGAGCCGCTGTCCAGGTTTTGTGAGATCCTTCACCGTGACACGACTCGGATCGAACACAAGCTGATTGTTTAGGATTCGACGGACGTTATAAAAGTGCGAGTTGATAAGCCAAGTAAGAATATCCGTCAATGGGCGGATAACCTCAATAGTTCCATACTTAGCAAACTCATCGGAGCCAAAGTTCCCTTCCATTACAGCATAGGGAAACTTGTTGTGGTAAAGGCCTAGCGGTTTTGCGCTGATGATAACTTCGTCGTTTGCAAGCTGGAAGCACCAAAGCTCGATCCGACTGGAATCACCAAGCCCCCAAACCTTCGGAATGAGCTTAATGTAAGCATCCGTAATTTTAAAGAATCCAGGTCCCGGAGGATTCTCTTCACCAGGAGCCAAGGGCAGTTCCACTCGCGGACTACCGTAGGTCCAATCCGAACTACCCGACTTTATAAGATGCGCCAACTTATCCAGGTTAATGTAATATCCTGGATATGTGTGCTCCGTCGCAAGGATTTCGAAATACCCTTCGCTGGTATCCCTGATGCAAAACTCTCCTTCCTGGAAACGCCAAATTGGAACGCGAGGGTCAGGGTAGAAGTCGTAAGGACGCACGTTGAACAACTTGTTTCCAACGTAACCCTTAACAATTTCCTGCGTTAGGACGTTCTGCGTACCAGCGAAGGGAATTCCGTTCACCACTACTTGCTGCTTGACGTAGCGGGAGACGATCTTTTCCTCTTCCTCCCAATAGGTTCCAATAATGCCAAGCGAATACTTGGCCATATCGTACAGCCAGTTATATAAAACTGGCACCATACCACCAGACTTAACTTGATAATCCATTACAGCTTCAACAGCCATAATGGAATCTTGGCTTTCGCCATGGCGACCGGTAAACTGAAAAATTGGGCTACGACTAAGGAGCACACTTGTATAATAGGTGTGCGCCGTCATAACAATAGCAGAGACGTATGGGACTTCGAGCGTAACGTAATCTACTTCACCGTCGTAGCGCTTTTTGTCTTTACGCTTACGATCAAGCTCGCGCTCTCGAATATACGCCCGCATCGAGTCGTCAGCGTCATCCCACTGACGATGATAAAGCTTCATCTTACGCGCAGAAAATTTCTTCCGCTCGCAGATGGCATTCTTAATATTATCGTGCAGCTTGCTGCCGTAGGAGACTTTAACACTCAGCATTAGGGAGCTCCCCCTTCGTATTGCAGCTCAGGGATCGCAGCCTCTTCCTGCGTGATGAAGTCGTCAATTGCTTTGTCTTCATCTTGGATTTCCGTGTTAGTTGGGACGAACAACCAGGGATTCGCGGCGCCGATAGCCATTGCGCCTGCGTCGCCCAAGTCCCAATCTACATCATCCTTAAAGTCCGTGAATCCTTGCACGAACTCTGTGTGGTTTTCATTGACCCAAAGCTTACCGTTTGAAGCGAAATCCGTATACGCTTGCCGAATACGGTCAGGCTTTCTGCGGCGGTCGTCATACTCTCGAATAGTGAAGTAGAAATTTTCCGCCTGCATCTTTTGCCTAAAATACCAAGCAAGTATGCGCTGGAAGGCAACAGTTTCAACAGCAATGATCCGAGGCCTATACTGTCGTTTCACGCGCACAAGCCAAGTCCACATTTCTTCGGGGTTCTTGCTTTGCTCCGCAAGATACTCCACGATGTAGATGTCACCTGTACGCGCACTTACCCCAATTACACAAAGGGCAGTTCGATGCGCCTGCTTCTTTTTCGAGTCACTCGCTGGGTCGAGGCCAACGTAGTAAATCAGGTCCGTCGGCAGAGACGTCCAATATCTCAGCCACGTCGGGTCGAAGGCTGCCGTTTCCTTAGAGATGATCTTGCAGCCAAATTCCCTTAGCCAGATATGATACTGTTTCTTCCTAATATACGCTTCGCGCTCTGCAAGAACCTCTTCAAGCGGATAGCGTTCTGGCCAGGCTGATCGAGGCTCACCTGTTACTGCGTCGTATACAAGCTTTGGATACTTAACAGTAAAGAAGCGCGAGTCCTTGTGCGCCTGATTTATGATGTCGTCCTTGTGCAGTCCCGTTTGCAGGAGCGCAAGTTTGCGATTTGGAGCTTCTGACTTTGGAGCCATAGCAGGGACGATAGTTCCGAAGAACAGATCAGCCTGCTTTTCAAGCTGCTCAGGGGTTCCTGTGGTTTCTTCGTTTGAGATGTCGTCGCAGATAATGAAGTCTGGTCGCCAGTCGTCAAGGTTAAGCCCTCGAATGCCAGAAGTCATGCCCTTAGCGACGACATTAATCCTCATGTCAAAGGGAACATTAATCAGCTCGATCCAGTCGTCACGCCAAGTCGTTCCCTTGCGAATGTCGAAGATGGTCGCCCAATAAGATTGCATTTCTACCTGCCGCTTGATCCAGCGAACAGTATGCGACGCCATCGTCTCATTAATGGCAATTGAAAGCGTGTTTCTAGTCAACCCAAAGCCAATCTTCTTTGACAGACCTGCCCGCGTAAGCGTAGTCTTGGCCCCGCCACGGAAGATTTCAGCTGCAAAGAAGTCACGCTCGTTATTATTAAAGTGGTACCAAAAGTCTCGATGGTACTCAGGCGACTTCTGCCTAAAGGTCTTCGGGAAGAACTGACGGCAGTAGAAAAGGTCATCCACCGCAGCGAGCTTTAGGACTTCACTGCGTGGCAGTTCGAGCCTGACTGTTTCTTCTGCTGCGCTCATCTAAGGCCTTAAGATATGAACATTGAATCGGTCTGGGCGGACAAGCGTGAGGTCTTCAACAAGTTGGACATGCGTCGGAAAACGCTCACTCGGGTCGAACCAGTGTACGACTTCACATACTGCGATAGACCAAAATCGACATCCTTCCATGCCAAGCCAAGTGCGCACGACGGGCACATACAGGTTCTCGGTCTGCCAATATGCCTCGCTTGTATGTCGAAATTTACACTCGACAATACATAGAGTTTTCCGTCTGTAGTCTGCAAACAAACCATCAAGTTGGCAGTATCGTGTTCCGTCGCTGGTTCGACAGCCATAAGCAAACCAAACGGATGGGATGTATGAAAGCTCGTAGAGCTCAGTGAATCGTACATGCGCTTTGCGTTCATGTTTAACTCCCCTCTTTGCCAGCGCCCCCTTCGGCTCGAAAGGGCGAAACGGCAAGTGCTTTTCCTGAATTGGATGCGCCCAGGTCGGTTTGACTCGGTACTGGTAGCGCGACACCAGTTCGCTCACCATCTATAACTACCTCCAATCGAGGTCTTTCAGTCTTGCCAATGAGAGCGCGTGCCGCTTCAAGCTCATCGCGCAAGACGTTTACTTGTGTGTTTTGAACAGTGTTGTTGATATTAACGACTGCACCCTTAGTGCCAAATCCAAGGCGATCAAGGACGCTTTCTGCAACGTTCGCAATGGTCCGAGTATCAGTTTCCATTGGAAGCTGCTCAGCAAGCTTATCGAGTGCCATGTGCCCAATGTTCATCATCTTCTCCCGAATAGGAAGGACAGTATGATGAAACACCACACCCTGCTTCTCACGCAGCAAAGTTTGAAAGGCGTCGCTATGAATGATGCAGCTGAGCCACGGCTGTGTAACACCAAAGTGCGCTGCAACATCTCTAAGGCGCATCGTAGGGTTAGCGATTAGAAAATCAATAATCGCTTCGTGCTTAATAGAAACTCGCTTAATTCCAGCGCTTTCAGCCATGGAAAACTCTCAAGGGAATGCGTATGGGGTTGCGTAGTGCCTGCCTTGCAGGCTGCCGTAGGATGATTCCTGTACCTCCGTCTGTTCCGTCACCACTCCCGCCGGCGCCCGGTGAAAGCTGACCTGCAAGCTCCAGACTACCGCTTGGCGGTTGAATATAAAAGGGCACACGAACGTCGGGTACTTGTCCAGCCAACCCTAACGATCCTGTAGGAGGTTGAATCAAAGTACCTCTCCTTAGAACAGGGGTAACGCCTGTAATCGAAAGGGCACCCGCCGCAGGACGAATAGTGTTTTCGCCGGTAAGAGCTGGTGCCAACCCGACGGCGCTAAGTTCTCCGGACGGAACCTGTATAGAAATAGATCCCGCAATTTGCGG
>Ga0164243_10002228_pt1 | contig 32270 bp, 26 predicted proteins | sample OricompcompostOP_FD_108781 | JGI IMG/M metagenome (GOLD analysis project Ga0164243, IMG submission 108781) | Organic Plus compost microbial communities from Emeryville, California, USA - Original compost - Organic plus compost (OP) | ecosystem: Engineered > Solid waste > Mixed feedstock >... | reverse complement strand
CGCTCCCGGCGAGCCGGACCCCGGAGGGGAGGTGCACGGAGTTCCGCAGGGTGAACACGCCGGGCTTCAGGCGGACGGTGCCGCCGCCGAGGCGGGCGACGTAGTCGAGCGCGGCCTGGATCACCTTGTCGTCGCGGCCGACGAGGTCGGCCTTCTCCGGACCGACCGTCAGCGTGAGCCGTTCGTCCCAGTTCGGCTCGTGGGCGTGATCGCCGTCGGTGGCGCGGGGGTCGGTCACCGGGGGCGGGTCGCCGCCGAAAACGGCGGAGGCCCGCGCCGACGCCAACCCGAACGCGGCCAGGCCCAGGATTTCGCGACGGTTCAGTCCGGTCGGTCTCATGCGAGCGCCTCGTGCCGGTTGCCTGGTGCCGGTCGCGGCGTCGCTTCGCCCGGTCCGCCCTGGGGCCGCGCCGACGGGCCGGCTCGACATTAAGGCAACGGCCGGTGCGAAACAAGTATCAAAACGGGTCCGCCACCGCCTTCGGTTAACGGCGCGGCTTCGACTTCTTGGGGGCCGGGTTGTTGTCCATGTTGGTGAAGCGCTCGTAGTCTTCCGCGCGGTAGACCCAGACGGGGTCGCGGCCGACAACGACGTACTCGGTCTTCACTTCGCCCGGCGTCGGCTTCTTCATCGTGAGCGTCACGGCGAACCGCTTGGCGGCCCCTTCGGAGTTTTCCTCGCCCCCGATTTCGAAACGCTCCAACGGCTTACCCGCCTGCCACTCGCCGTCGACGACGTTCACGGGGGGCGTCGCGGTGGCGAGCTGGTCGGGTTTCGAGCCGTCTTGCCAGGCGGTTAAGGCCGACTCCAGCGCCCGGCGGGCCGTGGCGGGGTCGGGCGTATAGGCCCCCGCCCCGCCGCCGCACCCGGGGGCAACCGGTAGAAGAAAAAGGCCGACGAAAACGCACGCCCCGAGTCGAGGGGTGAGAAAGCGGTCACGCATGGGAAACCTCGACCTCGGTTAATAGCTGTCGCTGCTGACGACCTCGCCGCCGTTGCGCGTGCCGATCGCGCGGTAGGTGGAAAGGCTCACGGTGTTCTTGATGAACTTGACCGCGCCGTCGCCGAAGAGGCTGTTGACGCCCCCGGGGTGGAAGCTCGACGGGGGGACCTGCATCGCCATGTTGGCCATGTTCCCCGTAAAGCCCGGGGCCGCGCACGACCGGGTGTTCGGGGGGGCGACGTGGTTATACGTCGTGCAGCACATCTCGCCCATGACCCAACTCATCCCCTGCCGGCTCGTCAGCGGCGTGGCGGTCAGCGGGAGGGCCTGGCAGGCCTGGTAGACGGCGTCGGCAGTCGACTGGTTCGTGAAGACGAGCGAGTCCGTGGCCGGGTTGGGGTTCCCCTGCCCTTTGATCTTCTCGCTGAAGAAGACCGTGTTGCTCGTCCCGTCGGTGATGTCGGCGAACTTCACGGAACTGGAGAAGTAAAAGATGCCGCGGGGGGTCTCTGAGGGGGCGTTGGTGCTCGGGTTGTTTTCGGAAAGGTCGCAGGCCCAGGTCTGCTGGTTCCCCAGGTAGTTGGTCCCGCCGGGCCAGGAGGAAATCGGCGGCTGGTCGGACGGGCAAAGGAACAGACCGACCTGGGTCTGGCTGGCCGTGGAGTTCTCGCGGTTCGGGTTCGTGTACGCGGGCATGAAGTTGATCGGGGCGCCGGGCCCGGCCATGCCGGGCGTCTCCGGCGGCAGGTTGAAGTTGATGCTGTTGTACAGGTTCCCCTGCTCGATGAAGGCCAGCAGTTGGCTGTGCGCCGACCAGCGGGCGTACACGGGGGCGCCGGTGAAACTCGCCCCCTTGCCGGAGGGGAGCGCCTGGACCGCGCTCAGGTAGTTATGGATCGCCAGGCCGATCTGCTTCAGGTTGTTCGTGCACTGCGCCCGCCGGGCCGCCTCGCGGGCCGCCTGGACGGCCGGGAGCAGCAGCGCGATCAAAATGGCGATGATGGCGATGACCACTAACAACTCGATCAACGTGAATGCGTGTCGACGCCTCGGCATGGGTAAACCCTCAACGGGTGGCGAATGAAGGGATATGAGGACGGCGAACGTGTCCGGAAAGGCCGGCGAAAACGTGTCTTCAACACGCGACCGATATGCGGACCGACGCGCGTAACGCAGGACAAGGCCGCAGGGGGCCGTGACGCCGCGCCGGGAACCGGTCCGGGGTCAGGCGGACGTCGGACGGGGCGGGCGGTCGAGGCGTCGGTCGTCGACGCGTCCCGTCGAGACGGCGTCCGCGGGGGCCAGGAAGGGGTGATTTAAGGCGTGGGGAAAGTCGCCGGTTTGGGCCAGACAAACCCAGCGGTCCAGCCGTAGCGGCGTCGGGGCGACCGGGATCGGCGCGGGGCGGCTCGGACGGCCCGAGCACGACGGGCCATTACAAGGCGTTGGACGCTCCGCGGGGGCTTCGGCCCGATCCAGCAGGGCGAGGGAGTGAGAGGAGGCCGTCGACGGGTCGGTCCGGGCGACGACGTAGTGGGAACAGCCGGCCTCGGCCCGGGGCGGCGCAGCCGTCAGCAGCACAACGAGCGCGCACAACACGCCCGACGCCGGCCGCGCACCGTACCCATAGGACCGGGACCCCATTCCCATCGGCCCCCTTGTCGAACCCGTCGGAGGTATTAGAAAATGTGAAGCGTGCGGCGAACCCCGTTATCATTTGGGGGTCGCCGTCATTGTAAAACCGAACGGTGATACCCCGCAAGTGGACCAAGACGCAAGACCTGTTGAACCGTCGAGCGCAACCCCGCACGGGTCGCGGGCCGGGTCGCCGTCGCGGAAACCGAGGGTCGTCACGACCTTGTCCGCGTTCACGATCCTGGCCGCGCTCGCGACGCTAATCGGCTGGGCTTACCGCGACCGCACCCCGGACTTCGGAAGCTACATCCCCGAGCCCGCGGCGGCGCGCGAGGCCCTGGAGGCCGTGATGCGGGCCTGGGTCGAGGGCCGTCCGCTCGACGCGCCGGCGGCGACGAAGCCCGACGTTTACGCCGTCGACAAACAGCGGAAGCCCGGACAGAAGCTGACCCGGTTCGAAATCCTGGGAGAGGTCTCCAGCGAGCGGGCCCGGGCGTTCGCCGTGCGGCTCGTGTTCGAGGCCCCCAAGGAATCCAAAGTGGTCCGCTACATCGTCGTCGGGGTCAACCCGGTCTGGGTCTTCCACCCGGTCGACTACGAGTCGATCTGCCAGTGGACCCACCCGATGGATAAGCCCTCCGACGCGGAACCGGCCGCCGTCAGCGAGCCCACGCCATGACCGACGAACGCGCGACCGACGACGCCCCCGCCCAGGCCCCCACCGGCCTGCGGCATTCCGTCGCGTGGGCGCTCCGCGCCGTGCAGGTGAGGCTGCGGTTCGTCGCCGTGCTCGCCGCCGCGTTTCTCGTCGCGGGCCAGTGGGAAACGCTCCGCACGTACTGGGATAAGGTCGCGCGGGCCGCCCGGGGCGCGGGGTCGGGGGTTCAGACGGTCTCGAGTAACGTCGAGTTCTTTTGCCCGATGGACCCGGGCGTCGTCGCCGAATGGCCGGGGCGTTGCGGCGTCTGCAACATGGCGCTCGTCCGCCGGCTGAAGGGGGAGGCGGCCCCGCTCCCCTCCGGCGTCGTCGCGCGGATGCAGCTCACGCCGTACAGGCTCCAACTGGCCGGGGTCAAGACCGAGCCGGCCGCGTATCGGCCCCTCGCCCGAGAGGTCGTGCTCGACGGCGTGGTGGCGGCCGACGCCAAAGCCGTCGACGCGGACGCCTTCGAGAAGGATCTGCCGACCCTCGTCGAGGGCCTCTCGGCCGACGTGACGGCGGACACCCTCCCGGGTCGGCCCCCGGTCGCGGCCAAGGTCGACGCCCTCAACCGTTCGGGCCCGCGCCCGCGCGTCCGCCTCCTGCTGAGCGATCCCCCGCGCGAACTCCGCCCGGGGACGCGGGTCGTGGTCCGCGTCCGCCGGCCGGTCGCCGACCTGGAGCCATTCCGTTCGCTCCCCGCCGACCCGCCGGCGCTCCGTAAAGGAGAGCCGAGGGCGGTCTACCTCTGTCCGGCCCACCCCGAGGTCGTGCGCGACGCCGACGGCAAGTGCCCCGTGGACGGCGCCGATTCGCTGGAGCCGGAACCACTACGGGCGAACCAACGGGTCGGGTGGTGGTGCCCGATGCACCCGAACGTCTCGGCGGACCGGCCGGGGCGGGAGTGCGCGGAATGCGGGGGGATGAAGCTCGTCCCGCGGGTGATCACCTTCCGCCCGGCCGGCCAGGTGCTCGCGGTGGCCGAGTCGGCCGTGGTCGACACCGGGACGCGGACCGTCGTGTTCGTCGAACGGATGCCGGGGATGTTCGACGGCGTCGAGGTCGTGCTCGGACCCCGTTGCGGAGACCTGTACCCCGTCGCCTCGGGGTTGGAGCCGGGGCAGCGGGTCGCGGCGGCCGGGGCCTTCCTGCTCGACGCCGAAACGCGGCTCAACCCGAGCCTCGCCGCCGGCTACTTCGGGGCCGCCCGCGGCGCGAAGTCCGAGCCCGCCACGAGCGCGACGGCCCCCGTCGCCGACGCGGCCCGTCCGCTCTGCCCCGTCACCGGCAAGCCGCTCGGCTCGATGGGGCCGCCGTTCCGCGTCGTTGTCGAGGGCCGGACGGTGATGCTCTGCTGCGACGGCTGCGAGGACAAGCTCCGCAAGAACCCCGACAAGTACCTGGCGAAGAAGCCCTGAGGGGCGCCCCCCTTCCCCACGCCCCGGCATGACATGATCGAGCGCGTCATCGAGTTTTCCGTCCGCAACCGGACCGCCGTCGCCGCCGTGGCGCTGATCCTCGGCGCGCTCGGGGCGTACGCCGCGGCGGTCGCCCCCGTGGACGCGATCCCGGACCTGTCCGAGAACCAGGTCGTCGTTTTCGCCGAGTGGATGGGGCACAGCCCCCGCGAGGTCGAAGACCAGATCACGTACCCCCTCTCGCTGAACCTCCAGGGGGTTCGGGGGGTGAAGGTCGTGCGGTCGTCGAGCGAGTTCAACTTCTCGATGATCAGCGTGATCTTCGACGACTCGGTCGACTTCCCCACCGCCCGGCAGCGGGTGACGGAGCGTCTGGCCCGGGCGCCCGGCCTTTTACCCCCCGGGGTCGTGCCGGCCCCGGTGCCGGACGCGGTCGCCACCGGACAGATTTTCTGGTACTCGGTCGAAGGGGGCGGCCTCGACCTCGGCCGCCTCCGCGACGTCCAGGACTGGTACGTCCGGCCCCAACTCGCCTCGGTCCCCGGCGTCGCCGAGGTGGCGACGGCCGGCGGGTATCCGGTCGAATACCAGGTGAACGTCGACCCGTTGAAGCTCCGGGCGCGCGGCGTGACGCTCGGCGACGTCGTCCGCGCGGCGGGCGAGGCGCACGCGACGGGCGGCGGCCACGTGATCCAGAAGGGGAACGCCGAATACATCGTCCGGGGCGTCGGCTGGCTCGGCGTCTCGTCCGCCGGCGGCGACGACACGTTCGACCCCGCCCGCGTCGTCCGCGACCTGGAAAACGCCCCGCTCCCGGTCCGCGACGGGACGGCCGTCCGCGTCGGCGACGTCGCCTCGGTCGCCGCCGGCCCCGGGCCCCGCCGGGGGGTGTTGGAAAAAGACGGGAACGAGATCACGGGGGGCGTCGTGCTGATGAGCTACGGCGAGAACCCCCTGGAGGTCACGCGACGGATCAAGGCCAAGCTCCGCGAACTCCGCGCGGGGCTCCCCCCCGGGGTGCGGGTCGTCCCCTTTTACGACCGGACGCCGCTGATCCGCGGGGCGGTCGGGACCGTGACCGGCACGGTGGTCGAAGCGATCGCCACGTCGACGCTCTGCGTCCTCGTCATCCTGCTCCACCTGCGGGCCTCGTTCGTGATCGCGCTGACGATCCCGCTGGCGGTCCTCTTTTCGTTCGCCCTGATGGGCCTCTTGCGCGGGCTCGGGGTCGTTGACGTGCAGACGAACGTGATGTCGCTCGCGGGGATCGCGATCTCGGTCGGGGTGCTCGTCGACTCGTCGATCGTGATGGTCGAGAACGCGATGCACCACCTCCGCGAGCACTTCGGCGACCGTCCGGTGCGGGGCGACGTCCGCGCGATCGTACTCCCGGCCTGCAAGACGGTCGGGCGGCCGATCTTTTTCTCCGTCGTGATCATGCTCCTGTCGTTCCTGCCGGTCTTCGCGCTCGGGGGGATCGAGGGCCGGATGTTCCGGCCGCTGGCGTACACCAAGTCGTTCGCCCTGCTGGCCGTGGCGGGGCTGGCGGTCACGCTCGTCCCGGCGCTCTGCACCGTCTTCCTCAAGGGGCGGATGCGGGGCGAGCGGGAGAGTTGGGTCGTCCGGAGCGTGATCGACGTCTATCGGCCCGTCCTCTCGTCCCTGCTCGACCGTCCCGCGCCGCTGGTCTGGCTGATCGGGGTCACGTTCCTCGTCGGCCTGGCCCCGATCGGCCACCCGGCGGTCATCCCGACGGTCCTGGCCGTCGCGCTCGTGGCCGTCGGACTGACGACCCGGCGCACCGGGCGCCGGGTCGCGGCGATGGCGAGCCTCGTGCTGATCGGTTTGGCGGCGGACCGGTCCGTCTCGCCGATCGGGCGGGAGTTCATCACCCCGCTCGACGAGGGGATGGTGATGGACATGCCGATCACGGTGCCGCGCGCCTCGGTCTCGCAGTCGGCCGACGACTTGAAGGCCCGCGACATGATCCTCTGCCGGTTCCCCGAGGTCGACATGGTCGTCGGCAAGGCGGGCCGGGCCGAGACGTCGACCGACCCGGCGCCGATCGACATGATCGAGACGATGGTCAACTTCCGCCCCCCCGAGCTCTGGCCGCGCCGCAAGCTCCTCCCGGCCGACGCCCGCCGCCAGGCCCGGGCCGTCCTCGACGCGATGGGGCGACGCGGCCTCGTCCGCCCGCCGACCGGCGCGGCCGAGAAGGACGCCCTCGTCGACGCGGCCGTGGACGCGGTGATGCCGACGTTCGACGCCCTGATCCGCGAATTCGCTTACCAGCGCAACCGCGAATTCGACCGCTCCCTCGGCGGCACCTTGACCGACCCGGACGACCCCGCCTTCGCCGCCCAGCAGGCCAAATGGCGCGACCACGTCCGCGACCTCGACGGCGAACTCACCCCCCGCGCGGCCGAGACCTTCACCCGGCTGGTTCTGGAAGAGTTCCTCGTCCGGGCCGAGGCCGCCGACCCCAAGGCGCTGGCCCTCGTCAACGAAGCACGGGCCCTCCGCGAGCGCGTCCCCCTGCCCTCGCGTGCCGCCACGGCCTCGCACCACCACGGCGCCCCGACCGAGGCTCCGGCGCTGAAGTCCGACCCGGTCCCCGCCCTGGAGGCCGCACAGACGGAGTTGAGCCGGTCGTTCGCCGCCCGGCTGGTCCTCTGGCGGATCGACCGCGCCGACCTCGTCGGGTTCGGCGGCGAGCTCGACCGCGCCGTGCAGATGCCGGGCTGGACCAACGTCTGGACGATGCCGATCCAGAACCGCGTCGACATGCTGGCGACGGGCGTCAACACGGCCGTCGGCGTCCGCGTCCTCGGGCGGCGTCTCGACGACGTGGTCCGCGCCTCCGAGGCGATCGCCGCCGCGCTGAAGCCGCTCCCCGGCGCGGCCGACGTCGTCGCCGACCCGCTCCGGGGTAAGGGCTATCTGGAAGTCCGGGTCGACCGCGACAAGGCGGCGCGCGAGGGGGTCGGCGTTGCCGCGGTCAACCGCGCCGTGGAAACGGCGCTCGGCGGCCGGGTCGTCGCGACCACCGTGGAAGGCCGCGAACGCCACCCCGTTCGCGTCCGCTACGCCCGCGCCTGGCGGGAGGACGAAGACTCGGTCCGCGACGTCCTGGTCGAGACCCCGCCGAAGACCCCCGGCGGGCCGCCCGGCGTGGTCCCGCTCGGCCAGGTGGCCGACGTCCGGATCGTCGAAGGGCCGGCGGCCATCAAGAGCGAAAACGGGATGCTCCGCAATTACGTCCGGCTCAACGTCCGCGGGGTCGGGGTCGGCGACTTCGTCGAGAACGCCCGCCGGGTCGTCGCCCGCAACGTGAAGCTCCCCGAGGGGGTCTTCGTCGAATGGACCGGGCAGTTCGAACACGAGTTGAGGGCGAGGCGCACGCTCTCGGTCGTCGTCCCGTTGGTCATCCTCACGATCTTCCTCATCCTCTGGTGGACCTACCACGACCTGGCCGACGCCGCGCTGATGATGCTGGCCGTCCCCGGGGCGATCGCCGGAGGGGTCTTCTTCCAGTGGCTCTTCGGCTACAAGTTTTCCGTCACCGTCTGGGTCGGCTACATCGCCTGCTTCGGGATGGCGACCTCGACCGGGATCATCATGCTGGTCTACCTGCGCGAGGCCGTCGAAAAGGCCGGCGGGCTCGGCCGGCTGACCCCCGCCCGGCTCCGCCTCGCCGTCCTCGACGGCGCGGTCCACCGGCTCCGGCCGAAGCTGTTGACGGAGGGGACGATCGTCCTCGGCCTGGCCCCGATGCTCTGGTCGTCGGGCGTCGGCGCGGAAGTCATCCGCCCGATGGCCGCGCCCGTCCTGGGGGGCATCCTGATCGCCGACGAGGTGATCGACCTGCTCCTCCCCGTCGCCTTCTACCACGTCCGGCTCTGGCGGCTGCGCCGACTCCATGGGACCGCTGCACCATCTTGTTCGGCCCTCGGGCGCGCAGCGGACTTGAACACCGCGCATCCCGCGGCCGACCCGTTATCCGGGCCGGTTCACGCCGTCGACACGGCCGCCGGCTGACTCGCCGCCGGCAAACGGACGGTAAACCGGCTCCACCGGCCCGGTTCGCCGTCGGCAGAAACGGAGCCTCCGAACGACTCGGCGATCCGGGCGACAACCGCCAGGCCGAGCCCGACCCCGGGCGTACCGAGTCGGCGGGCCCGGGGTGATCGGTAGAACGGCTCGAAGACGTGCGGCCTCTCCTCGTCCGCGAGCCCCTCGCCACGGTCCTCCACCTCCACCGCGACGCCACCCGGCTCGCGGCGGATGCGGACGACGACGGGGGAGCCCGGCTTGCTGTACTTCACGGCGTTCTCAAGCAGGTTGTCGAGGAGTTGCCCGAGCAGGCCGCGGTGCACCCGCGCGACGACCGCCCCGTCTCCCCCGACGTCCAGGCGGATGTCCGCCGCCCGGTCGTGCCCCGACCAGTCTTGAAGGTGCTCGGCGACCCACGCGGCGAGGTCGACCGGTTCGAGGTCGGGCCGGCCCGCGTCGGAACCCGACCGCGCCAGGAAGAGTAGCGATTCGACGATCCGCTGAAGTCGCTCGGCCTCGTTATGGAGCCGTTTGAGGACGCCCCGGTAGTCGTCCGTCGTCCGCTCGCGACGGAGCGCCACCTCGATCTGTCCGCGGAGGGCGGCAAGCGGGGTCCGCAACTGGTGCGAGGCGTCGCCCGAAAAACGCTCCTGGCGGACGAGCGCCTCGTGGAGCCGGCCGAGCAGGCCGTTGAACGACAGGGCGAGGTCTTCCAGCTCGTCGCCGGTCCCCGGGCTCGGCAGGCGTTGCTCCCGGTCGTCCGCGGTCATGCCGCAGGCGGCGCCGGCCATGAGCGTCAACGGACTCAGGGCGCGGCGGCAGACGTAGCGGCCGGCGACGGCGGCCAGGAGCCAAAGACCCGCCGAAAGGCCGACGAGGGTCAGCGCGACGAACCGCAGCCCCGCCTCCATGGGGGCGAGCGGGACCCCCGTGGCGAGCACCAGCGCGGGGTGGGCCGTCTTCCCCTCGTCGTCACGCCCCGCCGCCGCCTGCGCCCCGACGTCGGAGGCCGGAAGCCCGGACGATAATCGGACGGACTGGAGCCGCCGGAGCGCCAACCGCCACAGGCGGCCCTCGCAGTCGGTGTGGGTCACGTGGTGGTGCCCGCCCGGGGCGTAACGGTCCAGGATGTTGGTCAGGTCGATCGTCCCCACCCGCGAGGAGTGGTCGACGATAAAGCCGCGGGAGTCGTGGACCACCCAACTGATCGGCCCTTCGCCCGGGTGTTCGGCCTCGAACGTCGGGCGCAGCTTCGGCCTCCATTCGACCGCGTCGGACTCGACGTCCGCCGCCACGCACAGGGCGTCGAGCGCGACCATGAGCCGCTCGTCGAGGTCGCGCTGGAAGTGCGACCGGGCCAGCAGGTAGAGGGTCGCGGAGAACCCCAGCAGGATCAGCGCGAGGAACACGAGGAAGAACGCGCTGACCCGCGAGACGAGGCTCACGGCCCCTCCCCCGCCGCGGGGCCGGGCGGGTCGCCCAGGAGGTAGCCGCGGCCCCGGAGCGTGTGGATCAGCCGCGGCCCGTGGGCCTCCAGTTTCCGGCGCAGGTCTTTAACATGAACCTCCAGCGTGTTCGAGAGCCCGTCGTACCGGTCGCCCCAGACGTGGTCGTAGATCCGCGTCCGCGTCAGCACCTGGCCGGGGTGGCGCAAAAAGTAGACGAGTAGCGCGTACTCCTTGGCCGTCAGTTCCAGCGGCTGGCCGGCCCGCTCGGGTCGACCCGTCGCCAGGTCGACGCGGACGTCGCGGAACTCCAGCGTCGTGTCCCCTGAGGCGTCCCGGCGCCGGACCAGCGCCCGCACCCGCGCAAGCAGTTCTTCGAACGAGAACGGCTTGCACAGGTAGTCGTCCGCGCCGCCGTCGAGCCCCTGGACGCGGTCCGTCACCGAGTCGCGGGCGGTCAGGAACAAGACCGGCGTCCGGCGGTCGGACTGACGGAACCGGCGGACCAGCGAGAGGCCATCGGTGTCGGGCAACCACCAGTCGAGCAAGACGACGTCCCAGCCCCCGGCCCGCAGCGCCGCCCAGCCGGCCAGGCCGTCGACGGCGTGCTCGACCACGAACCCCTCCTCGGTCAACCCGCGGACGAGGAAGTCGGCGATCGCCGCTTCGTCTTCGACCACCAGGATGCGAATCCCCACGACCCGCCCCCCTCGATGTCACCCCGGAGCCGCCGTCCGCTTCATTTCACCATGTCGGAAGCCGCGTAAGGAAGCGAACTTGGCTCGATGAAAAATAACTTAACTCCGCTTCATCACCGGCTCAGCCCTCCCCCCTATCATGCCACACATGGGCCGTCGACCCGCCGCCCGTGCGACACGGGCCGGGCCCCCGGCACAGGAACCGGGCCTCAAACCCGGGGAGGGAAAGATGCTGGCAACCGTGATCGTCGAACTCCTCTTGGCCTCCCTCTTCTTGATGCTGATCGGCTGGGCGCGGGAGGCGGTCCGCGTGGCGACCTCACACCGGGAGGCCGACGACGGGTCGTTCCTCCCGAGCGCGGGCTCGGAGCCCGCCTCCCGGCCCTGGCCCGGTCTCAACGACCCTTGGGGAGCCTGCCCACGAGAAGCCCGTCCGGCGCCCCGGCTGCACAACGGCCACGTCCACCTCCGCCGGTTTCCGCACCCCTGACAGGCCGTGAACCCGGCCCTGGCCACGGCTCCCTCCGCCCCCCTTTCTCAATTCCCCCGGTCGACCCCGCGCGGCCTCCGCCGCGCCGGCCTGGGCCCGGACGCTCGCCCCCCTGGCGCGCCCTGCTTATAATACGGCCCGCACTCGCCCCTTGTATCGGGACCCGTTCGAGGCCGCCCCGCCACCCCCCACCGTCCGAGGTCCGTTGATGCACATCCTGTTCGTCCATCAGAACTTCCCGGCCCAGTTCGGCCACATCGCGCGCCACCTCGTCCGTACGAAAGGCTGGGAGTGCACGTTCGTCTCGAAGACGGCCCCCGGCGCCGTCGACGGGATCCGCAAAGTCGAGTACAAGACGGCCGGCGGGGCCCGCGAAACGACCCACTACTGCGGCCGGACCTTCGAAAACGGCGTCTGGCACGCCCACGGCGTGTACGAAGCGTGCAAGGCCGCCCGCGACCTCAAGCCCGACCTGATCGTCGGCCATAGCGGCTTCGGCTCGACGCTGTTCCTCCCCGAGCTTTACCCCAAGGCCCCCGTCGTCAACTACTTCGAGTACTACTACCGCCCCCACGACTCCGACATGGATTTCCGCCCCGAGTTCCCCGCCCGCGAACTCGACTTCCTCCGCTCCCGGGCCCGGAACGCGATGATCCTCCTCGACCTCGACAACTGCCGCCTCGGCTACAGCCCGACCCGGTTCCAGCAGTCGCTCTTCCCCGCCGAGTACCGGCCCAAGATCGAGGTCGTTTTCGACGGCATCGAGACCGACGTCTTCCGCCGCCGCACAGGAATCCCCCGCCGGGTTGGCGGCGTCGACGTCCCGCCGACGACCCGGATCGTGACCTACGTCAGCCGCGGGTTCGAATCGATGCGCGGCTTCGACGTCTTCATGCGCGCGGCCAAGCGGATCTACGAGCGGCATCCGAACGTGCTTTTCGTCGTCGTCGGGAGCGACCGCATCTGCTACGGCGGCGACGAAAAGCACATCCGCCACAAGACGTTCCGCGAGCACGTCCTGTCGCAAGACGTTTACGACCCGTCGAAGTTTATTTTCACCGGAATGGTGCCGGTCGACACCCTGGTCGACCTGCTCAGCCTCAGCGACCTGCACATCTACCTCACGGTCCCGTTCGTCCTCTCCTGGTCGCTGATGAACGCCCTCGCCTGCGGCTGCACCGTGCTCGCCTCCGACACCGCCCCGGTCCGCGAGATGGTCGAGGACGGCCGCAACGGCCTGCTCGTCGACTTCTTCGACGCCGAAGGGTTCGCCGAGAGGGCGGTCGACGTCCTGAGCGACCCGGCCGCGTACCGGCCGCTCGGGGAGGCCGCGGCGGCGTTGATCCGGGAGACGTACGCGCTCGACGTCACCCTCCCGAAGCTCGTCCGCCTGTTTGAGACGGCTCTGTCGCCGGCCCCGGTAGGGACGCCCCCGGGTTGATTGCGGGGCGGCCGTCGCGTGTAATTGCGGGCAACCCGAAAGGACACACGCAATGGACGGCCGCATCGACCTGACCCACCCCCGCGACGCGATCATGCAGACGATGGAGCGGATCTACCGCTACCGGATGACGACGACGTCCGGCGGCAACCTCTCGATCCGCGACGACGACGGCTCGGTCTGGATCACCCCGGCCCGGATCGATAAGGGGAGCCTCCGCCGCGACGACATCGTCTGCGTCCGCCCCGACGGCACGGTCGACGGGCCGCACCGGCCGTCGTCGGAGTTCCCCTTCCACCGCGCGATTTACGCGGCCCGGCCCGACCTCCGCGCGATCGTCCACGCCCACCCGGTCGCGCTCGTCGCCTTCAGCATCTGCCGGCGCGTGCCCGACACCCGCCTCCTCCCCCAGTCGCGCCGGGTCTGCGGCACGGTCGGCTTCGCCCCCTACGCCCTCCCCGGCAGCGAGGCGCTCGGCGCCAACATCGCCGCGACCTTCGCCGCGGGCGCCGACTGCATCGTGCTCGAAAACCACGGCGTCGTCACCGGCGGGTCGTCGCTCGCGCACGCCTTCGAACGGTTCGAGACCCTGGAGTTCGCCGCCAAGACGGTGATCAAGGCCGGCCTCCTCGGCCCGGTCCGCTACCTCTCCGACGCCGAGGCCGACCGCCCCCGCCCCGCCGCCGGGGGCGAACCCGAACCCCGGACCGGGCCGGTCACCAGTCGCGAGAAGGAGCTGCGCCGGCAGCTCTGCGAGTTCGTGCGCCGGAGCTACCAGCAGCGGCTCATGATCAGCACCGTCGGCGCGTTCTCCGCCCGGCTCGACGCCGACTCGTTCCTCATCACCCCCCACCGGACCGACCGCCGGAGCCTCGAACCCTCCGACATCGTCCTCGTCCGCCGCGGCCGGCCCGAGCCGGGCAAGGCCCCGAGCAGCGCGGGGCGGAACCACCAGGCGGTCTACGAGGCCCACGCCGACGTCAACGCCGTCGTCAACGCCTACCCGGTCAACGCCACCGCCTTCGCCGTGACCGACGCCCCGCTCGACACCCGCACGATCCCCGAAAGCTACCTCTTCCTCCGCGACGTCCCGCGCGTCCCCTACGCCCTCCGGTTCGCCGACGGCCGCGAGATCGCCGCCCTCACGTCCATGAAGAACCCCGTCCTCATCCTGGAAAACGACGGCGTTCAGGTCTGCGGCACCAGCGTCCTCGACGCCTTCGACCGCCTCGAAGTCCTCGAATCGACGGCGGAAGCCATGATCAATAGCCGACCCCTGGGCGAGATGGTCCCCATGTCCGACGAGGCCATCACCGAACTCAACAAGGCGTTCGGGTTCGTTTGACGCGACCCGGTTCCACCCCTCGCGTCTCCACCGACCCTCAAAACGGGCCGGTGGTGACGCGGCCCGCGACACGCGTTCGAACGCACCCACCGGCTGGCCGCACGTCGCCCTCCCGCCATCCCTCATCGGCCCATTGATCGATGTACGCGGTCCGGAACGCCGGCCGACGGGCGGTGACCGTCGGGCCGCTTTTTTGTAAGATCGCTTGCCCGCTCGCGACGCGTCGGCCCTCGGCCGGCGGTCATCAACACCGGGGGCGATCAAGCCCCCGCCCTTCGGTGAACGGCGATCGACCTTCGGTCATCGGCCGTTGATCATCACTGTCCCTTTCGACCCGAGGACGTCATGCCCGCCCCCGATTCCCAGAACCGCCGGTCCTTTCTGAAGACCGTGGCCGCCGCGTCGGCCGCCCCGGCGGTCGCCACCACGCGGCTCGGAGACAACGTGTACACCCTGGCCCGCGCCGACGAGCCGGCGAAGCCGGCCGGGCCGAACGACCGCGTCCGGATCGCGACGGTCGGCATGGGCATCATCGGCTTCATCGACACCGACACGGCCCTGAAGGTCCCGGGCGTCGAACTCGTCGCCGCCGCCGACCTCTACGAAGGCCGCCGCGTCCACGCCAAGGAGGTCTACGGCGACCGGATCGACACCTACGTCGACTACCGCGAGATCCTCGCCCGGAAGGACGTCGACGCCGTGCTCGTCTGCGTGCCCGACCACTGGCACGCGAAGATCTCGATCGACGCCATGCGCGCCGGCAAGGCGGTCTACTGCGAGAAGCCGATGGTCCGCCTCGTCGACGAGGGGCACGAGGTCATCGCCGCGCAGAAGGAGACGAAGGCCGTTTTCCAGGTCGGCAGCCAGTACGCCAGCTCGGTGCTGTACGACAAGGTGAAGGAGTTGGTCCGGTCGGGCGCGATCGGCAAGATCAACTCGATCGAGGCCCGCTACAACCGCAACTCCCCGATCGGCGCCTGGCAGTACTCGATCCCGACCGACGCCTCGCCGAAGACCGTCGACTGGGACCGCTTCCTCGGCGACCTCCCGAAGCGCCCGTTCGACCCGATCCGCTTCTTCCGCTGGCGGAACTACTGGGACTACGGCACGGCCGTCGCCGGCGACCTCTTCGTCCACCTGCTCACCGGCATCCACCACGCCACCGGCGCCCTCGGCCCGAACCGGATCGCCGGCATGGGGGGCCAGCGCTACTGGAAGGACGGGCGCGACGTCTACGACATCATCATGGGGCTCCTCGACTACCCCGAAACCCCCGAGACCCCCGGCTTCACCCTGTCGCTCCAGTCCAACTTCGAAGACGGCGGCGGCGACAACGCCCTCTTCCGCTTCGTCGGCAGCGACGGCGTCATCAACGTCAGCTTCAGCGAACTGACCGTCACCGGCCCCGGCATCGTCCAGCCGAACGCGGACCAGGTCCTGAAGGGCTACAACTCGGTCACCACCTTCTCGAAGGCCGAGCAGAAGGCGTTCGCCGAGAAGTACCTGGCCGAGCACGCCGATAAGCCCGCCTCGAAGCCCAAGACGCGTGCGGTTGAGAAGTTCGTCGTCCCCCAGGGGTACAACGAGCGCTACGACCACTTCGTCAACTTCTTCCGGTCCGTCCGCGAAGGCCGGCCCGTTTACGAAGACGCCCTCTTCGGCTTCCGCGCCGCCGCCCCGGCCCTGCTGTGCAACGACAGCTACCGCCACGGCAAGGTCATCAACTGGGACCCGGTCGCCTTGAAGGTCGTGTCGTAACCTAACGCCCACGGCTCATGAAAACGCCCCGGCGGGTGCCCTTTGGGAGCCACCCGCCGGGGCGGTTCTCGACCGCAACGGGCCTTTCACTTCGAGAACAGTTCCGAAGCCGCCGCGCGGACGGCCTGATCCGGAGAGGTCCGCAGCGCCTCGACCCGTTTCTCGCCGAGGTCCGACCGTTTCACCCGCCCGTCGGCCACGGCGTCGAGCAAGGCCACTGTGCGTGACGGGTCGCGCAGGAGGGCGTCGAGGGCGAATTCGCGGTTCCCTTGGGAGTAGTGGGCGAAGCCCGAGAGGAGGGCCTGTGCGGCGGCCGGCGAGCGGACGTCGCCCAGCGCGCTGACGGCCCCCTGTTGCAACTCGGGGTGAACGCCTTTGAGGAGGTAGCGGAAGAGTTGGGCGCCGCCCCGGTCCCAGGGGAGCACGCCGACCATCCGCAGGGCGTCGTAGCGCGTGCCGGTCGCAATTTTCTCGTCGTCGGCCATCGCCGCCGCGAGTTCCAACGAGCGCTTCCAGCGGGCGGCGAGAGCTTGATCCCCTTCGACGACCTTCGCCAGGCGTTCGGCGGGCCAGTCGCCGGCCAGGGTGATGCCGTTGATCAACCCGCCGCCGATGACCACCGCGCGCCAGTCGTGCAACGGGCCGTCGGGTTGCGGCAGGGCGACGCCGAGGATCGTCCTCATCTCGGCAGGGTCCTTCCTCTTGCCGGCCTCGATCGCCACGCGCCAGATCCAGGGGATCCGGCGGTATTCTTCCTTCGTCCCGGGCTCCAGGTCGGCGGTCATCGCCGCGATCAGGTCGGCCGAGAGTTCGGGGTGGTCGTGGACCACCGCCAGGCGCTCCGCCTCCGGCTTCGCGTCGTCGAGGACGATTTTCGCGAGCGCGGCGGCGTCGGCCTTCTCGCCCGCCCGGGCGGCGGGGGTCAGAAGGAAGGCGAAAACCGGCAGCACAACCAGGGTCGGCGTTCGGAGGCGGGTCATGGGGGTCGGCTCCTGTCGCGTGTCGGCGGGTGACAGATCCGAGGTCGGCACATGGGACCTGAACCGTGGCGGGGGTGTCAAGGGCCTGCCCGGCCCGGCGTCCGTTCCGGGGAGGGGTGACAATGGTTCGGCCACGGTCCGTCCGTTTCCCCGGGCAAACGTCCGACGCGGTTGGGGGGAAAACCCCTTGTCAGATCGGCGAGCCGCGCCCAAGATGAGGCACTTTGGTTGCGAATCCGCAACGGAAGGGATTCCCGCGAGTTCGGCAATCCGGTCATCCATCCCGACCGGACGGCCGATCTCCTTGGGCGGACTCAGTCTCATTTCCAGGATGAACCCATGCCCACTCCGCCAAGCCGCCGGCCCCGAGTTCTCTTCACCTTGGCCCTCCTCGGCGTGCTCGCCGCCGCCCCGTACCGGCCGGCATCCGCCGACTACATCGTCGGCGGCACGGGGAACGACAACACGTTCCCCTTCGGCACCACGGAGTTTTACTCGGGCGAATACCAGCAGATTTACGCCGGGTCCGCGTTCTCCGGACCGATTTCGATCAGCGAGATTTCGTTCCAGAGCATTAAACTCCTCAACCCCGGGGTCGAGACACTGACCTTCACGGTCGGCCTGTCGACGACATCCGCCTCGCTGGCGTCCCCCTCTCTGGACTACGCGGCGAACAAAGGGGCGGACTTCACGACCGTCTTCAACGGCTCGATCACGTTCACCGGCCGGAACGACGGCACGTTCGACCTGGTCATCCCGACCTCGGCGTTCACCTTCGACCCGTCCAAGGGGAACCTGCTGCTCGACGTCGTGATCACCTCGTCGAGCGGCCCCGGCGTCGCGTCGTTCGCCTTCGGCCCGAGCGATAACGTCTCGCGCGTCTACAACATCGGCGGCATCCCGGGGGCGACGAAGTCCGGGATCAACGAGGGCCTGCTGACCCGGTTCACGACGACCGCGGTCCCCGAGCCGGCCTCCGCCGTCGGCCTGGTCACCGGCGCGGCCCTGCTCCTGATCGGCTCGGTCCGCCGCTTCAAGGTTCGCTGACCGGCCTCCGACGCCGAGGGGAGGCGCGGCGGAGGTCGTCGAAGTCGATCTCCGTCGTCGGGCGCGTGTCGGCCTTCAGGACGACGCGCATCTGCTCCAGGGCGTAACGGTTGTCGTCCTCGGTGTTCGAGGCGACGCCGTCGCCCGGCACGACGAGGCGGAAGTCGCGCATGTAGGCGTCGTTGGCGGTGAACAAAACGCAGATGTTCGCCGCCACGCCGGCCAGGATCACCGTCTCGACGTGCAGGTAGTCGAGCAGGATGTCGAGCGTGGTCGAGAAGAAGCCGGAGTGCTTCGGCTTGAGCACGAAATAATCGTCGTCGTCGGGCTTCAAGCGCTCGACGAGCGGCTTGCCGCGCACCCCGCTGCGGAGGCAGTGTTCGACCTGGACGTGGAAGTTGGACCGCCAGCGGCCGAAGTTGTCGTTGACGTAGATGACCGGAACGCCCGCCGCCTTCGCCCGCTTTTTAAACGCGGAAAGCCTGTCGGCCATGGGGAGGGCGTAGCGCAGGAGGGCGTCGCCTTCCGGGAACTCCAGGTCGTTAATCACGTCGATCAGGATCAGCGCGACGTCGGACTTGTCCGGCACGTTGCCGTGCAGATCCTCATTCAGCGCGGGCATGGCCGTTCGACTCCCGGGTCGGGCCCGCGCGGGCGAACGCCCGCGACAAGCCCGACCCGGTATCGAGCAAATCTCAAGCCCACTCCCCTTAACATCACTCCACCGTGACGCTCTTGGCCAGGTTCCGCGGCTTGTCGATGTCGCACCCGCGGAGCCGGGCGACGTGGTAGGCGAGCAGCTGGAGCGGGATGACCGCGACCAGCGGCTGGACGACCTCGGGGACGTCGGGGATCGGCAAGAAGACGTCGGCCAGGGACATGAGTTGCTCGTCCCCCTGGGTCCCGACGGCGAGCACGGCGCCGTGGCGGGCCTTGACCTCTTCCACGTTGCTCATCGTCTTGGCGTGGAGGGGCCCCTTGGGGGCGACGAAGACGGACGGGGTCTCGCGGTCGATCAGGGCGATCGGGCCGTGCTTCATCTCGGCCGTCGGGTAGCCTTCGGCGTGGACGTAGCTGATCTCCTTGAGCTTCAGCGCCCCTTCGAGGGCGACCGGGAAGTGGATGTCGCGGCCGAGGAAGAGGGCGCTCTTGGCGTCAACGATCCGCTCGGCGGCGGCAATGATCGCCGGCTCGGCGGCGAGCGCCTGGCCGATGGCCTGGGGCACCCCCTCGATCGCCTCGACCACGGCCAGGCCGTCGGCGAACGACATGTGGCGGAGCCGGCCCAGGTAGAGGGCGAGCAAGGTCAACACGGTCACCTGGGCCGAGAACGCCTTGGTGCTGGCGACGCCGACCTCGGGGCCGGCGTGGAGGTAAATCCCGCCGTCGGCCTCGCGGGCGATCGTGCTGCCGACGGTGTTGACGATCGCCAGGGACGGGTGCCCCAGGCGTTTCGCCTCGCGGAGGGCGCCCAGCGTGTCGGCCGTCTCGCCCGACTGGCTGAGCACGAACACGAGGGTGCGGTCGTCGAGCGGGGCGTTCCGGTAGCGGAACTCGCTGGCGTATTCGACCTCGACCGGCAGGTGCGCCAGCCGCTCGATCAGGTATTCGCCCACCAGGGCCGCGTGCCAGCTCGTCCCGCAGGCGGCGAAGACGACGCGGCGGACGCGGCGGAGCTGCCTCGCGGTCATGTTCAGGCCGCCGAGGACGGCCGTCCCCTCGGCCCGGCGGAGCCGGCCGCGGCAGGCGTTGTACACGGTGTCGGGCTGCTCGCGGATCTCCTTGAGCATGTAGTGGGCGTGGCCGCCCAGTTCGACCGCGTCCGGCTTGAAATCGATCCGGTCGACCCGCGGGGTGATCGGCCCCCGCTCGCGGTGGGTGATCTGGAAGTCGGTCGGCGTGAGGCGGACGACCTCGCCGTCCTGCAGGAAGGCGACGCGGACGGTGTGCGGGGCGATCGCCAGGGGGTCGCTGGCGAGGAAGTGCTCGCCGTCGCCGACGCCGACCACCAGCGGGCTCCCGAGCCTGGCCCCGACCACCTGGCCGGGGCAGCGCGGGCTCACGACCGCCAAACCGTACGTCCCCTCAAGCCGAGGCAGGGCGCGCTGGACGGCGCCGAACAGGTCGTCGTCGCCGGCCGTGGTCAACTCGTGGGCGACGAGGTGGGCGATCACCTCGGTGTCGGTCTGGCTCTGGAAGGCGTAGCCGAGCGCCTCCAACTCGCGGCGGAGCGCGGCGTAGTTCTCGATCACGCCGTTGTGGACGACGGCGACCTCGCCGCGGAGCCCGCCGAGGTGGGGGTGGGCGTTGCGGTCGCTCGCCGGCCCGTGGGTCGCCCAGCGGGTGTGGCTGATCCCGCACGTCCCCCCCGCCGGGTCGCTCCGGAGCGAATCCTCCAGCGCCCGGACCCGGCCGGTCGTCTTGCGGACGACCAGGCGCGACTTCTCCAGCGTGGCGACCCCCGCGCTGTCGTACCCACGGTACTCCAGCCTCCGCAGGCCCGCCACCAGAATCGGGCTCGCCTCATGCCCGCCGGTGTAACCCACAATCCCGCACATCGCGACCTCCTGATCCGGATCCCTGCCGGGTTTAAACCGTTAACGCCCTTCGCCGCCGTCAGACGGCGGGAACAGTGCCGCCGCGCGGCAGCGGAAACCGGGGGGCCCACCGGCGGCGGTGGGCCCGTCGTCCTCGGTCAAACGGCCGAACGGGCCGTCCGCCCGGCGGTCGCAGGCCGAACGGGCTCGCCGCCCGGACCGGGCCCACGCCCGCCCACGGAAACCCGAACGCCTTCGACCCCAGGCTCAAGAACCGGGTACGGCGTCGCCCTGAGGCCGCCGCTGGTCGGATCGGGTGCAACGTCTTGGCCCACAGGCCGAACGAGGCAGAACTCCGGCGTTTCGCCGAAACGCCGGGGTGGCGGCTCCGGACGCGGGCCGATTCCGAGCCCGCGCGGCGCCACGCGGACCGCCCGTCGGCGGCCCCAAAGCCTTTCTCACCGAGGGGGGATGGACGCCCCTTCGGGCTGACCGCGGCTTTCCCAACGGTGGCGTTCATAGGTCGGCCCCCCGGGGACCCGGCCGGACACCCAACGTGGGCTTGATTATAGAGATCCCGCCCCCGTCCTGTCAGCCGGTGCTGACCCGCCCCCACGTCCGGGGACGAAAATCGACGACACCGGTCGCTCCGGAACGGCGGATTTCGATGGCCCCCGTGCGGCGGTCCGGCCCTCGGGCGCCGGGATAAAGTGACGTTGACACGTTCCGTGGACTTGCCGATAGTATCCGCCCAGACGGGCCGACACCGGGATGCACGACGACCTCTCAAGCCCCAAAGCCCTCAGCCGGGTTTGCGAGGCTTTCCCTCCCGGGACACGGATCAGCCGGCCCGCCGCACCACGCTACGCAACGCAAAGGATACAGGGCCGCAAGGACGGGGGCCTGGCGCGTTGAGCCCGTCCCGCCTTGCGAACCCACACCCGCGACCACACCCTCGACGTTCCCAGGCGCGTCCAGAGCAACCAAGGATGGGTCACACCATGCGTATTCTGGTCACCGGCGGAGCCGGCTATGTCGGCTCGACCCTCGTCCCGATGCTCCTCGAACAGGGCCACAAGGTCCGCGTCTACGACAGCCTCCGGTTCGGCGGCCACGGCCTGCTCCCGTGCTGCCAGAACCGCTCCTTCGAGTTGGTTAAAGGGGACGTCTGCGACCCCGACGGGGTCCGGAAGGCCCTCGACGGCGTCGACGCCGTCGTCCACCTCGCGTCGATCGTCGGCTACCCCGCCTGCAAGAAAGAGCCGCAGGTCGCCCAGGCGACGAACGTCGAGGGGACCCGCAACCTCTTGAACCTCCGTAAGCCCGACCAGAAGTTCGTCTTCGCCTCGACCGGCAGCATCTACGGGTCGATCCCCGACTACGTCTGCAACGAAGACACCCCCCGCGCCCCGATCACCCTCTACGGCGAGACCAAGGCGACCGCCGAGCAGATGGTGCTCGACGCCGGCAACGGCGTGGCCTACCGCTACGCCACCGCCTTCGGCGTCAGCAACCGGATGCGGCTCGACCTGATGCCGAACGACTTCACCTACCAGGCCGTCAAGAACCGCAACCTGATCGTCTACGAGGGCGGGTTCAAGCGGACCTTCGTCCACGTCCGCGACATGGCCCGGTCGATCATCTTCGCCCTGGAGAAGTGGGACGCGATCAAGGACGACGTCTACAACGTCGGCCACGAGTCGATGAACTTCACCAAGGAAGACGTCGCCCGCAAGATCCTCGAACACGTCGACTACTACCTCCACTTCGCCGAGGTCGGCTCCGACGCCGACCAGCGGAACTACGAGGTCTCCTACGAGAAGATCCGCAAGAAGGGCTTCGAGACCACGATCGACCTCGACCGCGGGATCTCCGAGTTGGTCCGCGCGGCCAAGCTGATCGAGTTCCAGAACCCGTTCGCCAACGTCTGACGCGGGGTCGGAAGACGGGGCAGAGCCGAGCGGAGGCCGGGGCGGGGGCCGAGACCCGACCCCGGCCCTCACACCGAAGGGGGAAGCACCATGAAGGGATTCTGGTCCGACAAGCGCGTCACCGTGACCGGGGGCGCCGGGTTCCTCGGTCAACACCTCGTCAGGCGGCTGGAAGGCTTCGGCGCGAAGGTGTTCGTGCCCCGCCAACGCGACTACAACCTGACGACGCTCGACGCCAGCCTGCGGTGCCTGTTGGAGCACCCCTGCGACGTCCTCTTCCACGCCGCCGCCTACTACGGCGGCATCGGCATCAACGTCAACGAGCCGGCCACGCTCTACTACACGAACCTCGTCATGGGCGCCAACCTGATGGAGGCGGCCCGCCTGGCGAAGGTCGGCAAGTTCGTCGCCATCGGCACGGCGTGCAGCTACCCCGGCTACCTCGAAGGCGAGTTGAAGGAAGAGGACCTCTGGGCCGGCCCCTGCCACGCCAGCGTCATCAACTACGGCCTGACCAAGAAGATGATGGCCGTCCAGGCGCAGGCCTATAAGCGCCAGTACGGCCTCGACTCGATCCACCTGATCCTGACGAACCTGTACGGCCCGGGCGACTCGTACAACCCCGACCGGTCGCACGTCGTCGCCGCCCTGGTCCGGAAGTTCGTCGAGGCCGAGATGGCCAAGGCGCCGAGCGTCGAGGTCTGGGGGACCGGGAAGCCGGTCCGCGAGTTCATCTACGTCGAAGACTGCGCCGACGCCATCGTCCTGGCCGCCGAGCGGTACAACGACTGCGCGCTGCCGTTGAACATCGGCACCGGGATCGGCACGACGATCCGCGAGCTGTCCGACGCCGTCTGCGAGGCGTCCGGCTACAAGGGCAAGATGGTCTGGAACGCCGACAAGCCCGACGGCGCGGCCAAGAAGGTGTTGGACGTCACCCGGATGAAGCAGGCGCTCGAAGGCTGGACGCCCCCGACCGACCTCCGGGCGGGCCTGGCCAAGACGGTCGCCTGGTACCGGGCCAACAAGGCCCAGGCGGACGCCAAATGGTGAACCCACTTCAAGGACGAAGTCCCGCGTCGCCGGCCGCCGCGCCGGCCGACCGGGTGCCCCAGGGAGCGGGGCGTTTCAACTGGGGCCGCTGGCTGAGGTCCGGCACCGACGACCGCCGGTGGCGGGCCGAGTCCGCCGCGGACGAACCGGGCGGGCTGTCGACGCCCCGGTCGCTGAGCCTGAAGACCATGCCGCGCCGGCTATTGTTCATCAACCAGTACTACTGGCCCGACCACGCCTCCACCGCCCAGCACCTCACCGACCTGGTCGAGGCGCTGGCGGCCCGGGGCCACGAGTGCCACGTCCTCTGCGCGCAGGGGCGTTACAAGCCCGGCGCGCCGCGGCCGCCGGCGTTCGAAGTCCACAACGGGGTCCACATCCACCGCGTCCCCGCGACCTCGCTGGGGCGGAAGAACACCCTGTTCCGGATGACCGACTACCTCAGCTTCTACGCCCGCGCCCTCTTCGTCGGCCTGACCCTCCCCCGGTTCGACGTGATCGTCACCCTCACCACGCCGCCGATCATCGGCCTGATCGGCACGCTCCTGCGGCGGCTGAAGGGGTCGCAGCACGTCTACTGGAGCATGGACCTCCACCCCGACGCGAGCCTGGCCCTGGGCCGGATGTCGCGCACGAACCCGGTCGTCGCCGGGCTCGCCTGGCTGAGCGACTTCGTCTACCGCCAGGCCGACAAGGTGGTCGTCCTCGGCCCCTACATGGCCGACCGCATCTTCGCCAAGCGGGTCCGCCCCGACCGGGTCACGACGATCCCGGTCTGGAGCCGCCGCGACGAGATCTACCCGCTGCCGCGCGAGGGGCACCCGCTCCGGGCCTCGCTCGGGTTCGAGGGTAAGTTCGTCGCGATGTACTCGGGCAACCTCGGCCTGGCGCACTCGACCGGCGAGTTCCTCGAAGCCGCCAGGCGGCTCCGCGACCGGGACGACATCGTCTTCCTGTTCGTCGGCGACGGCCCCCGGATGGCCGAGGTCCGCGCGGCGCAGGCGGAGGAGGGCCTCGACAACGTCCGGTTCCTCGACTACTTCCCGCGCGAGCAACTCCACGCCTCGCTCTCGCTCGCCGACGTCCACCTGATCTCGATGCGGGCCGAGATGGCGGGGATCGTGGTCCCGGGCAAGCTGTACGGGGTCATGGCTTCGGGCCGGCCGGCGCTGTTCGTCGGCCCGGCGCACTGCGAGACGGCCGACACGATCCGCCAGGCCGACTGCGGTTTGACCGTCCGGCTCGGCGACGCCGACGCCCTGGTCGACGCGCTCACCGGCCTCGCCGCCGACCCCGAAGCCGCCGCCCGCATGGGCGAACGCGGCCGGACGGCGTTCCTCCAGTCGCACGAGCGCGGCCCCTGCTGCGACCAGTGGGCGCAGGTCATCGGCGACGTCGCCACCCGCCCGCGCCGGGCCGGGGCCGGTACCGCCGCTACCCCGAGAACGGCCGTCCCACGGGTCGCCGGCGGCTCCCTCTGAGCGGGCCGCCGCACCCCATTTATCCCCACTCCACGGAGCCCGACCGTGCCCCAGCTTCGGACGCGCCTGGCCGTGTGCGGACTGTTCCTGGCCTGCGCCCCCCTCGCCTCGAAGGCCGCCGAGCCGGCGTCAACCGCCCCGGCCACCGTCGCCGCGATCAAGGCGACGCACGACCGGGCCTTGATCCGCGACCTGGTCGCCTACGTGGGCAAAAACCCCAAGGCCGACGACCTCGACCAGGCTTACATGACCTTGTTCGACAAGGTGATCGAGCACGACTGGTTCGCCGAGCACGAGGCCGTCGCCTCCCGCTACCTGACCGAGCGGCCCGACGGGCCGGTGCAGTCGCTGGCGCAGATCGTCACGACGATGGCCCGCGCCCAGGCCAACGACTTCACCGGCGCCCTCGCCCGCTACGAGGAGTTGATGAAGGGGCTCGGCAAGCCCGAGCAGGAGGAGTTCGCGTCCAACTTCACCGACTCGCTCGCCGCCGCCGCCATCGGCGCGGGCGAGTACCCGATCGCCCGCCGGGTCTACCAGACCCTGCTCGACCGCTACGGCGACAGCCCCAACCTCCGACAGAAGATCAAAGACGACCTGGCCCGGCTCGACAAGGTCGGCAAGCCGGCCCCCGAGGTTTCCGCACGCGACCTCAAGGGGGACGACTTCCGGCTCAACTCGCTCCGGGGCAAGTACGTCCTGATCGACTTCTGGGCCACCTGGTGCGCCCCGTGCGTGGCCGAGTTGCCCCGGGTCCAGGCCGCCTACGCGAAATACCGCGACCAGGGCTTCGAAGTCGTCGGCGTGAGCCTCGACGAGACCAAGACCGCGGTCGCCGACTTCGTCAAGGCCCGGAACATCCCCTGGCGGCAGATCCACAACGCCAGCGGCGGCGCCGACCTGGTGGAAGCGTTCGGGGTCAACACGATCCCCGCCACCTTCCTGATCGACCCCCAGGGGGTCATCACCCGCCTCGAACTCCGCGGCCCGGCGCTCGACCAGGCCCTCGCGAAGCTGCTCAAGACGCCCGGCGAACCGCAGCCGGCGCGTTGACCGCGAGCGGGCCGGGGCTCGAAACGGCGAGACAGGTCACGGCTTCTTGAGGTGCCGGTCGAAGAAGGCGAACATCGCCTCGTCGGCCCGGCGGGCGTCGTCCCCCTTGAAGCCGTGTCCGGCCCCTTCCAGGGCCAGTAGCTCGGCCTCGACGTCGACCGCTTTCAGGCGGTCGATGAGCCACGTCGCCTGCTCGAAGGCGACGTAAGGGTCTTTCGTCCCGTGGACGCAGAGCGTCGGCGCGGCGTTGGGGGTGACCCACGAGAGGGGGCTGGAAATGACGTGGCGGTGACGCGCCTGCTCCAGGTTCCCGCCGAGGAACAGGGGGAGGACTTCCGCGGCGTCGACGCTCTTGCCGTACGACTTGGTGAAGTCGCTCGGGCCGTAGAAATTGACGACGCAGGCGACCCGGCTCGACTGGTCGGGGTTGCCGCCGTCCCCCTCGAACTGTTTCTCACCCGCCGTCACCCCCAGGAACTGGGCGAGGTGGCCCCCCGCCGAACCGCCGGTCACGCCGATCCGGTCGGGGTCGACGTGGTATTCCGAGGCGTGGGCGCGGAGCCAGCGGACGGCCGCCTTCACGTCGTGGACGGCCGCCGGGAACTGGTACTTGGGGGCCAGGCGGTAGCTCACGGTCACCGCGACGTACCCCCGGCCGGCGAGTTGCCGGCAGAGGTCGTCGTAGCCTTTGCGGTCGCCGGCCCGAAACCCGCCGCCGTGGACGCAGACCACCGCCGGGAACGGCCCCGACCCCGACCCCGGCCGGGCCATGTTGAGCTTCAAGTGCTGGCCGTCGGGGTTGGAATACTCGATCCCGGTCTCGAAGACCACTTCGGACGCGCCGCTACGGGCCGACCCGGCAACGATCAGGATGAACGTAACGGCTCGGGCCAGGGTCGGCTTCAGTCGCATCGGCAGGGGCTCCGGGTCTCAATTTCCTGGTGGTGGTCGGCGTCCGGCGGCGGGCGATTACTTCGGGTCCATCTTTTTGACGTCTTCCTCGATGAACTTGAGGAAGTCGTCGTCGCTGGTCTCGACGGCCGGGGCGGGGGCGGCCTTGAAGTGGTCGGGGAGGGCGTCCTCGAATTCCGCCTCCTCGACCGAAGGCCGTTCGATCACTTCGGGGGCCTTGGCGGGGCGGTGCCGCTTCGGGCGGTCCTCGTCGGTGTCGAGCCCGGCGAGTTCCATGAGGGAGGTCTTCTTGCGGGTCTCGATCATCTCCTCTTCGATCACGCCCGCCTGGTTCAGGATCGTGGACGGGGCCCCGGGTTCGTAGTCGATGTGGTAAACGTGGCCGGCGATCGAAAGCTCGTCGTCGGGCATGACCGTGTGTTCGCTGCTCAGCGGCGCGCCGTTGACCGCCGTGCCGTTCGTGCTGCCGAGGTCGCGGACGCTCCAGACGTGGTTGTGGAACTTCAGCACGCAGTGTTTGCCCGAGACGTTCTGGTAGTCGAGGCAGATGTCGCAGCTCGGCCGGCGGCCGACGACCAGTTCGGGCTTGCGGAGCGGCACGGGGTCGCCCCCACCGACGGGCGTGAGGACGCCCAGGTTGGAATTCGGTTGTTGCACGGGTGTGCCCTCTCGGATCAGCGGACGGACAAGAACGGAGAATGATGTTATCGATACGGGCGTATCATACCGGAGCGGTCGGAATCGGCTCAAGTGGCCCCGGGCGGGCCGCTGCCCCGGCGCGGCGCGGGCAAGGGCTGGCACGGCGCGGCGGGTTCGGATAGCCTCGGTCGGCGACGGCACACCGCCGGTTCGATGTCGTGACGAGCACTGGCCAGGTAGAGAGGGCGCACCCCATGCGGTCGGACGACCGGAGCAGACACGCGAACCCCGTGAACCTCACCCGCCGCGAGGCCCTCGCCGCGGGCCTCGCCGCGGCCGGGGCGCTCGCCCTGGGGCGGACGTCGACCGCCGCCGACGGGTCGACCCCGGGGCCGTACGGCCCGTTCAAGATGGGGCTCCAGAGCTACTCCCTCCGCGGGTACACCACCGGCGGCAAGGCCGACGTCGACAAGGCCCTCCAGGTCACCAAGGACCTCGGCCTGCACTACTGGGAGTCGTACGTCGCCCACATCCCCCCCGACCCCACGCGGGCCGACGAGTTCAAGAAGCGGACCGCCGACCGGGGCGTCTCCGTGATCGGCTACGGCGTGATCCACTTCGGCAAGGACCACGACGCCAACCGCAAGATGTTCGAGTTCGCCAAGGCGATGGGCCTGGGCTACCTCTCCGCCGACCCCGACCCGGACGCCTTCGACGGCCTGGACAAGCTCGTCGAGGAGTACGGCGTGGCGGTCGGCATCCACAACCACGGCCCCGGGCACCGCTACGACAAGATCGACACCATCGCCGCCGCGATCAAGGACCACCACCCGAAGATCGGCTGCTGCGTCGACACGGGCCACTTCCTCCGCTCGCGCGAAGACCCGGTCCGCGCCGTCGAGGTGTTCGGCAAGCGGGTCTACGGCGTCCACCTCAAGGACGTCAAGGACGCGACCAAGTTCACCGTCCTCGGCCAGGGCGACCTCCGCACCGTCGACCTGCTGAAGGCCCTCGCCAAGAACCGCTACGACTACTGCCTGGCGGTCGAGTACGAGGAGCACGAGGACGACCCGAAGGGGGAGATCCGCGAATGCCTCGCCGCGGCCCGCAAGGCGGTGGCGGCGATCTAACATGTCCGCCGACCCGGACCGCGCGGGACGCACGGCACAACCCGAGCCTTCGGCGCGCCCGGTCGTCGTCCGGGCCGCCGACGGGCTCGCGCTCCACGCCCGGCTGTGGTCGGCCCCCGACCCCCGGGCGGTGGTCGTGCTGTCGCACGGCTTCGGCGAACACGGCGGGGTCTACGACCACGTGGCGCGTGCGATCGTCCCGGCGGCCGGGGTCGATTTCCTCGCGACCGACCTCCGCGGCCACGGCCAAAGCCCCGGGCGCCGCGGGGTCGTGCGCCACTACGACGAGCTGACCGCCGACCTGATCGCCGCCTTCGACTACGCCGGCCGCGAACGCCCCGGCCTCCCCCGGCTCGTGCTCGGCCACTCCAACGGCGGCCAAGTCGCCCTCCGGGCGGCCCTCGACCCCCGCGTCGGCCCCGAGATCGCGGGGCTGATCCTCTCGAACCCGTCGCTCCGCCTCGCGGTCGACGTCCCCGCCTGGAAGCTCGCGCTCGCCCGCCTCTTACTCCGCCACGCCCCGGGCGTCACCCTCTCCGCCGGCCTCCGGCCCGAGCAACTGAGCCGCGACCCCGCCATGCAGGCGAGGCGCCGCAACGACCGGCTCATCCACGGCCGGATCAACGCCCCGTTCTTCTTCGGGATGGTCGAAGGGGGCCCGCTCGTCGCCCGCAGCGCCGGGGCGATCCGCCAGCCCGTCCTGATGATCCTCAGCGGCGCCGACACGGTCGTCGCCGCCGACGCCTCCCGCGAACTCTTCGACCGGCTCGGGTCCGTCGACAAGACCCTCCTCCTCTTCCCCGCCATGCGCCACGAGCCGCTGAACGAACTCGGCCGCGACAAGGTCCTCGCCGACATCGCCACCTGGCTCAACCGCCTCCTGAGTTCGACCCCTGCCGCGCCGTCGGCTTGATACCGAACCCGCCCCTTCTCGACCGCCCGCCCAATGATTGCATGCATTGTTGCATGAATTTAAAGATTCGGTGTGACCATGCATTTCTTCGTTTTCTTTCTTGATGGAGTGAAGCGAACGAAGATAAACTCGAATCTAATGCAGGCATGCAAAGAATCTCTTGTTTTTCGGAGGGCGAAGCCGGCAACCGGAAGGAGGCGACGTTGCTTCAATCACTCGGACCGTGCCGCGGGTTCGTCATCGTCGTGCTGCTGGCGTTCGCCGCGTCCGAGGCGAGGGCCGATTACGTCGTCATCGACCTGGGTGTGATTCCTGGCGGCAGTATCAGCCAAGGGATGGCGATCAGCAGGTCGGGGGCGATCACCGGGTACGGCGACGCGGGGTCGACGGCGTCGCGCGCGTTCATCACCGGGCCGGGGTCGGGGCAGTTGACCGACCTGGGGACGCTCGGAGGTTTTTCGAGCCACGGGGTCGGCGTGAACGGCGCCGGGCAGGTCATCGGCGACAGCAACGTGGCCAGCGGTCGCACCCACGCGTTCGTCGGGTCCGGCCCCGGGACGTTACAAGACCTCGGCGTACTCCGCGGTTGGACCGACAGCTACGGGACCGGGATTAACGACTCCGGGCAGGTCGCCGGCTACGGCGTCCTCGCCGGCGGCGGGACGCGCGCCTTCTCCGGGAGCGTGCAGGGCGGGATCACGGAGTTGGGCACCCTGGGGGGGCCGAACAGCCTGGCCTACGGGATTAACGCCTCCGGGGTTATCGTCGGCGCGGCCGATACGGCGACGGGCCGCACCCACGCCTTTATCTCGACCGGCGGGGGCCTCACCGACCTCGGCGGCCTGGGGACGTCCGACACGAGCTACGGCCTGGCGATCAACGACCACGGCATCGTCGTCGGCTTCGGCGGGTACCCCAACGCCTACCACGCGTTTCGAATGCGCGGCGACGGCACGCTCGAAGACCTCCAGACCCTTTCGGGGACGGGCTCGAGCTTCGCCGCCGGTGTCAACAACCACGGCGACGTCGTGGGGTGGTCGTCGGCCCGGGGGTCGGGCTCACACGCCTTCCTCGTCCGCAGCGGGTCGAGCCAGATGATCGACCTGAATCACCTCATCGCCAACGGCACGGGGTGGGTCCTCAGCCAGGCCGGCGGGATCAACGACTTCGGGCAGATCGTCGGGACCGGCAGCTATAACGGCGTCCCCCACGCCTTCCTGCTAACCCCGACGTTGACGCCCGTGCCGGAACCGTCGGCGCTGGTGCTCGTCGGCCTCGGGTCCGCCCTGGCGGCGGCGCGGGGGGCCCGCGCGCTCAGGCGCGGACGAACTGGTGGCCGGGGAGGCGGCGGACCAGCCGGCGGACCTCCAGCACGCTGAGCGTGGCGAGCACCTGCGAGGCGGTCTTCCCCGTCCGGGCGATCAACTCGTCGACGGCCACGGGGCGGTCGTCGAGTTGGCCCAAGAGCGAGCGTTCGGTGTCGGAGAGCGTCAGTTCGGCCGGGTGCCTGACGGCCGGCGCGGCCGGCCCGGGGCGGACCTCGCGGACGAGCGGGCCGAGTTCTTCCAGGACGTCGTCGACCGTCTCGACGAGCCGGGCGCCGTCGCGGATCAGGCGGTGACAGCCCTGGCTCGCCAGGCTGTCGACCGGCCCGGGGACGGCGAACACCTCGCGGTTCTGCTCCATCGCGTGGTTCGCGGTGGAGAGCGACCCGCTCCGGGGCGTCGCCTCGATCACGATCACCCCGAGGCAGAGGCCCGAAATGATCCGGTTGCGCTGCGGGAACAGCCCGGCGAGCGGCCCCTGGCGCATCGGCATCTCGCTCACCACGGCCCCCGCGTCGGCCACCTCGCGGGCGAGTTCCTCGTGTTCGGGCGGGTAGACCTCGGCGAGGCCGTTGGCGAGCACGGCGAGCGTCCGCCCGCCGGCCTTGAGCGCCCCGCGGTGGGCGGCCGCGTCGATCCCGCGGGCCAGACCCGAGACGACCGTAAGCCCCACCCGCGCCAGCGACGCCCCGAGCCGTTCGGCGACCCGCAGGCCGTACGGCGTGCACTTGCGCGAGCCGACCAGGGCGATCGCGAGCTGGTCGCGCGGCTCATACGTCCCGCGCAGGTAGAGCAAGCCGGGCGGGTCCGGGATGTCGTCGAGCGGCGGGGGGTAGCGCACGTCGCCGCGCGGGATCGGCTCGACCCCCTTGCGCCGGCAGAGCTCCAGCTCGGCGTCCGCGTCGAACTCGCGCCGCGCCCGGGTGATCCGCTCGACCAGCTTCGGGCCGACCCCCGGCACGTCGCGCAATGCAGAGGGCCCCGCGTCGAGCACCCGCCCGGCCGTCCCGAACCGCTCCAGCAGCGCCCGGCCCGTGTGCGGGCCGACCCCGGGGACCATCGAGAGGCAGATCAAGTCGCGCAAACCCGGCCCGAACCCGCCCCCGGCTTCGGGCCGGCCGTCACTCGTCTCCTCGGGGTCGCGCACAGGGGAGACTCCTGGGGTTAAGGGCCAAGACCCGAAAAACCGAATGCGAAAAATATTAACAGGACAAGATATCCATCATACCATTACGGCCGAGACCCGACCGAACGAACCCGGGTGGTCCCCAGAACCTCGGCCCCGCATGAGCCGCCCCGCCGAAGAAGGCGGCCCAGGTTCGGCGACGTTCCGCACGGG